>Ga0208821_1000672_pt1 | contig 24500 bp, 20 predicted proteins | sample June2015DPH_20_5_FD_184720 | JGI IMG/M metagenome (GOLD analysis project Ga0208821, IMG submission 184720) | Peatland microbial communities from SPRUCE experiment site at the Marcell Experimental Forest, Minnesota, USA - June2015DPH_20_40... | ecosystem: Environmental > Terrestrial > Soil >... | reverse complement strand
TGCGGATCGGTAACGGGATTCGAAGGGAGGAATGTTCCCACAATCAAACCAATTTTCTAAGTTACTGTTTTTCTAAAAGATAACATTTTTTCGTTTTCTCTCTTGACAGAAGCAATATAGGATGTCCCCTATGTCGATCTTGCTTCGCGACGTGTGAACAACCTCTCCCCATGCTCCCCTCCTGGATTTATCTGTCTGACTAAATTCCGGCCTCCGCAATCCGCATTCCGCAACCTTTGAGGTTTGTGTTTTACGCTATGCTCTATGCGCCATGCTCTTTGCGATCTTTTGTTTGCTGGGCCAACTTTTTATGGATGATCCAAAATCGAAGTATCGCAACCCTGACCCCTGAACCGCATTAAATCCCCTTCTAGGGTTATTTACCATTCACCAGCATTCGCAGGTTGAATTTCTTTATTGAAATAATGGATTGGGAGGGTTCAATATGCTTGCCCCAGGCAAAACGCAAATTTTTTGGTCTGTCAAGTACCGGCTTGCATTGGATTTCGAAATGTATGTTTTTTATTCCCGCTTTGATTCTTTTCTTTCCCTCTATGTGTAAGGTCACCGGCAGATTTGTTTCTTCCCCAATTGCGGCCTTACTGACAACTTTTTTCCATGCCTCAATATGAACTTGATCGCGCCAATATTTTGGTAGCAGTTCTCTTAGTTGGGGAGATAGTTTTGGATCATGCCGGTATAACTTATACGAAATCTCATTTTCTCCTCGCGAATATTTTGGTGGCTTATATTTCCAAATGGTCACCATCGTATCGTTTTGGAGCGCTAAGTCCTCTATTATTTTTTTTACCATGAGCATCACCGCCACTCGAAATTCTCTTGACATTTCTTCTATTACATGGATTAGGCTAAGATTTGCTTTAACCTTTTCCGCGAACCTCTCTTTTACTATCCGGTCCGGTAACAGGAGTTGCCTTGCCGCGTCATGGCATAGGTATTCTGGCGGAGTTGTTTTTAATTCAGGAATCACACGTGTACAGTCGTAAAATAAGATGTGGGAGAGTTCGTGACAAATAGTTTCTCGAATCTTTACATTATGAAGCTTTTTTTGGTCCTTAGCAAGGCTGCCGTATTTGATTATGAAGCCACCTCGGACAGGGATGAGAAGGCCTTGATCAAAAAACGAGCTGTCTTCGTCCGGTTCTAGGATGATTTTTACCGCCTGTAATTCCTCAACAATTCTACAAAGTGTTTTCTCACAAACCGGGGGGATGATTGAACCAACTCTCTCCTCGTATTTACCAAGGATTTTATTTACCCAGGTGTGTGTATATTGTATGATGTGTTCATTCATGATATCAGGTTTCCCTGTCTCCCCTTGGCCTCGATGCGTTCTTTTGCCGCGAGTACAATTTCTTTTGTTCTACTTCCTACCCATTCGTAATAATTCCCCCTTCTTTCTTTTGACATAAGCGTTTCAATAGCGGAAGGGATTTCCTGGTAGATCTCTGGTATACGAGGTTCCGGCACGGCGTTCCTTGCCTCTTCTTTTATCTTTTCACTTACCTCGTATTCATTGCTTTGGGAAACATAGTACTGGTCGAAGATCGAATCTCCCCCTCTTAGATTCTCCGGTTTAGATATTTCTTCTTTGAGAACGGCACCGTAAATAGGTATTAAAGAGGGGTTTATAAACACGTATAGTTTCCATAAAGCTCTGTATTGATCCATAACATTTCTCACTCTTAGTGCTAAGCTTTCGTGACGCATTTTGAGGTTCTCCAAACATTCATTGCTGTTAAGTTTTTCAATAGCCTCCTCCAAATTTCCGCTGCTGCCCATTTTTTCATAAACAACGAGCGCCTCTGCTTCTTTAAGAGCCATCTTGCTCGTTGGGCAAAACAGTATTATTGATCCCGGTGGCAGGCCAAATTTGTTTTCTATTCTATTCTCAAAGTCGAAGCGCTTTTGGGGGAAGGAATACACTATTGACAGGTCAGCTCTGCCTGGGGCTTTTTGTTCGGATGCGGGGATGATGTGAAACCGCTTGTAAAATCTCCTGCTTTCTAAGGAATGCAAAAGTTGTCGAGCACTCTCGGCTTTTTGTTTCGAAATTTTTTCGATTTCTCCTATTTTATTTTCAAGTAGGTCCATAAAACCTTCGTCACCAATGTTGTATAGCTCTTCAGATTCACTTAGGTTGCAAAGAGACGCGATTTTCCCGAGCATTGCACTTGCTTCGCATTTTGCATGATGGTAAATGACGGCTTCTGTGAGCGCGAATCTCACATTGAGTATATTAATGATTGCGGACAATACGTCATGTCTCCAATCCCCCTTTTTGGTCAGTTTAATAACCAGTCGGGTTGAGCCTTGGGTCTTTTCGTTTTGGCGGAGTTCGATATAGTCGAAGAGGCGGTAAAAGAAACCAGGTCTCATTTCTATCCCCGTATATTCTACATCTCGCAAGATGTAGCTGAGAAGGTCTGCTGATATAGTATTTCCTATTATGTCCGCTATGTAAAATCTGTCCTTATCGAGACGATTCTTCTCAATTGAAGCTTTTAGCTCACCTTTTTCTTCTTTGGACAGCTCCTTCCCGCCCTCGTACTTTATTTTCTCAGCCTTTCTTTCAACATACCGTGTCATTGCTTCCTCATCTGGAAATGCTATTGTCCATAAAATCTTCTTAACGTCTTTTAACAGGCTTTGGGCCAATTTTATGCCTTCCTCAAGTTCATCTTGGTCACTAAATCCGAACGCAGCGTGGTTAGCCCGTTCGGGCATTTTTTTTAGCTCATCAAGCTCTTTCTTTACGCGGTCTATCATTTTGTTTATTCGTTCGCTTTTATCTCCTTTTTCTAGAATCCCGTTTTCATCTTCAAGCGTGTGAGAATAAGGAATGTGCATTATATCGTGCAAAAGTGCCCCCGCTCTTATCAGATTACGATCTTCCTGGATTCTACCCAAAAGTTTATTCTTTTCTTCTTCTTTTAGGGATGAGGAATATTTAAGATTTTCTTGAAGAGCATCAACAAACCGCTGGGACATATCTAGGCAATCTAAGCAATGGGCAGCCCGAGTATGCGTGGCGAAAGGGTAAACTCGATCCGCCAGTCCTAGCTGCTTAATCTTGTACAGTCTCTGAAAACAACGAGAATTAATAAATAAGAGTTCATGCGCCTCGATTTTGATGTCACGGTTAGGTATTCTGAAGTTCTTCCTTTTCATCTTTTTCATCTCCTTTGTTATGGACAGCAACCCTTCAACATTATTGTTATAACGTGAACGAAGAACATGAAAAACGGTATAATGGTTTTTAGATACAATTCACAACTTAATCTATTTTTAGCGGTTCCAAAAGAATTGTCAAGGGACCAGTTTGCCCCAAAATACTTCGGATCGTTGGTCAAAATAGTTTGAGCTCAGGCCAAATTAAAAGAGGGGGGAGGGCGGGCAGGCAAACGGGAATACGCTATTTTTGCATCCTACCCTTGATCAGACTTCTCCTATGAGTGTTAATGTTTCCTCGAACGATTTATCCTTCCGCCTTTGCGGTCATCGGCCTTCGCATCAAGAGGCAATTCCTCAATCGTTACATTTTCCAGGAAACCCTTTGAATAAGTTCTGAACTCGATCATCTCTCAGGCGATCCCTCAGTCTCCTTCGCTCCTGCCTCACCGATCTGTCACCCACTCGGAAAAGCTCTCCTATTTCCCGGCCTCTTAATCCTCCTGCCACATAAAGTAACTCTATATTCGGCTGTCCAAGAAGCGCTTCCCCCTCCGAACCGGTCTTGCTATTTCAGGATTTCGGCATATTCTTATGCGGCTTATCAACGATGAGGGATTGACCCCCTTCACTCCAATTTTGAGATTCTAAGCCTAAAGTCAGTCTCTTCTTCTAGAAACGCTTTATTCCGTTAAGCAGTTAGCTTGGGTCTGCCTCACACCCCGTTCATCCAGTCCAGCGGAACAAGTTTTTTTACGCCATCCCACCATTTCTCTGCGATCATCATTTGATACCAATCCTCTTGAATGTCGGCGTGTTCCATTACAATGACTTGAAACCCAGCATCCTTGACCTTATCTGAAATTAGTCGAAACATCCGCATTACGGACTCTCTATCGGTGTTCCGGACAGTTTCGTCAGAAACGTCGGGTGGAAAGTATGCCTGAGTCGGTTGATCAAAAAATATAAAATTTGGAACAGGGAGTCCTTTCCTCGCAAACCAACGATGTAAAACAAGATATGTGATGATGTGGAGTGAAACCCAGCTTTCTCCGCTACCCATTCTTTCCAGAGGAAGTGGACCGTTTTCAGTATCAGCTACAACCGTAAGCTTATTGGTATCTAACCGCATAGGATAGATTGAATGTTCCAGATCAAGCGTACAAGCCATGTCAGACATCTCCTTAGACAAAAGTGAAAGAACAGAATCTAGACGCTCCTGTAACGCTTCATCAGCGAGAGACAGTTCGAGTGCCTGAATCCGAGACCTTAGCAGTTCAATTTCCTTGCTATCCTCTGCGGCGTCCTTAACGTTTGAAATAGTTTCGAGATAGAGTCCCAGCCTTCCTTGTATCAGCGCTCGCTTCGCGTTTGAATCACGGATCACCTCAATTCTTTTATTTACATTTTGTATAGCAAGAATTCTGGAGTCCAGATTTCTGAGCTCGGCGTTGATCTCCGCCTGCTTTGCCTCTGCATTGGCGATCAATTTATCAATATGAGGAAAATCTGAGCTTACTCCTTCAAGGTGATGCATTATTGCTTGCAGGGTGGCGCGTATAGCCTCCGCATTTGGTGCAGGGGTGTTCAAAGTGGAGGAGCATAAAGGACAAACAGACCTAATTGATTCTTTGCCGGTCGGCAGTAGACCAATACTACTGAGTCTGGCTCTTTGTTCAGTTGCCTCATGTGCAAAGCCTTGCCCACCTGATTTCAGTGCTCTAAGCGCAGCCACTTCCTCACTTATGGCCCTGTGCTTACTACGCAAATCTCCTTGCAGCCCAAAAAGTTTCTCCAGTTCCAGACCATACTGCGTCTCGGGGAATGTCTGTTCTGCTTTGGCATTAATTGCAGCCGCTAGGACCTCTTTCACTTCCTTCCATGAATGAGGCATTTCCTGGTTTGTAGACAGAAGATCAGCAGATACTGCCTCTGCAATAAGAGAGTGCGCCCTTTCAAAGAATGTTCCTCTCATCCGTTCTTGTTCCGCTTTGTTACTTTCCAGCCTCCGAAGTTCCTGCTTGAGTCGCCTCACCTCTTCTTTTTTCAGCACGTGATCTCTATCTATTGCGCCAAGAAAGAAGGGCATATAGTCCTTAATGCTTTGGGGAAGAAATTGCTCTCCTTGACGATGGAAGAGAAGACGTTGATTTGCAATTTCACCCTGTTCTTGGAAGCAATAAATAAGGGCTTTGCCTATATCGGCAGCCCCTGTGTTCCGAGTCTGCCCCGGTTTCTTCTCAAAGGAATAGTCGGATATACCCGCAAACTGATTAAGGAGTGTAATTAATGTGTCTCGATTCGAATTCTGGGTCAACTTCTGGTAATCCGGAACATCAAGTTTACTTCCTTTCTCAATATAAATGCCTTCTGAAGATAATTTACCAGGCCCCGGATTCCTTCGGGCAATGAATAGTTCTTCCTCCTCCCGTACGAGGTGAACGGCAAACCACGAGGTTTTCTCCAATATGACACCTTCTGGGATATCACTCTTTTTGTCGCCAAGACAATAACTAACTATGTGAAGAATGGCTGACTTACCTGTTTTAGAAGCCCCGCTAATGATGTTCGCAGAATTCGTGCGGAGAGGTAAAATCCTCATCTTCCCGGTATTACTATAGAGCACTATCTCAAGTATTTGGAAACTCATGGTTTCACCCCCAGAAGTGCCATTGCTGTTTCAATTTTCCCTGTTCGGGCAATCCAACGACCGCAGAAATGAGCTTTTTTGAAACACTCCGAGACCTCATCGCTAGCCATACAATCTGAACTGGCGATCACTTTAATTAGTTGTGACACCTTTAAGGAATCACTGCCTTCGAAACATACCAGATTATGCGAGAAAGCAAATATCAAGGCTTCCTTCACATAAGGGACGATTGAACGTGCGCGCTCGGCATATCCAATCTTTGCGTGCACTCCTTGAAGTCTGGTGATCCAGGTTGAGAGAGTAGTACTTACCTTCACCGGAAGGGCTTCACGAGTTCCCTTATGTAGCACTAGTGGAATTATAAGAAATGGAAGAACGTAAGGTGCCTTCGTTTGACCACCATCACAGTACCCTTTTACGCACTGTTGAAGAATCAAAGCTAAAAAGGCAGGGTTAAGTAGATTAGCTTCTTCGGAATTTCGCTTCTGCCAAGGTTTCATTTCAGGGCTCCCCTGCCCTCTAGAAGCTCCACCAATCGGGAGCGAAACTCAACATGCCAACCGACTTCTCGCTTATCTGCAAGCATGTGATAAGAACCTCTTGTTATGAAGGGCTCATTGCAGCGAGGCCTTATTGGGATATCAGCTTCCTTTTCCACCCAGTCGTATATTATTCGGCCGGCTTTGATCTTTTCGGAATCAACCGCATCTTCGCCAAGGTTTTCTCGCATTGTTTCAAAATGAATTTCCCACTCTTCAATAAGCCTTTGTTCGTAATACTCTAGATCGCCAACCAATAGAAGCTCTTCTCTCACCCAGCGAGAACGCTGTTCAAAGGCACGATAGTAGTTGTTAATGGCAGAGGCCATACGTTTTGACCCGATGTCGATTAGTTTCAACTGGTGTACAAAGATATAGTCTTGATAAAGTTGGCTGTCTACTGTAGCTGTCTTCAGATCCTCATAGATAGGGAGGGCATCGCTCTTGAATTGTTCGCGTAATTCATTTAATTGCGAATCCAATTCTTCGCCGAGGATGGGGATTGGCTTATCGGAAAGCAAATGCTTAAGGATACGCTTAAACCACCATCCTTCCAAATACACGAGAAACTGTTCAATTTTTGAGCGGTGGCATGCAGACCAGAGTGCTTCCCGCGATAGGCGGTCAATATCTTCAATGAGTGGACCCTGGTCTAAAATAATGACGGAACCAAGTAATTCCTGCCTTGATTCAGGGGAAAGCTCAAGAAACACTGCGTACGCATCCTTATTTGTTTGGCTCACCGATGTCTGAGCAGTTTGTAGAAGTAGCCTTTCAGCCATTACAACATTTCGATTTTCTGCGCGGAGATAATAGGCTGCTGAACCCTCGGGTGCATTGGCTGTCGTCATCATACACAAAACGGGGCGGGCCTGCGTTAGCCCTCCTCGATAAAGGTCACACCATATACGGATTGTTTTCCACAGATCAGCACTTCCATCTGTGAGATTAGCCTTACGGCTCATGTGGTGCTTGGTTTGAATAATTTCTACAGGGATGCCTTCTTTCTCGAAGACCACATCATCCAGTGTTTCTATTGACAAATTTAGACAGGGATCAGTTTTTACTCGTCTGAGTGCCATCAACAGTGCAAGACGACACTGATAGACATAACCAACGAGAGCTGGTGCTGCAGAGTACTTAGACCGCTCCATATCGCTCATTCTTTATCGTCCAACTCACCATCACATAACACAAAGGTCTTGAGATTTGAATTAACCTCATCCTCCTCATCGTTCAATTGTGAGAAGGGTGACTCGTTTCCCGTTTCCGTGTCCGTAAGAAAACATACAGCAAGGCGCACGGTCCTTAGAGTGAATCAGTCTTCTCCCGCCTTGTGATTTTGCCCTACTTTACCAGAAATAAATCATCTTGACAAGAATAAGCATTTTTTGTGCCACCATGGAAAGCGCCCGCCTGCGCTAGGGCTTCGGCGAGGTAAACATAGCGTAAGTCCTTGAAGAAGAACATAAGATGTACGCCAATTCTTACGGCAGAGACCTAATTCTGTTTATTGAATCAACAGTTGTGGTCAGAAATTGGCCAAAAATGGACTAAACCTTGTGAATTTGTGAAACGGACAAGGGACACCTTAGAGTGTAGAGTGCGGAGTGCAGAGTGCGGAATGTGGGGATCCAATTAAGTTTCCCCTGATATAATATTTCAAGCGGAAATCAATAATAAACCTTTTCCGCTTATTTACAAATCAATTTGTTTAAAGAATCAAAATTGGAATCTCGGCCTGAAGAGATCTTCCTCGCTGAAATTCTTGTCGAGCTGGTCGTCAAACCTGTCGAAACTCGTTACTGATCGAAATCTAAGAAGAAAGCATTTAGCACTTTAAAAAGATCGACAAAACATTCCGGTTTAAGACTAAACTTTAATACTCTATTCTTTATAAGAATTCAATTTAACCAGAGGTCCAAGGCCTTAATAAGCCCTTAAATATTCTGGATAAATCAGGTTGGGGATGGTGCGAAATATCTCTTAAATTCTCTTGAAAATGGATTGGCACAGGACTTGCCTTTATATTAAATGTTCAGATGTTTCGCTTGGAGATGGAGTATAAATGCTTGAATTTTTGGAAACCTAAAGAATACGTCAAAGGAAAAAAAGATGAGAGGAGGTGCGGTAACAAATTTATTAATTTGACAATAACCTCAAAATAAAATCTCTGTAATTTTGGATTCTTAGATTTGGCATATAATATGCTTTTACCAGGGCAGGCGGTTGATTCCGCTTATCTTCATGTGCCCCTCCTTTCAAAGCACCTTCGGGGGGTGGATTAGGTAAACCCCCCACCAATTATACCAAACGTTTCGTGAAAAACCCTGGGGTGGGTCAGCATGTACCCGTTGGCCCCCCGCCGGTAAACCTTTACCATTGTCCTGAGAAACAAGTAGGCTTAAATTGTAAAAGTAGGAGCCGCTTCGGCGAAGGCAGGGAATGCGGAATTTAAAACTAAAGGCTGCCGAGCCTCTCAGCGAGCACAATAGTGTTGTCCGTAGTCACCCGGGCAGTCGTTAGAAGGATACTCACGATATCCACGATCGCCATAATACCCAGCACACCCTGTCAATATAAGCCCAATCAGTAACGTTATCGCCCAGAGAGTCATCTTCTTTTTGTTCATCGATGTCCTCCTTTTATAAAATTTAATCATTGAATCCCTGAGCTTCAAGATCGAAAAAAACCTATTAGGCTTTTCACGCTAAAGATAAGACACGGAGAAGCGGAGACATCTTGGATTTCGGAATGCGGAAGAGAAAGATTGGGAGACCCCGAACCACTTAGGGTACAGGGCAAGCCCTGCACCATGCTAGGTACAGGGCAAGCACGGAGACGCGGTGATCTTCTTCCATGGGGATGCTATTTGAAACATCGCTGAGGAAAAGGCGGCCAAGCTTCACGGGATTGCAGAAAGGACACTTTTGATGAACGTTTCCATCCCCCAGTTATCGTCGTATGTCATGCCCAGCCGGACGATGACCAGTTTGTGGGAGGGGATAATCGCTATGATCTGTCCCTGATAGCCCACGGCAAAGAACGTGTCCTGGGGCAACTGCGGATATCTGCGGCCGGCAGGATCGGAAGTCTTCCCCCTGTTCAGCCAGAAATGGGCGCCATACTGGCCCTTGAGGGCTGCGGGCGTTGGGGTGGTTGTATAAGCGACCCAACCTTCCGGAAGGATGCGTTGACCCTGCCAGACGCCGTCGTTCAGGAAAAGCAAGCCGAAGCGAGCGTAGTCGCGGGCCGCTGCATAAAGATACGATGATCCGATAAATGTCCCCGAGGCATCCGCCCCCCAAACGGCGCTGCGCATGCCGATCTTGTTGAACAGTTCGCGACGCGGGAAGGCCCAGTATTCCTCACGGCTTCCAAGGACATCACGAATCATCCGGCAGAGGATGTTCGCCGTTCCCGACGAATAGCTCCAGACCGTGTCCGGCTGCACGGAAAGGGGCTTGGATGCCGCGTACGCCCCCATGTCGGGCTCCAGGAACAGCATGATGTTGACATCCGATACGGGTCGCTCGGCATAGGCCTCGACCCACTCAAGCCCCGAACTCATCCGCAGAAGCTGGTCGACGGTGATGGCATGGCGTGGGTCGTCTGACCTTCGCCATTCCGGCACAGGGGCAGGTGCCCTGAGTGAAATCTTATTCTTCCGCACAAGGATCCCTATGAGGGCATTGGTGACGCTTTTGGCCATCGACCAGCTCAAAAGAGGCGTTTCCTGCGAGATCCCCGAACCATAGCGTTCAACGATAAGGTGCCCGTCATAAACGATGAGCATCGCGCGAGTATAAAGTTTCCTCTTCGGATCCGCTTCGATGAAAAGCTTATCCACGGCTGGTTTGAGCCTCGCCATATCAATATTCATGGATGGCGGAGCATCGGGCATGCGGTCTCCCATGGGCCACGGTGTTGCTTTGAAATCGGCAGGCTCCGTATCGGGCATCACCGGCTTCCACTGGCGAATTGATTTCTCGGGGACGCCGGACAGGAGCACGGCTCCCAGTTTGTCGACATAGATTGCCTTCTTCTCGAACAGACCGATCCCGAGAACGGAGCAGGTGACGCTTTTTTCGTTCCTGTCGATTTTCGCCTTGAAAAGCTTGAAGAGAGGGCTAAAGCTGATGTCTTCTTGCTCGACCGCCCCTGGTTCACGCCCCGAAACGAACACTGCCGCGCACAGGGTTTTTGCCTTGAAGGCGGAGCCGATGGGAAGCTGTTGTATGTATTCCCTATTCCGGTAGCCCGCATAGACTGTTGCGGCACACAAAATGACGATGAAACCAAGGATGATTCTTTTCTTGGTAAATACCTTCATCTCCTGTTCCCCCCTTTGTCATGATTAAGAGAACTCGAACATCATCTCGTCCAGGTTGCCCTCATTCGTAGCCCTCCTATTTGGAGGTGTTTATCAGGTAGCAGCGCACCTAATTAACATCATCGTATGGGAGAAAGACAATGATGTCAATTGGATTATCTGGATTATCCGGTCATTCCCTTGCTGTTATTTTTGGGACTGAAATCGGGGTCCGGTCTTGCATTCATACATTAAGAAAACGTGTCTGTGTCGGTGTCTCGTGTCGGTAAAGCATTGAAAAAAACAAAAAAGCCCATTCTTCTTAAGAACAGGCTTAAGATCGATCACACAATTTTTCAATATTTGAATCCCCCCCGTTATACGAAAAACGTGTCGGTGTCCCCCTCAACCCGCTGGGGCCGAAGACGGCGTGACTCGTGATCGTTACTGCAGCAAAATTAAAACCCAAGGCGTGAGGTGTAACACCTAATTCTTCCTCTTCGTTTTCGTCCGATAAGGAACCTTAGGCTCTTCTACCAAGAATCCTATTCGTCTCTTGGGCGATTCGGGCTCCGGAGTCGGACTCAGCAACCGCTTGATTTGCCGGAACATCTCATTGATTGCAGTCTCGTGGACATCAAGCCTCCCGGTCAATTCTTTTTCCAATTCTGCGAGCTTGCGTGAAAGACCCCGCTGCTCAATCAGTATCTGCCGCATACGGATGAACGCGCGTACCACAAACACACTCATCTGAATGGCCCGCTTGCTGCGCAGAATGTTGGCTGCCATAACTGCACCGTGCTCAGTGAACGCATAGGGACCATATCTCGGATTGCGATGCTTTTGAGAACCGGTCACAATTTGTGACCGGTTTGAGGTCGCAATTTGTGACCTCAAGTTTTCGTATTCCTCCGCCTTCAACCGGAACATGCGAATCTCGGCCTGAAGAGATCTTCCACGCTGAAATTCTTGTCGAGCTGGTCGTCAAACCTGTCGAAACTCGTTACTGATCGAAATCTAAGAAGAAAGCATTTACCACTTTAAAAAGATCGACAAAACATTCCGCTTTAAGACTAAAGTTTAATACTCTATTCTTTATAACAATTCAATTTATCCAGAGGTCCAAGGCCTTAATAAGCCCTTAAATATTCTGGATAAATCAGGTTGGGGACGGTGCGAAATATCTCTTAAATCCTCTTGAGAATGGATTGGCACAGGACTTGCCTTTATATTAAATGTATAGATGTTTCGCTTGGAGGCGGAGTATAAATGCTTAAATTTTTGGAAGCCTAAAGAATACGTCAAAAGAAAAAAAGATGAGAGGAGGTAAGGTTTATCAAAAAGGCAATGATTGCATTAGGGTTGGTAAGGCTCAATTTTTCCCTTAAGCGGTAACAAATTTATTAATTTGACAATAACCTAAAAATAAAATCTCTGTAATTTTGGATTCTTAGATTTGGCATATAATATGCTTTCCCAGGGCAGGCGGTTGATTCCGCTCATCTTCATTTGTTCCCTCCTTTCTAAGCACCTTCGGGGGGTGGATTAGGTAAACCCCCCACCAATTATACCAAACGTTTCGTGAAAAACCCTGGGGTGGGTCAGCATGTACCCGTTGGCCCCCCGCTGGTAAACCTTTACCATTGTCCTGAGAAACAAGTAGGCCTAAATTCTATAAAAGTAATAACCCAGTTCTTACAGCAGTGACCTAATTCTGTTGGTTGAAGTCAACAGGGGTGGTCGAGAATTGGCCAAAAATGGACTAAAGCTTGTGAATTTGTGAAACCGTTAGGGGAATGGAAGAAAGATAAAATGTAAGAGTCAGAATTTAACCTTGCAGACAGTGTCAAACTTGGTGACTTTTTCCTGAAGTCCACAACGTATCATTTTAGCGAAGCATACTTGATTTCTATCCAAACGTCCTCATCTCTCCGATCCGACTGAGGTTCCCTTTACAATTCTCATTGGCACCCTTCTTCTAATCGAATACAGTCCACCGAAACCGAAGCCGTTCGTTATTAATGTCATTCAGGACAATTTTGTTCACCTGCATAAAATGTAATCCTGAACTACCGGATCGTCTATGATTTGTCTTGTAACACCATGAATAGGATAGGTAGCGGCAGTGAATGCTGATTTCGCAAGATTCTCCTCCGCCTCATAGAATTTAGAAAAATTCTTTTTAGGGATAATTAGCTCTGCCTTGAAGTGGCCTCCCCATGTCCACATACCAGCTGCTGAGTGCAAATCCACCATTTTTAATTGAAGAACTTTTGTAGATTGGTCATCAACTTTGATACGGCTTTTTTCAAAGCCTTTCTTCAAATACAAACAAACACTATCCATCATTTCCCTGGGATTTATAACTCCAGTTTGCGCGGCAATTTTATATACCAAATAATCTTCTGTCCTACTTTCAATGTTGACAATTTTCACTGATGGGGGTGCATTACATTTTGAACTTAAGGATAAATCTGTGGGTTTAACTTTGAAAGATTTGTATATTACATCTTGATCTTGGTCAAGCTGATCAGAGATTTTCCGTGTCTGATTAAGTGTAGCTCCGCACCCCGTTAGAAAAAAAACCACAACGACCCAAACCCATAGCTCTAAACATCTATTAAACGCTACTCTCATGTTAACAGCTTCCTTTCTTTATTAATCTTTTTTTTACAAAATTTGTAACATACCATATTTGGCTTACGAATTAACGTATCACTTCTATCCAACCCCAGTCAACCCCAGTTTAGCCTTCCAGATGGCCAGTTCTCAAACTTTGGTAGGTGTTATTCGCACCCCCTTTTCTGGTGACTTTTTCGTGCATTCGTTATCTAACCGTTTAATCTGAAAAGAGTATGGTTGGAAGTGTATCCGGATTATGATATAGTAAAGATCAAAATTTAAGACAATAGGTATTTCATCCATTAATTAGCTCGCTGGGGGATACACCATAATGGCGCTAAGCGAAGGAAAGCGATACTAATTTCCTTAAAAAAAGCACCCGGGGTCAGGCCGCAACATTCAACGAACCCTCCCCCTTTTTTATCTGAAAGGATTTCCACTAACCCTCTCAAGTCGTAACCATGTCAGTATTCTTGTCGTGTGTCCGGAAATCATTGAAAAACAAAAAAGCCCATCCCGTTAATACCGTGATTCGTGAGCCCAATAAAAGCACAGCGCAAAGCGCATGGGGCGCAGCGTTAACATCCGACCGTAAGGCGTGAGGCGCAAGGAGTAAGGGGCAAAAAACAAAAAGCCCATCCCTTTTTGAGACCAGGCTTTGTGTTTAACCCACCATTTGCATCCCCCACCCGGATTTTGCCCCACTATATCAGAAACGCAACGGGATTACAATAATTAAGCATTTTTTGTGCCACCCAAAAGGCATGGCGCATAGAGCCCGCCTGCGCCAAGGCTTCGGCGAGGTAAACATAGCGTAAGTCCTTGAAAAAGAACATAAGATATACGTCAACTCCTCCTGCAGAAACCTAATTCTGTTTATTGAAATCAACTGGACTGGTCAGAAATTGGCCAAAAATGGACTAAAGCTTGTGAATTTGTGAAACGGACAAGGGAATGGGAGAAAGATAAAAAAGGCGACATTCTCTCTTAAAAGCCGGGCGTATCGCTTTTCCCCTGAAAATTCGCTTCCTAAATACGCAAAGCAGTGTATATTGCAAAGTGAATCACTGGTTATATCGAGCTCTTTATTCCATTGGGCAAATCAATAATGCCCTCGGGGGTTAGAGATGGTAATCGGTTACAGAATATTGGGCGAGGGGTCAGAAAAAGGTTGTGTTGCACGGTTGTCACATGGACCATTCAATCTTTGAGCCCACGTTCCCCGCACCGGATGGGCAAAAGTTCAGCAATATACCATTCAAGAGATCCGGACGGATGCCATCAGGCTTGCCAGCCTCCTGTCGCAAATAAAGTTTTCATTTGTTTATAGTCCTTAAGTGGGGAGATCTAAGCCTCCCCACAAATGGACTATTTATCCTGTTTCAGAGGACACTCGAAGCCCCAAAATCTTGCTTTCAATGAGCCTTCTTTCAATGCGTAAAAATCACAAACTTTATGATACCCTGGACAAAACTCAGTCGCTTTTTGATCCATTAAACTTGTGATTGCGTTTTCGTTCGACCATACCGGAGAGGTATAGACAAAACTCATTAGATAGATGTTCTCTTTTATCGGGTATACTTCGTGTGACCTAACCGTAGTGCACCCAGCTAACAACGCTAATGCCAACAAAATTATCCACCAGATCCTTTTCATTTCTATTTCCTCCTTAAAAATGGGGAGATGATGAACTTAGGTTCCACCGTGCTCACAGCGAAACCTGGTAGAATTCTCCTTTTCTATTTTTCGGTGAATTGTTATACATTGCGAATCACTCCTGCCCCTCTACTCCGTTCTCTTCTCCTTTTCCACCACATCACCCCCTCTTTTAGTTTCCTATCCTTAGCCCTCTTTTTCGCCCTTTCCCAAACCGCTTGAGCGTTCTGTAAAAGGCAAGCCAATCTTCCTTCGTCCGTTCGATATCATCATCAAATGCCTCCACAGTCAGCATTCTTTCGGAGAACAAAAAGATCTCAGCGTTTCTTCGCTTTCGCTCTGATGGTCTTCCACCCTTTCTTTGCTGCCGCTACCTTCTTTGGATCCTTAGCCTTCTTTACCTGTTTCTTTCCGCTCTTTTTCCCCTTGTATCTTCCTTTTACGGTTATTTTACTTTCTCCTAAGATGCTTAAAAGCAAACATTATGCCAATTACTGTTCCATCACGTGAACTCCAGGGAGGCTTATCGGGCTTGGAATCAGAGTGTTTAGAAAATCTTGCAATGTTAAGAAGTTGTAAGATTTGGGTTAGTGAATTGATGAAGAGAGTGCTCCTAAGATTTTAAAAATGGCCTTACTTCAAGTCTTAGGCATATTGGCATAATTCTGTACAGGCATGACAGATTGCGCATTTTTAGAGTCTTTGCACAAGGTGAAAAAACCTACCCTAACGTGAGCCTTAAGTGTGTATCCTCCTTTGTGAGCAATCACCCTCTCCGGTTCATTAGAAGCCCGCTTTAGCCAAGAGCTTATGCATTGAAGGAGCTTCCCCATATAGAAGCTCCGAGGATTCCTTGCTGAACTCTTTCAAAGGTGTCAGGCCTTGAAATTTGAATTAACCTCATCCACCCTCACCTTTTTTATCGTAAGGCGCGAGTCGCAAGTCGTAAGACGCAAAAAACAAAAAAGCCCATTCTTTTTGAGAATAGGCTTTAGGGTCCACAGTTTTTCAATATCTGAATCCCCCACTCTGTCAATTGCAGATTGCAGATTGCGAATTGCAGATTGAAGATATGGACCTCATTTACCTAAATAATATTGCTTAAAGATTTTGCCCCACTATATCAGAAACGCAACGGGATTACAATTAGAAATGATGATTGCGGAATGCGGATTGTGGATTGCGGAATGTCGATATAACCGTGATTCGTGACTCGTGAATCGTGGCTCGTGAATTCGTAAGCAAACAAAAAAAAGAGAGGCGTAAGGCGCGAAGGGTGAAGTGTATTTCTCTACGTGAGAGGTTCAATATCCTGGAGGAGACGCATGAAAGCCACTGCACGTATTTTTTTGTCCATTGGAAATGTCCTTTCCCCGGCATGGATCACGTCCAGAGATCGAAGATGTAGATCTGACAATGCATAACGCATGGAAGAAGTAACTTGAGGAGAAGTCGTTCTTTTTATCTCGAATCCCATCCGCCGTTGCCCTCTGACAACAAGAAGATCCAACTCGGCTCCTCCATGGGTGGCCCAGAAGAAACATTCGTCAACCCTGGCTGCCAAGTGACGAATAACCTGCTCAAGAACAAAACCCTCCCACGATGCTCCAACTTTGGGATGACCTTCAAGGTCCTTAAACGTTCTAAGACCGAGCAGGGTATGCAGCACCCCACTGTCTGCGATGTATATCTTAGGTGCTTTCACTTGCCGTTTGGATATATTCTCATGCCAGGGCGATAGCTGACGAATCACCAGTGCCGAGGTCATCAGGTCAAGATAGTTTCGGACCGTCGTGTCAGCCACACCAAAAGACCGGCCGAATTCTGAGGCATTCCAGATTTGGCCATGGTAGTTTGCAAGCATCGTCCAAAAACGCCTCAGCGTGGTTGACCGAATCGTAATTCCCAACTGAGGGAGATCCCTCTCTAAAAAAGTACGGATAAATCCCTGCCGCCATTCATCACTCTCAGAGTGAGTGCGAGCGAGGTAGGACCTTGGAAAACCTCCCCGCAACCATCGTTGCATATGGTTTTCAACTCCAACTTCTTCAAGGGAAAACCCGCCCAACTCATGATAGAAAATTCGCCCCGCAAGCGTTTCAGCACTCTGGCGAAGCAAATCCGGTGATGCGCTGCCGAGCACCAAGAAATGAGTGGCGGATTTGGGCCGGTCGACCAATACCCGTAATACCGGGAAAAGGTTCGGCTGCCGTTGGATTTCATCGATGACAACGAGTCCTTTAAGGTCTTTGAGGGCAAGCATCGGATCAGCGATTCGAGCCAAGTCTTCGGGGTTTTCCAGGTCGAAGTACGAAGATGGGCCTTTTGTTTTTTGAACGAGCAAACGGGCAAGGGTTGTCTTTCCGACCTGGCGCGCCCCTATCATTCCAACCACGGGGTGCCGCCGAAGTAGTCCCTGGATCGTTTCGACTTCTTGCTTACGGTCTATCATCATGGGAAAATCTTACCTTGAAAATTCTGTTATGTCAACCGAAATTTCAAGGTGTTATTTTAGGGATTTCCGGGCCACAGCTTGAGAGGGACGTAAACGTGGGGCCGCTTCCTATCTTGGTCAAGAATTGGCCAAAAATGTAAGTACAACCATGATTCCTGCCTACACTTAAGTTTCGGCGGGCAGGCGTGCTCGTGGTTGGTGATTGCGCCTTGAACCATGTAAGGTTCAGGGCTGCCATGCACCCCATCATGAACTACGTTGAGTTCAGGACTAATCCCAAACCCTACGTGGTTCGGGGCATGGTGCATGGCGGAATGGAAAAGCTAATTCTAGAGATAATCAGGAGACGAAAAAAGAAGAGATAGGGAGACACTGCGGATTTCGGAGTATGAAATCAGAGACACGGAGACCCGATGACGCGGAGGAACGGAAACAGCTAAGATTGTGGAGTGCGCAATTCGGATTGCGGATATGGATCGGTACTGCCCTTGCCAAGAAATACCGTCTGATGCTTTCTATTTTCCCCCTTTCTTATATGGAAATCACGACGGTTCCGGTTGCTTCGCTTTTTCTGTATTTGTTTCATCCCCCGACTCGGAGTGCAGGTGAATGATGATCTCCAATTGAGTTCCCACACCCACTTTCGATTCCAGTTTCATGGAATCGGCACACTTCTTGATGTTTGCGAGACCCATTCCTGCGCCAAATCCCAGCTCTCGAATCCAGTTCGGGGCGGTTGAAAACCCCGGGGTCATGGCCCGCTCAATGTCTGGGATCCCTGGTCCCTGGTCTTTCAGCGTAATATGGATCAATTCCGGTCGTAACTCGGCGATCAATTCTCCACCCTGATCCGAATGGATAATCAAATTCATTTCCCCTTCATATACTGAAATGGCGACGCGCCGGATGACCTCAGGGAGTACTCTCAGTCGACCCAAGGCTCGTTTCACTTTACTGGATGCACTCCCTGCCGTCTCAAAATCTCTGGCCTTTACGTTATATTTCAGAACGAGGCTCGTATGGTCTGAAGCGAAATCTTGAAAAATATGTGGCGCCCGATAACCGCTAATCTTCTCTGCATGTGGATTCTTCCCGACGGCTTCTAACAACCCACGGGTGATATTCCCTCCGGTCAGGATTCCGGTCAGCCCTCCCCGTTTATTCACCACCAGCAGACGCCCTACTCTGTATTGAACAAATTTATTCACCGCCTCGATAACGGATTCATCCTCCCGGACAGTAATCAGTTGCGTGCTCATCCTTTTTCGCACTGGAGCTTGCATATCACCTTGTTCCAAGGCATTTATCAAATCCTCGATCGAAATGATCCCGACCAGATGGTCCCCATCCAGAACAGGCACTCCCGATATTCGATTGACCCTGAGGATTTCCTTCAATGTTGAGATCGGGGTATCGGGGGACACGGTGATGACCTCTTTCTTCATCACGCGCCCGACGGGCAGCTCGTAAACGAGCTCCTGAATTTTTGTAAATTTTGGAACTTGTGACAACTCCCATCTCCACGAAAAGAATCTGAAACGTAGGCCTATTTCTTTGGAGGCCTTAAACCTGCCTGATAGAGGCGACCGCAAATCTCGTACATGCTGTAAGGAGATGCGATCAACGGGATCCCCAATTCATTGGCTAACTCAATAGACTCGGGCCTAGGGATTTTCGCACACACAAATACGATCGCAGCGAGATCGACCATTTCAGCTGTACGAACGGACTGCAGACTCACCATGCCTGTGAGCAGAAGGGAACCTGGCTTCATATCAGATAAAACGTCACTCAACAGGTCCGACGCTCCGCAGTAGGAAATTTCTAAGTCCAAATCCCCCTGTTTGGTTAATACCGTTCCCTTGACTGTTTCAACAATCTCTCTCAGCTTCAAGACCTTGTTTTCCAATGACCCTAAGTTGGATATACCATCCTATCCAAAGCCACCTACCATCAGGAGTGTTTGGTCTCCTGCCCACAACCCTTGTCTCACGCTTTCTAGAACCAACAACATTGCCTTGAACATTTCACGTAATCTTTAATTCAATTCTATTTCTTCCGTTTGGTCTCTCCGTAGCGGCGATTGTGTTTGAAACTCATGTTAAATATCCTATCAAAGAGATATCATATTCCATGCCTAATCTTCAAGACGGCTTTGATTATTAATACAAATGCAGAAATAATTTTGACGGTTGGCTCGGCTCCCCCTCACCCCGCCCTCTCCCCACCGGGGAGAGGGAAAGGGTGAGGGGCGCAAATTTAAAAGAATTTAATGCGTTTCTATTAGTTGCAACGGCGAAAGTCCTGTTAAGACACCAGCGAGGCAGGCCCGCCTTGACGAGCCCCCAGCGAGGCAGGGAATGCGGAATCACCAAGAAAACCATAACAGAGAAGACAAATGTTTCATAAAATCTCCCCTGACCCCTCTTTGCCAAATCCCGCGAAACGCGGGACTCCCTTTAGTAAAGGAGGCGGGAGGGATTTGATTTGGGGAGGGTAAGTATAGAAAATGAGGCAAAAGGCTAAGGCTCCTTTCTTTCAATGTCTTCGATCATCTCAAAATCTTCATCGTACGAGTAGATTTCGCGGAGACCGTGATATTTCATAAAGACAGCATTGTAAGCGTCTATAAAATCGATATTCTTCCTCGCATAAACGACAAGGGCATCTGCAAGGGCATCTTTCTCAGGAATGAACAGACTTTCAGTACCCAGAATCACAGAGACCTTTTCAATGACCCCCGCTTTCGGCACTTTGTAGTATGACAGGAGTGTCCATATCAACTCGGCAATCACCATGCCCGATGTTGAAATGGCTATTTCCCCTTCCAAAGCCTTCTTGAACATCGTCCTGCATCTCTCATACTTCGAAGGGTCATCTTTGGTGAGATATCTCAGAAATACATTGGTGTCGACGAATTTATTCTCCATGGATTCAACCCCTCGTGGCGACTCTCCTGGCAATTCGCCTTTTGACCTCTTCCCTGACTTTCTTGAAATCGGCTGGCTTTTCTCTGTTTGTCATCTTCACGGAGCCGCCGATGTCAAGGAGATTTCCCTTTAACGGTTGAATAATTGCCCGGTTGCCCTCGACCACGATGATCACCTTCTCGGAAGGGTGGAGGTTTAAGGCCTTCCTGACCTCTTTTGGAATGGTCATCTGGCCTTTGGAGGTAAGTACGGATATAGGCATTTTGTCCTCCTTTTTTACTATTTTATGCCATTATAGAATATTTCCTACTTTTTTACAATAGTGTTATTTTTCGATATTTTTCCGACCTGTAAGGAATGCGGAATGTGAGAATTCAGATAGGGAGACCCCGAACCACGTAGGGTTCAGAGCAAGCCCTGCACCATGCTAGGTACAGGGCAAGCGCGGAGACAAGAAGATAGGGAGACGCAGTGTTGAGGAGAATAAATCATGTATAAGAAGGTTTATCATTAATATTGCAGAGCGCAGAGATCAAAACGGATCCCTCAAGGATTTTAGAAACCCGCTGGACTTTTAGAAAGGCAAAAATCGTCAGAATTCTTCAAACATTCATCGTCTTTCCAGTTTAATCAAGTGTGGAAGTCAGGATTTGACTATACACACATTGTCAAGTGTGATGCTGAGTTCTTCCTGTAATGTTGTTTTTACATTTTTGTTCCCCCATGCAATCTTTCAAGTGGTAATTCCCAATTCTTCTTGACGTTTCCATCCAATTCAGTGCCATTGAGAGAACTTCCGTAAGAGGTTGTGCAAATGAAAAGCTCTTGACAAAATGTGTCTACTCTGATAGTGTACCGTCCAGACTGTAAAGATACAACTAATTGAGGAGGAAGTCCATGTCCCCATTATTGACTTGCCGTGACAAGATTGTCGATGCTGCAGAGAAGGTTGTGATCAAAGTCGGTGCCGCTCACATGACCCTTGATGCTGTAGCCGAGAAAGCAAGTGTCAGCAAAGGAGGATTGCTCTACCACTTCTCTAATAAAGAGAGGCTTCTTAAAGCAATGCTGGAGAGACGAAAGCAACGTTTCAAGGAAGTTCAAGAGAAAAAATGTGCAGAGCTTCAAAACGGACCGACACGGGAAATAAAGGCCTACATCCTCTCCACCCTGGGTCGCGACCGTAAGACTGACCGAATCGGTGCTTCACTCCTAGCTGCTATTGCGCATAATCCCAAGCTTCTTGGTCCTGCACGTGAAGACTACCGGAAACGCTTGGATAAGCTTATCCCGGCCAAACTCAGATTTGAACGGGGGGCCGTTATCGTACTCGCTGTAGAGGGGCTTCGACTTCTTGAACTCCTGCTTCTATCCCCTTTTAATGAGAAACAACGGAAAAAGGTGACGGAGGAACTTCTCAAGCTCGCCGATGAAGAAGTCTAAGAACGGACGGAGGAGTCAAGTGACGAAGTTATTTATTTTGCAGTAAGGAGCCTCTCTCCTTCGCTGAGGAAGGCAGGAAAGTAACATATGGCCTTGGTATACCGGGAGGATTTAGAACGGCCTCACCCAAGCTCGAACATTATGCCATTCTTCCGAGAATGGATGTTTTTCTTCACAAAAATTGGGATATGGAATTTGAAGGGAATTTTCCCTGTTACAACATCCGCGGCGAAAAAGATCTCGTCCTCTTGGGCGTGAATGCGAATATTCTCTTCAAACCCATGGAGGGCAAATAGGGTTTCTTGTTCCTCCTTGGAGGAGGGGGACTTGGCTATGACAACAGCGGTGGGAAGGTGAGAGAGATCGGGGGATTCCCATCTTGGTGGAGTACTTCAAACCGGAGCAGGCATTTGCGTCGCTCTCGGGAAAGGATGGTTATTAAGAGGAGAGTACCGTTTTCATCACGTCTCTGGGCCATTTCGAAATGATTCGGGACTTAACATGCACGATTTTATTATCGGGCTCTCTTACTAAAAGTTTCGAGGGGCAGGTGGAATAATATAGCGGGAATGGTATCTTCGCGCTATTCAGTAAGATGCCAGATGAAAAGATTTCTCAGCTGAAATCAGAATTGAGGAAGATGGCAAAGGGAAGTCTTCTGAAAATGGCTTTCAGTCAGAAGGAAAGAAATTGTCTTTTGGGCGGGGTATGTCCTTTTCTTTTGGAGTACCGACATATTCTTTTGTGTGTCTTAGAAATCCTGGGACAAGGGTGCCAGATCGAAAAGCAAAGGTTAGATTCCGTTCAACAGACCCAAAGTGAGAGCGAGAGTTCACAGAAGCCTGGGGAACTGCCAGTTGGGCCTTGGCTTCCGGGCTTCTGCTAATTCGGTTGAGGTCTGAAAGGAGGAGAACATGAAGGATAAAATCGGAGAGATTGCAGGAAAGATATGGACAATTCTGGGAGAAAAACAGAATGTGGAGATTTCAAAGCTTCCTAAAATCTTGAAGGAAAAAGAGGAGATTGTCTATCAGGCTTTGGGCTGGCTGGCCAGGGAAGACAAAATAAATTATCCCAATAAAGAAGGGAAGACCTTCGTATCGCTGAGCCACGAAGAACGTGAAATATTTAAGAATTCCTTGGGGGCTTTTCCTAAACAGGGCCCACAGGGAGACTCTCAAGTGTAGCAAGAAATGTGGGCTATGAAAGTACCTTCGGCTAATTCTATCCAGATGGACGGCGTCCCAAAGCTTTACAAGGTCTCGGAGGATCTTTATCGGAGCGCCCAACCCACGGTTAAGGGCATGTGGAATCTGAAGACCATGGGAATTAGAACGGTCGTTAATCTTCGTTCATTTTACTCCAATCTCGACGAGATCGGAGACAATGGGCTTGTATATGAACACATCCGTTTGAAAGTATGGCACCCGGACGAAAAGGAAGTTGTTAAATTCCTGCGAATTGTGACTGACAACAAAAGAACCCCGGTTCTCGTTCACTGTCGACACGGAGCAGATCGCACAGGAACCATGTGTGCGTTATACCGGATTGCCGTGCAACGGTGGACGAAAGAGGAGGCTTTAAAGGAAATGACTGAAGGAGGATTTGGTTTTCATGGAATCTTGGACAATCTGATTCAATGGATCGACAAACTGGACATTGACAAGATCAAAAAAGCAGGAATCAGAGAAAATACAGACCCAGTTGCTGCACCTGCAAGCATAATTACAGGAATGATGGGAGAGAGAAAGGGACATTAAACTTCTCGGTGTCGTGGTAAGTGTACCCGAACCTCTAATTAGACACAGATAGGATTGCTCCGGAATGAAAGTGACCATGGTGATGTTGGGCATCCTGATGATAATCGGGCTTCCACCGGCGTGGGCCCAATCGGGTGAGCCCGAATTAAAACTGAACCTGACGCCAGAGACCATCTGGGTGGATGGCGTGGGGAGCGGTTTTCGCAAAGGCACCTTTCAAATGGGGGGCACGGTTGGGGCGGGTTTTGGCATCAGAGTTTTCGGCACGTCGGTTGACCACGATTTGGCACTGGCGTCAGCGAATCTCGGCTGGGTATTTACGGACGTAATGGCCTCCGATAAATGGTATCGTGGCAACCTTGAACTGTTGGTTGAACTTTTCGGTGGAGAGCAGTTCAAACCTAATGATCGTTATTTTATTGGTCTGACGCCATTACTTCGCTACAACTTTGCCACTGGCAGCCGCTGGGTGCCGTTTGTTGACGCCGGGGCCGGGGTTACGAGCACCAATATTGACGATCGTGATCTTACCGGAAATTTCCAGTTTAATGTCCAGGTGGGCGCAGGTATACATTATTTCCTGAGTGACCGGACTGCACTGACCGTGCAATACCGATGGTTGCACTTCTCTGACGCCCATACCCGGCTGCCCAACAACGGGACGAACACGGAGATGTTTCAAGTCGGCGTGAGCTGGTTTTTCTGACCCAGATTATTACTTTCAATTGGAAATCTTCAGTTGTCCAGTTAACCTCGCTCTGAGGACTTGTAGTCAACTATACTTCAACCACCTCCTTTCGAAAGTAAGATTTAGTTGTTAGCATAGCAAAAAGGACTCTCAGCAGTTTGTGAGCAGTGGCAAGGATTGCTTTTTTAGGCGGTAATCCTTCTGCCTTCCTTTTAAGAAAATATTGCCTGAAAATATTATTGCTCCTTACCAC
>Ga0208821_1000670_pt1 | contig 24533 bp, 26 predicted proteins | sample June2015DPH_20_5_FD_184720 | JGI IMG/M metagenome (GOLD analysis project Ga0208821, IMG submission 184720) | Peatland microbial communities from SPRUCE experiment site at the Marcell Experimental Forest, Minnesota, USA - June2015DPH_20_40... | ecosystem: Environmental > Terrestrial > Soil >... | reverse complement strand
TATAACACGATTGCCAAGGTTGCTGCTGCGGAAGAGCACTGGTTAAAGAAAATACCGGGGATGAACCCGCACAAGGTACGCTCGATCGTAACCCAAGCAAGAGAGCTGACGTCTGAAGCTGAGAAAAGTCGGCCCAAGGCTTGGAAGCACTGAAGCAGCGGGCAGATGGATTGGTCCAGGAGGCGGTTCGGGAATGCGTAATTCCTCTCCCCTCGAGGGCGTCCCCCGCCGGGACACGCTTCACAACTCCGGCGGCCGCCGTGTAGGGTGCGCACTGCGCACCTTATATCTCTCGCCCGCCGCTTTAGTCCGCACAGGTTTTTTTCGAGGGACGCCTGTGCCACCAATTTTTCACAACTTTTCCAGGCAGAGAGAGGCGGCGAAATTTTTTGTCAGGGAACAGGAGGAACCGCACCGGGAGGCTGAAGGCGATGAATGCGGTTCGAGCGCTCCTGAACGCCTGACCTGAAAAGAGGGGCCGGCGGTAATGAAACCCGGCGGCCTTTTTTTGCATTAATCTTGAATCCTCCCCCAAAGCCCAAATTCGCTATCCAAATCATATCTGAAATTTTTCCCCCACCACCGATAAGGGGAGATATTGGCAAGCTAGTCGCTATTCTTGGCAGGCCCTCTTCAACGCAACATCAATGCGCTATGGGTAGGAGCCAGGACTTTTCCCACGGCCGAAGTTGGTATATGCATCCACCCTCGGCTTTTCCTCTGCCTCACGTTCATAGATTGTGTAAAAAGAGATTAAGATTACTGCGGGCTTGGTTTGCCCCGAGTTTGTTGAAAAATTGATTCTCCATCCAATTTTGTGATATCGTGGTCACGGCAGTCCAACCGAAAAAGGAGAACCTGATGAAACGACTTCTCGCAGTTGTTCCGATGATTTTCGTGGTCGCCTGTGCGGGCACATACCAGCCTCCAAAGGCGATTGCACCTGAATCAAGTCTTTTATTTCAGAATTCGAAAATCGCGGTGTTCAAGGCGGCGCAACAGGTTCTTATCGCCGAGGGATACCAAATTACAAATGCCAATGAAGCATCAGGAACCATTTCGACCGCACGCCGTGCTTTGCAGCTCACTCCGGAACAAGCCGACTGCGGTAGGTGTTCGCATGGACTCAAGTACGTCGAAGATAAGCGCGCTTCGATATGGGTCGGGTTGGGCGTAATCGTCGAAGAGGGCAAGCTTACCGTCAAAGCGAACATTCAAGGCGAGTACAAAGAATCAGGCGGTCAAAACATTACGTTTCCCTGCGTCTCACGAGGCTCTCTCGAAAAGAGCCTCATGGAGAAAATCGTGATGGCTGCCAGTTCCAAATGAAATCGGGCCTGCCCTGGCTTCCTGTTCCAAGCGTTCCAACTCAGCCTCCCTCTGCCTGCCCCCCCCAAAACTGACCCAGAAGTTATGTTAGAGTAGTGGGTCCAAGGCAGGCAGGGGGATTAGCAGGAAGCGTTTCACTCCGGAGCAGACCATCGGGAAGCTGAGGGAATAGGATATAACCTCTTGCGGGTGGGCAGACAGAATATCAGGACTATGAATAACTGCTATTTATGCGCGGGTTGAATCAAAATAATAGATATTTGATATGGTTATCCTAGTTGCAGCTTACTCGGTTCCTGTAATATGGTTCAGGAGCCGCACGCAGTTGGCAATATCAGGCGGGGCCATCCGGCGGCCTTGCTCCCAACTGCGAACGCCAGCCAGGCTCAGGCGGGGGGTGTTCATTCGCTGCATGGCGCGCCACCCCTCCGGGTCGCAGGCTTTAGCCCCACTGGCACAGGCAGAGACGCCTGCGCCACCTGGGCGGTCCGCCCCCACCCTGAGCGAAACTACTAGTGTTATGTTTCGCAATTGATTATCCATTGAAAATGACTGAGTTATAACCCCCCTTTGGAAAAGGGGGGTAGGGCGGATTTAATATAACCTCTTGAAATCCCCCTAAATCCCCCTTTTTCAAAGGGGGACTTAACCATGCCAAGTCGCGTTCCAGACCTGATATTATGTCCAGCTAATTATGAAACACTCTACTGGCAGCTTTTTGAAAAACTCTCCTAATTGGGAATGGGTCATTCTGCGCGAAGCGAATAATCTATTCATATTAATAAGTTATAGATCATTCCCTTCGTTCCGGATGACATAAAAACCTGTTTTTCAACAACCTGATAGGGCCCCTGTGCAAAACTCCCCAATTCCTGGCCGCTAAGGAGAGGTTAAGCATGAGTCAGGCGGCCACAGGCCGCCCTAGAAAATCCCCTCTCCTCACCCGCTTCCAGGGCGGGCTGTGCCCGCCGTTTTAGCCAGCTATTACCGGCGAGGCCATGGCCTCACGCCTACACCTTGCTTGAGGCTAATCAGAGAGTCGGGCCTAAGAATAAAATTGGCAGGCACGGTCACAAACTCCTTGACTAAAATTTTTCGACTGGGTATAAAGGTCAAGGTTGTGCCAAAAAGCACAAGGAGGCGGCCTTGGAAATCCCGCAGGCCTTGAGCGATTTCTCCTTCGTCCTGGTCTTCCTGATAGGGGCCGCCCTGTTCGCCCTGGGCCCCATCATCCTGGCCCACCTGATTGCCCCCCGGAGTTATGGAGCCGCCCGCGGCGACACTTATGAGTGCGGTATGGCGGTCATCGGCAGCGCCTGGATCCAGGTGGCGGTCATCTATTATCTGTTTGCCCTGCTGTTCCTGGCCTTTGACGTGGACGTGCTCTTCCTCTTCCCGGTCTTGCTGGCTTACGGCAAGGGCTACGCCTGGCGGGACTTTGTGGAAATCACCATCTTCATCGGCATTCTGTCCCTGGTCCTGGTTTATGCCTGGCGCAGAGGAGTCTTCAGTTGGAAGCGAAAACAGGTGACCCCTTAATTCGCCTGGGCCTGCTGGAAGAAGCCCTGAACCTGGCCAGGGCCAACTCCCTGTGGCCCCTGACCTTCGGCCTGGCCTGCTGCGCCATCGAAATGATGGCCGCGGGTATGGCCCGTTTCGACCTGGACCGCTTCGGGGCCGGGGTCTTTCGCCCCTCTCCCCGGCAAGCGGACTTGATGCTGGTGGCCGGCACCATCTCCAAGAAGATGGCCCCCGCAGTGGTGCGCCTCTATGAGCAGATGCCGGCCCCCAAGTGGGTAATCGCCATAGGCAACTGCGCCATCTCCGGCGGGCCCTTCAACTATGCGAACCAGTATGCCATCGTCCCCGGCGCCGACCTGATCATCCCGGTGGATGTCTACATCCCCGGCTGCCCGCCCCGGCCTGAAGCCATTATCGAAGCCATTCTCATGCTGGAAGAGAAGATCACCAAACGGGGTCGTCTCAGGAAGTTCAGAGATGTTAAAGGATAAGCTCAAAACGGCCCTGGCCTCCCTGAACCTGGCGCAGGTGAGCGACGGCGATTACGCCAAGACCGGCTATCACCTGGAGGTGACCGCCGGGCCCGGGCAGATGCCGGCCGTGGCCCAGGCCATGCTGGACCAGGGCTGCTTTCTGGAATCCCTCACCGCGGTGGACTTGCGGGAATCCTTCACCCTGGTATATCACTTCGCCAGTTTTGATGAACTGTGCCGCACCGTGGTGCACGCCTCGCTGACGAAAGAGGCCAAGGGGGCCCAGGCGCCCACCATCTCCCAGGTGTACCCGGGGGCGGATTGGTACGAACGGGAGGTTTACGATCTTTTCGGCATCAAGTTCGCCGGACACCCCAACCTGAAACGCCTGCTGCTGCCGGAAGACGCCGATTTCCATCCCTTGCTGAAAGACTTTGGAGCCGAGCCGGGCAATGATTGAGCTAGGAATAGAAGAAAAGACCTATACCCTCAACCTGGGTCCGCAACATCCCAGCACCCACGGGGTCCTGCGGGTGGTGCTGGAGATGGACGGGGAGTACATCACCAAGGCCGAACCGGTCATCGGCTACGGCCACCGGGGCCACGAGCACATGGCCGAGAATCGCAACTACCAACAGTTCCTGCCCAACATGGGCCGGGTGGATTACCTGCACGCCCTGGCCTACAACCAGGGCTACTGCATGGCGGTGGAGAAACTGCTCGGCCTCACGGTGCCGGAGCGGGGGGAGTTCATCCGGGTGATTTTAAGCGAACTCAACCGCATCTCCTCCCACCTGGTGTGGATCGGCGCCTATCTCCTGGACCTGGGGGCCTTCACCCCCATCCTCTATGCCTTCGATGACCGGGAGAATCTCCTGGACCTGCTGGACCGGATCACCGGTTCCCGCCTCACTTACTGCTTCTACCGCTTCGGCGGGGTGCCCCGGGACCTCGACGAGGAGTTCATCACCGGCACCCGGGCCTTTATCAAGCGCCTGCGCAGCCGCTTCCGGGATTACGAGTCGCTGGTGACCAAGAACGTCATCTTCATCAACCGCACCCGGGGCGTCGGTCTGATCACCAGGGACCAGGCGGTGAGATACGGCCTCACCGGCCCCACCCTCCGGGGCAGCGGCATCGCCTACGACATCCGCAAGAGCGAGCCCTATTCCGCCTACCCGGCCTTCGACTTCCAGATCCCCATCGGCGACAAGGGCGACGTCTTCGACCGCTATCTGGTCCGCATCCTGGAAATGGAGCAGAGCCTGCGGATCATTGAACAGGCCCTGAACCAGCTCCCCAACGGCCCCATCATGGCGGACAAGGTGCCCAAACGCCTGAAACCCGCCGCGGGTGAGGTCTATCAGGCGGTGGAGAGCGCCCGGGGCGAATTCGGCTGCTATATCGTCAGCCAGGGCGATCTCAAACCCTACCGCATCAAACTCCGGGTGCCGTCCTTCGGCAATCTCAGCATCCTTCCCGAGGTGGCGGTGGACACCCTGGTGGCCGACCTGGTGGCCATCCTGGGCTCGGTGGACGTGGTGATCCCGGAAATCGACCGCTAGCCAGCTAAGGGCGGAATTATGGAACTGTTGGCGTCATGTTGGGCAACGGAAGCAGGAAGGATGATCATCGGCCTCATCGGGATCATCGCCCTGGTGGCGACGAACGCCCTGTTTCTCATCTGGATGGAGCGCAAGGTCTCGGCCCACATGCAGCTCCGCCTGGGGCCCATGGAAGTGGGGCCCCACGGCGCCGTGCAAACGGTGGCCGACGCCCTGAAACTCATGGGCAAGGAGCTCATCACCCCGGAAGAGGTGGACCGGCCCGTCTACCTGCTGGCCCCCATCGTCATCTTCCTGCCGGTGTTGCTCGTCTTCCTGGTGATCCCCTTTTCCCGGTCCCTGATCATCAAGGACATGAACGTGGGGATCATTCTGATCCTGGCCTTTTCCACCCTGGCGGTCCTGGCCCTCCTGATGGCCGGCTGGTCTTCCAATAATAAATACGCCACCTTCGGGGCCATCCGTTCGGTGGCCCAAAATGTGGCTTACGAAATCCCCCTGCTGATCACGGTGATGAGCGTGATCCTGATGGTGGGCTCCTTCAAGCTCTCGGACATCGTGGCGGCCCAGGGCTCTTACTGGTTCATCCTGGTGCAGCCCCTGGCCTTTATCCTGTTTATTACTTGCGCCACTGCCGAAACCAACCGGAACCCCTTCGACCTGCCGGAAGCGGAGTCGGAGCTGGTGGCCGGGTTCCACACGGAATATACCGGCATGCGCTTTGCCATGTTCTTCCTGGCGGAATACACCAACATGTTCATCACCTCGGCGGTGGCCGCCGTCCTCTTTCTGGGGGGCTGGCAGGGCCCCATCCTGCCCGGGGTGGTCTGGTTTCTTTTGAAGGTCTACGCCCTCATCTTTCTGATGATGTGGTTTCGCTGGACCTTCCCCCGGGTGCGCTTCGATCAGTTGATCACCCTGGCCTGGAAGGTCTTGATTCCCCTGGCCTTCGCCAATCTGCTGATCACCGCCCTGGTATTGAAACTCAGATGAGCGGCCGCTGAAGGTTGACTGAGCCATGATGACCTATTTCAAAGAGATTGCCGTGGGTTTCTGGAGCCTGCTGGCGGGCATGGCGGTGACTATCCGTCGTTTCGGCAAACGCGAAGTCACCGTCCGCTACCCCCGGCAGAAGATCCAGATGAGCCCGGCCTACCGGGGCTATCCCCGCTTGCTCCTCGATTCCGAGACCCAGACGCATCGCTGCATCGCCTGCGAGATGTGCGCCCGCATCTGCCCCTCCCAGCTCATCTCGGTAGCAGGGACCAAGCTGGCGGGGGCCAAGCAGAAGGTGCCCTACACTTACGTCCACGAGTACTATTACTGCAGTCTCTGCGGCCTGTGCCTCGAGGCCTGCCCCACCACGGCCCTGGAATATTCCCAGGAGTACCGCCTGGTGGGTTTTCGCCGGGAGGATGCAGTCATCGATCACCTGGCCCTCTTGCGAGAGCGCCAGCAGGCCGCCGGGCTACCCCTTACCCCCATTCCCACCGCGGAGGAGATAGCCGCGGCGGCGGCCGCCGAGGCGGCCGCCCGGGAAGCCCGGGAGAAAGAAACCGCGGCCAAGGCGGCCCAGGCCAAGGCGGCCAAACCCGTCCAGGCCCCGGAGGAGGGCAAGTCCCCCAAGGCACCGCCTGAAGAGGTCAAAGAATGAGCGCCTGGTTAAGCCCGCAGCACCTGGCCGCCGCCGCCTTTGTCCTGGTGGTGGCCCTGACCATCCTGGGCGCCGTGATTGCGGTGGCGGCCCGCAAGATCTTTCATAATGTCTTGGGGCTGGCCCTGGCGCTGTTCGGGGTCTCCGGCCTCTTCGTCTATCTAAACAGCCCCTTTGTGGCCCTGATGGAGATCCTCATCTACGTGGGGGCCATCTGTATCGCCATCTGCTTTGCCGTGATGCTTTCCGAACCCCAATACCTGCCCCGGCCTCCCCGGAATCCCCTGAAGATCCAGGCAGCCCTGGCTGGCGCCCTGGCGGTCTTCATCTTCCTGGGAATGCTGCTGAAAAAGACCACCTGGGTCCCAGCCCCGGAGCGCAGCTCCGATTGGTCGGTCATCACCCTGGGGCATTACCTCCTGACCACTTATTCCCTGATCTTTGAATTGATCTCCCTGCTCTTGCTGGTGGCCATGCTGGGGGCCATGGTCACGGCCCGGGGCGGCCGCAGCCGCGGGGCTCTCAAGAGGTGACCGATGCTGCTCTTTAACCAGTTGCAGACTTACCTCTATCTGGCCCTGGTGCTCTTCGCCATCGGCCTTTACGGAGTGCTGGCGCGGCGCAATCTGATCGCGGTGCTGATTTCGGTGGAACTCATGCTCAACGCCGCCAGCATCAACTTTATGGCCTTCAACCGCTTCCTGGCTCCACATCCGGCGGTGGGGCAGATCTTCACCCTGTTCATCATGGCGGTGGCGGCGGCGGAAGCCGCCATCGCCCTGAGTATCATTATCGCGGTGTACCGTAAGCTGCAAACCGTGAATATCGATCAAGCCACGGAACTGAGGGGTTAACCATGGGCTCGTACGATCCGATCCTCTGGGGCTGTCTCCTGACGGTATTTTTGCCGCTGACGGCCTTTGGTCTGATCATGATCTTCACCAGGAACCGGCCCCACCTCTCGCTGGCCATCTCCCTGGTGGCCTCCACCATCCCCCTGATTATTGCCTGGAGCTTTTTCTTCAAGCTGGGGGGCCTGGAAGAACCCATCATCTACAAGTTCAACTGGCTGATCTCGGACATGGTCAAGGTGCCCTTCGGTTTCCTCCTGGACCCCACCAGCCTGGTGATGCTCTGTATCGTGGCCACCATCAGTTGGCTGGTGCAGGTCTACTCCATCGGTTACATGGGCGGCGACCCGGGTTTCGGGCGGTACTACGCCTTCCTCTCCCTCTTTGCCATGTCCATGCTTAACATAGTGATCGCCAGCGGCCTCTTGCAGCTTTACATCGCCTGGGAGCTGGTAGGTCTGTCCTCCTACCTGCTGATCGGCTTCTGGTATGAGAAATTCTCCGCCTCGGAGGCCGGGAAAAAGGCCTTTGTGGTCACCCGCTTCGGCGACATCGGCTTCTTCATGGGCCTGGTGTTTTTGACCATATTTTACGGCAGCCTGGATATCACCACGGTGAACGCCGCGGCGGTGGCCAAAGCCATGCCGCCCTGGCTGCTCACTACCTCGGCCCTGCTGATCTTTTGCGGGATCATGGGTAAGAGCGCCCAGTTCCCCTTGCACGTCTGGCTGCCCGACGCCATGGAAGGTCCCACCCCGGTCTCGGCCCTGCTCCACTCCGCCACCATGGTGGCCGCGGGGATCTACCTCATGACCCGCATCTTCCCATTCTTCGCGGCTTCGGCCACCGCCATGACCGTGATCCTGGCCATTGGCACCCTGACCCTGTTGGTCTCCTCCACCATCGGCATGGTGGCTACCGACATCAAACAGGTCTGGGCCTATTCCACCATCAGCCAGCTGGGCTTCATGGCCATGGGGCTGGCCGCCGCCGGACTGGCCTCCGGCACTCTGTTCGCCGGCTATTACCACCTCACCACCCACGCCGCCTTCAAGGCCCTGCTCTTCCTGTGTTCCGGGGTCTTCATTCATCACTTCGGCACCAACGACTTTTTCACCATGGCCAGCCAGGGGGGGCGGAAGCTGGTGATTCCCATGACTTGTATCACCATTGCCGCCCTGGCCCTGTCGGGCATCCCTCCCCTGGCCGGCTTCTTCAGCAAGGAACTGGTGATCACCGCCCTGTCCCATCTGCCTAACAAATTCTGGCTGGCCATGGGGCTTTTGGGCGCCTTCCTGACCGCCTACTACTCCTTCCGGGTGATCTTTGTCCTGCTCTTTCCCAAACCCGGCGCCTACGGGAAGGTCCCCGGCCACGTGGAGGCTCATCCCGGCCACGGGCAGGGCGACGCTCACGACGAACACCATGGGGTGCCCTGGGTCATGACCTTCGCCCTCATCGTCCTGGCCATCTTCACCCTGACCCTGGGTTTCTGCCAGGGCTACCTGCAAAAGTTTTTATTGGGGGAAGTCCATCCCCATGCGCTTAATTATTTCCTGCTGGCCGCGGCGCTAAGCTGCGGGGTGGGCGGCATCGCGGTGGCCTGGTTCGACTGGGGCGCCAAAGGCGCCAGGTGCCAGGGCTTTATCCAAAAATTGCCGCTGCTGCAAGAATTCTTCATCCAGAAATGGTACATGGACCACTTCTGGCGCTGGTTCCTCAACACCGTGATTTACGGCGTCTTTTCCCGGTTGTTCACTTACAATGACCGCCGGGTGGTGGACGGCGGGGTGGACGCGGTGGCCTTCTCCACCGTCGGCGGCGGCAGGCTGCTCTCCTTGGTGCAGACCGCCTTTTTGCAATACAACCTGTTCTTCATGGTGGTGGTCCTGGCCGGGGTCGGGATCTACCTTCTGATGGGTCGCTGATATGACCGAACACCTGGCCTCATTTCCCATTCTGTCCTGCATGCTGCTGGCCCCGCCGGCGGGGCTGCTGATCCTCCTCTGTCTAAGGGAAGATCAAAAGTTCCTCATCCGGGCCGTATCCCTGGTGGCGGCGGGCCTCTCCCTGGCCCTGGCCATTTACATCTTCGTGGCCTATGACCGGACCCTGGGGGGGGTGCAGTTCGTGGAGAAATACCCATGGGTAAAGACCTTCGGCATCACCTACCACGTAGGGGTCGAGGGCCTGAACGCCCCCCTGCTGCTGCTCACCGGCATCGTCATCTTCACCGGCGTCCTCACCATGTGGGAGCTGGAGGTGCGCACCAAGGAATACTTCATCTGGATGCTGGCCCTGGTGACCGGGGTCTTCGGCGTCTTCATGTCCTACGACCTCTTTATGTTTTTCCTGTTCTATGAGATCGCCCTGGTGCCCATGTACATCCTCATCCTGATCTGGGGCTCCACCCGCAAAGAATACGCCGCCATGAAGCTCACCCTGTATCTGATGGCCGGCAGCGGTCTCATCATCCCCGGCATCCTGCTGCTCTATTCCTCCTCGGGCCTCCAGACCTTCGACATGATCCGGCTGCACGGCGCCCACTTCTCCCCCTGGACCCAGAAGATTGCCTTTGTGATGCTGTTCTTCGGCTTCGGGGTCCTGGCCGCGGTCTGGCCGTTCCACACCTGGTCGCCGGTGGGCCACGTGGCCGCCCCCACCGCGGTGAGTATGCTCCACGCCGGGGTGCTCATGAAGCTGGGCTCTTTCGCCATCCTGCGAGTGGGCATGTATCTCTGCCCGGTGGGCTTTCAATACTGGGCCCAGCTCATGGCCCTGCTGGCCACCGTGGGCATTGTCTACGGCGTCTTCGTGGGCCTGGCCCAGACGGACTTGAAGTACGTTATCGGCTATTCCTCGGTGTCCCACATGGGCATCGTCTGCCTGGGGCTGGCCACCGGCTCGGTGGACGGCCTCAACGGCGCTGTCTTCCAGATGTTCGCCCACGGCATCATGACCGCCCTCTTCTTCTCTTCGGTGGGCTTTATCTATGACCGCACCCATACCCGGGACCTTCTCCAGTTGGGGGGCTTCTCCAAGATCATGCCGGTGGCCTCCGCCTTCTTCATCACCGCGGCCCTGTGCGGCGCCGGGGTGCCGGGCCTGGCCAGTTTCTGGGCCGAACTGCTGGTCTTTATCGCCGCCGTCAAGGTCTATCCGGTGCGGGGGCTGCTGGCCATCGCCGCCCTGGTGGTGGGCGCCCTCTTCGCCTTGCGCGTGGTGCAGAACAGCTTCTTCAACGAGCCGAACCCCAAGTTCATCCATTTTGAGGACGTCAGCCCCTTCCTGGGTTTGCCTCGCATGATTCTCATCGGCGTCCTGGTCCTCTTCGGGTTCTTCCCGCAACTGATGGTGGGCACGATTAAAACCGCGGTAATCCCATTTCTCCAGGGAATGTGACCATGAATGTGATGCTGTTCGGACCGGAACTCTATTATCTGGGCCTGGCCCTGGTCTTTTTCTGCCTTAGCCTCAGGAGCGCCCCCCGGGTCAAGACCGACTACCGGATCGCCCTGGGACTGGCCGCGGTGGGGTTGCTGCTGACCGCCTCCTGCCTCTTTCAGCAGGGGTACCTGTTCTTTAACGCCTACCGGGTTGACCTTTTCAGCCAGATCTTCAAGTTCGCCCTGGCCCTGGGCCTCTTCCTGGTCCTGACCATCTCCCATAACCTGGCCGGCATCGAGGAGCGCCAGCGGGCCGAATTTTACCTGTTTCTCACCACCACCATTATCGGCATGATGCTGCTGGTCTCGGCGGTGGAACTCCTCACCATTTACGTGGCCCTGGAGCTCTCCTCCTATTCCCTCTACATCCTGGTGCCCCTGCGCCGGGGGGACGGCATCGACGTGGAGGCGGGCATCAAGTACCTGTTCATCGGCGCGGTCTCTTCGGGCTTCATGCTCTTCGGGCTGAGCTACATCTTTGGGGCCACCGGCACCACTTACCTGGCCGATCTGGCGCCCAGGCTGTCCCAACTGACCCAGAGCCCCATCGGTCTCATCGGCCTGCTCCTGGCCATGTCCGGCTTCTTCTTTAAGCTGTCGGTCTTTCCCTTCCACTTCTGGGCCCCGGACGTTTACCAGGGAGCGGCCAATCAGGTTACCACCTTCATCGCCACTGCCTCCAAGGCCGCGGCGGTGGCCCTGCTGCTGCGTTTCGCCGCCCTGGGGGCCGGCTACGGCTACGGCTTCACCCAGGCCCTGATGATCCTCTCCATCGCCTCCATGACCCTGGGCAACCTGGTGGCCATTGTCCAGAAAGACTTCAAGCGCATGCTGGCCTACTCCTCCATTGCCCACGCCGGCTATTTTCTCATGGGGATTTTGACCCTGAAGGAGGCGGGCTACACCGCCGCCGTCTACTATGCCCTGGCTTACCTGGTGATGAACTTCACGGTCTTCATGGTCCTTTCGGAAGTGGCCGGGGACGGCCGGAATTTAAAGATTGTGGAGCTGGGCGGCCTCTACCGCCGCAGTCCCCTGCTCAGCATGAACCTGATCCTGGGGATCTTCGCCCTGGCGGGGGTGCCCCCCTCCATCGGCTTCACCGGGAAGCTGCTGCTCTTCACCTCCGCCATGAACTCCGGCTATTTTTGGCTGGTGTTAATCGGCGCGGTGAACGGCACCATCTCCCTCTATTACTATCTGCGGGTGCTCTACGCCGCCTATTTCAAGGACGATCCCGGCCTGGGACCGGTAATCCTGAGCCTGCCCACCCGCCTGCTCAACTACGCCCTGGCTGTAGTGATTATCGGCTTCGGAATCTTCCCGGACCGCATCGTGGAACTGGCCAAGCTCGCGGTGAAGTCGGTTCTCTGAGTTTTGAGTTTCGAGTTTCGAGTTTTGAGCCCACCATTTCCCTTAGTTTCGAGTTCCAGGAAAAAAGCCGCCTTTCCCGGGGGAAGGGCGGCTTCACTTTTTTGGTTTAACCATCAACGCCGGCCAGGGGGTCCGTTAATCTCAGGACAGGGCAAAGGGAGTGCCCCCCCGGAAATTCATCAGGTCAATGCTATCCCCCTGCCGCAATTTCGGCATGTTCTAATTGAGGGAGTGCCCCCTCCGGAAATTCATCAGGTCAATGTTAGAAGACCTGAGCCAGCGATACATGGTCTTGGTGCAGACCCCGAGACGCCGGGAGAGGACGGAGATATTGCCCCGCTCCTCATCCAAGAGATCCTCCAGGCGTCCCCGGCTGGGGCGGACGCCCGCCCTCAAGCCGGTGGCCCCACTGTGGCCCGGCTCCCCCGGAGCGGCGCATGAGGCTAAATGGATATCCTCCCGGCAGATGCGCCAGCCGCGGTGCAGCAGGACCGCCCGGGTGACCGCGTTCTTCAGTTCCCGGACGTTGCCGGGCCAGCTATGTGCTTCCAGGCAGCGCCAGGCGGCGGCGGTAAACACCATCGGCCCTCTGCAGCCGTGATGGAGGGCCACCTCCTGGGCGAAGTGCCGGGCCAGCAGGGCAATATCCTTTCCCCGCTCTCGCAGCGGCGGTAAATGGATCTCCAGCACCGCCAGGCGGTCATAGAGATCCTGGCGGAAACAGCCCCGGGCGATGCGTTCTCGCAAATCTTGATTGGTGGCGGCCACCAGGCGCACATCCACCTTCACCACCTCATCCCCGCCCACCGGCTCGATCTCCCCCTGCTCCACCGCCCGCAGCAACTTGGATTGCACCGATAGGGGCAACTCCCCGATCTCGTCGAGGAACAGGGTGCCGCCGTGGGCCAGTCGGAACTTGCCCAGCCGGGGGCTATAGGCGTCGGTGAAGGCACCCCGCAGGTGGCCGAAGAGTTCACTGCTCGCCAGGGATTCCGTCAGGGCGGCGCAATTGACTAGCCGGCAAGACTGCCGCTGCGGATTCAGGGCAAAGATGGCCCGGGCCACCAGTTCTTTTCCGGTCCCCGGTTCTCCGGTCAGCATGATGGGGAGATCGGACTGGGCCCAGGCAGGAAGCCGGGCAAGGATCAGAAGGAGAGCGGAATCTTGGGTGATGATCCCGGATAATTCCGCCGGGGCCGGCCCTGGACTTGATGCCAGGCCAGAAACCAAAGGAGCATCCTTGCTTCTCATGATCTGGGCACCTCCTTGTGCCGAGAGCTCCAGGCTGCTGGAATAGGCCCGGAGAGTACCGGCTTAATCCCGACGGCCGCCATGGGTAACCGGGAGAACGCGGTTTCATAGCGGATGTATGGCTATCATATTTTATTGATATTGTCAAGATAATAATAAATTTTATTTATATTCCATTCCTGACAGGATCTCCTCGGCGGAGCGTCGCACCTCCCCATGGTTGCTGGTGAGGGCCAGGACCTGCAGCCGGCCCCTGAAACCCTGCTGCTCTACCCGGCTGCGGCTCCCCGCCTGGGACGCCATGGCTTGTAGGACCTCCTGCACCACCGTCGGGTCCGGATACTCCAACAGCCGGGTCAGCGCCCCCCACTCCCCCGGCAGGCCGTATTCCTCCAGGAACTTCCTGGCACAGGAGGCGAATCTCTTGGTACCGTGCCTGGCCTCCAATTCCCGCAGGTCTTTTTGATACTCCGGCCTGGCCCGTTTGCCTTGGAACAGGGCCTCGGCCTGGGCCAATGCCTGCAGGCGGATCTTTTCCGCTTGCTTCTTCGGGACCCGGGGTTGCCGGGGGGGGCGCGCTCCCCCAGCCCGGTCCCGGCGCTGATCTATCTCTCTCCAGCTGGGGCGTTCCCTCTCGTCATCTGGTGGAGGAGCCATGTTCACTCCTTGATTTTTCCATGGGGGATTCTCCGAAAACCGAAAACCGTTTTTATAAGATCCAGTTGGGGTGCCGGGCGCTCACTTCCCCAAGATAATCCCAGATCCACTCTCGGATGGCCGGGGCCAGGTAAAACTTGGGCCATAATAAATTATCCTCTGGTTTTACTACTCCTTCCGCCAGAGCCAGGCGGTGCAGGGGCAGACCGGGGTGGATGCGGATGCCGGCCTTCAAGTTCACCATCTTAGGCTGGTAAGCCTCCAAGAAGGCGACGCTCTCCTGTACGGTCTCCCGGGTTTCGCCGGGTCCGCCCAGCAGCAGGAAGCAGGTGAATGGCAAGTTGGTTGCTTGCAGCAGTTTCAGGGTACGCTCCACCTGCCGCAATTCGAATCCTTTGCCCAGGCGGCTCAGCACCAGTTCCGAGCCGCTGTCGTTACCCACTTGCACCATGACGCCGCCCGCAGCCCGGATGAGCTCGAACAATGGCTGATCCGGAAAGGCTGGATTAATTAAGCAGACCCATTCCAGGGGGAGCCGCAGTGCGGCGATGGCCCGGCAGAGGCGCCGCCCGTAATCGACAGGACAGTTAAAGATATTATCCACGAAATAGAAGCGGGTCAGGCCCCACTGCTCCTGCCAGGCCGCCAGCCAGGAGGCCACTTGCTCCGGAGCCCAGGCCCGGGTCTGGGCCCCTTCCAGGAGCGGGGTACTGCAGTAGATGCACCTCATGGGGCAGCCCCGGCGGCTCTGCACCGGGATCAGGCCTGGCAGCCCGGCGCTTCCCTGGGTCTCCTGATAGTGGCGCGGGGTAAAATATTCCAGGGCCGGACCCGGCAGCAAATCGAGCTGCCGGATGGGCCGGCGCCGATTCAGCTTGAGGCCGCCGTCCTGGCGCCAGATCAAGCCTGGAACCTGGTCCCATTCCTTTTCCGGATAGGCCTGCAAAAACCTTACCAAAAATTCCCCTTCGCCCACCATGCCGAAATCGGCCCCGGTAAACTCCATGAATTCCAGGGGCGCCACCGAAAAGCCTGCCCCTCCCAGGACTACCGGGGCCGGGCTGATTCCCTGCAAGTGCTGCACCAGGTCTTTTACCTCGGGAAAATAGATTTCCAGCAGGCGGCTGTCCTGATTGTCAATGTTTCTGACCGAGATGCCGATGAGCTCCGGGCGAAGCTCCGCCACTGCCCGATCCACCTGGGCCAGGTGGTCCTCGGCAAACATGAAATCCAGGACCCTAACTTCATGTTCTGAACCCACTGCGGCCACCACCGCAGCCAGGCCCAGGGGCAAAGGCAGGAAGACGAGGCGGCAGCGGTTGGTGGAGATGAACAGGAGGCGCATTCTTTTGGTGGCACAGGCGTTCCACCTGTGCATAAAGCCTTTGTATGGTTAATTAGGCCAATTGAGAACGGGAGGTGTATTCTCTATTGGAATAGTCCCAGGTAAAATGATACTGTCCAGCCCGTCTCCCCCACCTACCTCACATCCACGGTCTTCTAAATATTCAAGGACTGTAATTGCAGAAACGCAAGCGTCAATCATATCTTTAGGTCCAGAACTAAAATTAGCAAAATCAATGGTAACCTTAGGATTATTCCGACCTTCCAATATAGAATAGGAAGCCGCTGGGAATACTTCAAACACACCTTCTCTATCACCAAGACAAGAAAAAAGCGCAAAGCCTAATTCCATCCATGAAGGACATTTTCCTCTGATTGGAGTGAATTGTGGGTTGGCGATATTTAAAGATTCCAGGATAACTTCACAATGCCTGCCAAAACCGCGTTCTCTTTCGTTCCTGGGTCTCCAATGATTTCTATTCCAAAAAAACTCCCTTGGCGCTGGAAGTGGAACTCTGGGAGCATCAATTCCGATAGCTACGGTTCCTATTCCATTCTTTTCAAGTTCATTAATTAGTTGAAGAAGGCTTTCACAGATTTCGTTTTTTGAATCTCCTTCTATCCAACCTGACGAAACGCATATGCTTTTACTGTCCAAGATTAGGTAAGCGCATTTTTTCCTTATCTGAACATCAATTCCCATAAAAAATATAAATTACATTATTTTCATCAATTTTTTATCAAAAAAGATTTTCGCAAATATTTACTATGCACAGGCGAGACGCCTGTGCCACCGATTCTGAGTTTCTTGTTTTTTGGCAAAGTTGTTACTTTATGATATTGATTTGACTACGTACCCGATTTCATAAATCCGGTAACGTATTTATTAACAGCGGAAACAAGTGATTAATTCCCCCTCACCCGGTGTCGTCCCCCATTGGGGGAGAGGGGATAAAGAGCCAAGGCTTGGAATGGTCCCTCTCCCCCCGGCGGGGGGAGAGGGCTGGGGTGAGGGGGGGTAGACAAGAAACGTTACCATATTTAAGGAATCAAGTACTAAGTAATCAGGTCATTTTTTAGTTTGGTTGCGCCCTAAAGGCCGCGATGTGCCACCAAAAACATTCTAATCACTTAAATCAGGGGGCTCGCCGTGGAAGAGATTCCGGGCCGCGGCCAGCCCCTCCCGGACCAGGGTGTCCACCGCCCGGGCGGCCCGCTCGATGAAGCGGGCCACGTTTTCCGCCTCTGCCGCCGGGAAATGGGACAAAACATAACCCTCCCCGGACATCACCGGCGGTGGCCGATCGATACCCATCTTCACCCGGAGGAATTCCTCGCTGTGCAGCCGGCTGATGATGGAGAGGACCCCCCTGTGACCGCCGGCGCCGCCCCGCTCCACGATCTTGAGGCGCCACCGCGGCAGGTCCAGGTCATCGTGAATCACCACCAGGCGGTCCGGGGTTAGTTTGAAGTAGGAGAGCAAGAGGGAAACCGCCTGGCCGCTAAGGTTCATGTAGGTGGCGGGTTGGGCCAGAACCACCCCCTCCTCCCCTACCCTGCCCTGGCCCCAAACCGACTCCAGGCCCTTCTTATTCAGGGGAATCCCCCAGTATTCCGCCAGGCAGGCCACCACCTGCCAGCCCAGGTTGTGCCTGGTCCAGGCATACTCCCGGCCGGGATTCCCCAAACCCACGATGAGGCGCATATCAGCTTTCAGCTTTCAGCGGTCAGCTTTCAGCTTTTAGCTTTTTGATCAACGAGGTTAACATTTGCTTAACTTCTACAGTTCTTTGTTGAGATTCTCGTAATTATAGTCATTAATAAATTCAAGATAGTGGGACAGCAATAGATGACACACCAATTGGGAGGCCGACGCTATCTTTGGCTTTGATCCTTTGCTTTTAGCTGTCCGCGGCTAGCTGACCGCTGACCGCTCTTTACACAAACAAAGAACTGACTGAATCAAGGTTGTGGATGCGCTTGATGGCTTCCCCCAGGAGAGGGGCCACCGACAAAACCCGGATTTTTTCCAGGACCGCAGCCTCCGGGCTCAGGGGAATGGTGTCGGTCACCACCAGGGACTGGACCAAAGAGCCCTGGATGTTGCTTGCCGCATGGCGGGACATAACCGGGTGAGTGACGCAGGCGTGGACGGCACGCACCCCGTGGCGTATCAGCAATTCCGCGGCCATGGTCAGGGTGCCCCCGGTGGTGATCATGTCGTCCAGGATGATGGCCTCCTTGCCCCAGACATTGCCGATGAGGGTCATGGCCTTGATGACGGCGGCGTCCCGGCGTTTGTCGATGATGGCCAGAGAGGTGTTGAGGCGTTTGGCAAAGGCCCGGGCCCGCTCCACCCCGCCGGAGTCCGGGGAGACCACCACCACGTCCGGGCTAAAATTCTCCCGGATATACTCCAGGGTCACCGGCGCCGCGTACAGATGGTCCACGGGGATGTCGAAAAATCCCTGGATCTGGCCGGAATGGAGATCCATGGTGAGCATCCGGTTGGCCCCGGCGGTGGTGATGAGATCGGCCACCAGCTTGGCGGCAATGGGGGTCCGCGGCGCGGTCTTGCGGTCCTGGCGGGCATAAGCGAAATAGGTCACCACCGCGGTGATGCAGCGGGCTGAGGCCCTCTTTAAAGCGTCCATCATGACCAGCAATTCCATGAGGTTCTCATTGCAGGGCATGGCGATGGGCTGGATGATGTAAACATCTTGCCCGCGGACGTTCTCCTGGAACTCCACCAAGATCTCTCCGTCAGAGAAGCGTCCCACCGTGGCCCGCCCCAGGGGAATTCCCAGGTGGTTGCAGATCTTTTCCGCCAGAGGCCGGTTGGCGTTGCCGGTGAAGATTTTCAGGTCATCCATAGACGATGCTCCCAGGCGTTGTCGGTTCCCCGCCGGTGAGACCCTGGGTGGCGGCCAGCCAACCCGGAAACGACCGGCGCAGGACCCGGGCCGCTTCCCGGGCCCCCTCCCAGGTGGCGAAGAGCCCAAAGACGGTGGGGCCGCTGCCGGAGACGGACTGGGTGACAGCTCCCGCTTGCCTGAGGCGGGCCTGCAGTTCGGCCAGCTCCGGGATGCGGCGGACGGCCACCTCGCTCAGATCGTTATGGACCCAGCGCTCCGGATGCTCCGGGTCCCAGGACGGGGGGAGCGGCGCCTCGGACAATTTGGCCAGGTCCAAGTTTTCATAAACCCAGCGGGTGGAAAGGGCCACGCCGGGATTGAGCAGCAGATAGTTATAAGGCGGCAGGCTCAGGGGGCTGAGGTCGGTGCCGATGCCCCGACCCACCGCCGGCCCCCGCCCCAGGAAAAATGGCACGTCGGCCCCCAAGCGGCATGCCAGAGAGTGCAGCCGCGGCCCCTTTAGGGGGGAGCCGTACAGGAGGTTCAGGGCTTGCAAGGCGCCGGCCGCGTCACTGGAGCCGCCCCCCAGACCCGCGGCCACCGGAATCCTTTTTCGCAACTCCAGGCGCGCCGTCACCCGTATCCCGGTCTCCTCCTGGAAACCCTGGGCCGCCCGCCACACCAGGTTCTCCGCCCCCTGGGGCGCCTCCGGGTGGTCACAAATGAAGCGCAGGGTGTCGCCCCCGGGGGTGACCGTCAGTTGGTCCCCCAGGCTCAGCGGCTGCATCACGGTCACCAGCTCGTGGTAACCATCGGTCCGCCGCCCCAAAACCCGGAGATAGAGGTTGACCTTGGCCGGGCAGTGCAGCCGCACTCCTCCCCCCGGTCCCCTAATTAGCCCACCTCCTTGATGTATGCCAGGCGCAAGTCATACAGAAGATGTGCAAACAGGTTCTCCTCCTCCTGGTCCAGATTGTTCCGGGTCTTTTCCCGGAGCACCCCCAGGAGGTCAATGGCCTGTTTGGCCAGAGGCAGGCTCTTTTCCTGCTTCCCGGTGTTGGGGTCGGGAATGGCTCCCAGATGCATGAAAGCCGTGGAACTGAGGGAGAAGATCAGGGAAGAGAAGGTGATTTCCGGGCCGGCGAGCCCGCCGGCGGCCTTTTGGGCCGCCTCTTGAAAGACCCGCTCCTGGGAGTTCCTGGCCTCCTGGTCCCTGGCCTTCTCTTCCTCACTCATCTGGTGAAAACGCCGATCCTTGACGGTATAACCCTTATCTTCGGAATCCGGCATGGCCACCTCCACCATGTGGTCTTGTCCAAGATCGGCTACAACTCCAACTGGATGGCTTCGGCCACATGCTCCAGGGCCCGCACGTCTTCAAGACATTCCGGAGTGATGGGGGTGTCGGTGGTGAGCAGGATGATATTCTGGCCCCGCTCCCGCTCCTGACCCACGGTCATCCGGGCGATATTGATCCGGTGCTTGCCGATGGCGCTGCCGATGGCGCCGATGACCCCCGGGCGGTCGTTGTTGTAAATGAACAGCATGTGGCCCTCGGGGGTGGCCTCCAGGCGAAACTTGTTGATCCGCACTAAGCGGGGTTCATATTTCCCGAAAATAGTGCCGGCCACGGTGTTCTCTTCGTTATTGGCCACCACCGTCAACCGGATGAGGGTGGAGAAGTCTTCGGCGGAGGCCGCCTTCTCCTCGCTGATGTGAATCCCCCGGGCCTCGGCCATGGCCGGGGCGTTGACGTAATTCACCTCGTCGCGCATCGCCGGAGAGAGCAACCCCTTGAGCAGGGAATGGGTCAGGGGCCTGGTGTCCAGTTTGGCCACCTCGCCGACATAGGCGACGGACACCGAGGAGATGGCCCCCTCGCTGATCTGCGCCTGGAAGCCGCCCAGGGCCTCGGCCAGGGTCAGGTAGGGTTTCAGTTTGGCCAGGGTCTCCTGGGTCACGGAGGGGGCGTTTACCGCGTTCGTGATGGTGCCGTAGAGGAGCAGTTCCACGATCTGTTCGCAGATGGCCACCGCCACGTTGGCCTGGGCCTCTTCAGTGGAGGCCCCCAGATGGGGGGTGCAGATGACCTGGGACAGCTCCCGCAGCGGAAAAACCGGCGGCGGCGGTTCCGTTTCAAAGACATCCAGGGCGGCGCCGGCCACCTTGCCTTCCTTCAGGGCCTGGAGCAGGGCCTCTTCGTCAATGAGGCCGCCCCGGGCGCAGTTAATGACGCGCACCCCGGGCTTCATCTTTTTGAAGGCCTGCCGGTTCAAAAGTCTGGCGGTGTCCTTGGTCTTGGGGGTGTGCAGGGTGATGAAGTCGGCCCGGGCCATCAGCTCATCCAGGGCCACCAGCTCCACCCCCAGATTGGCGGCCAGCTCCTTGGTAATGAAGGGGTCGTAGGCCAGGACCCGCATCCGCAGACCCAGGGCCCGTTCCGCCACCACGGAGCCGATGCGCCCCATGCCGATAATTCCCAGGGTCTTGTTGAAGAGCTCGGTGCCCTGGAACTTCTTCTTCTCCCATTTGCCGTCCCGCATGGATTGAGCCGCCTGGGGGATGTTGCGGGCCAGGGCCATCATCAGCGAGAGGGCATGCTCCGCGGTGGTGATGGTGTTGCCCCCGGGGGTGTTCATCACCACGATGCCCCTTTTGCTGGCGGCGGGGACGTCCACGTTGTCCAGGCCGGTGCCGGCCCGGCCCACCACCTTCAGCCGGGGGGCGCCGGCCATGAGTTCCGCGGTCACCTTGGTGGCACTGCGGATCACCAAGGCGTCGGCATCCTTGATGGCCTCCTTAAGCTCCCCGGGCGCCAGGCCCGGCCGGTTCACCACCTCGATGTTGGGCTGGGCCTCCAGGACCGCAATTCCGGCGGCATGCAAGTTGTCGCTGATCAGGACCTTCATACCGCTACCTCCTTGCTCAAGATCTCTTGGGCCGCCTTTAGCCCGACGCCCGGCTCCACCCGGAAGCCCAACTGGTTGAGCACCTCCTCCAGGCCGCCGATGGTGCCCAGCAGGTCCACGGTGTCTATGAAGCCCATGTGGGCGATGCGGAAGATCTTGCCTTTGGCCTGGGCCTGCCCGCCGGCGATCCAGATTCCCTTTTTCCGCAGTTCGGCCACCACCTTCTGGCTGTCCACCGGAGACTCCACCGCGGTGAGGACATCCGAGGGGTTATCCTTGGAATAGAGCTTAAGCCCCATGGCCTGCATGGCCGCCTTGGCGGCCAGGGACAGCCGCCGGTTGTGGGCGAAGATGCGCTCCAGCCCCATCTGGCGAATCTTGCCGAGCACTTCCTTAAGGCCCATGATCATAGACACCGGCGAGGTATAGGGGGTCTGGTCCTTGGCCTGGGATTTGAGCTGCTTGGCAAAATCGAAGTAGTATTTGGGGAGATTGGAGGCCTTGACCAACTCCCAGGCCTTGGGGCTGAGAGCGGCAAAGGCCAACCCCGGCGGCAGCATCATGGCCTTTTGCGAGCCGCCCACCAACAGGTCGATGCCCCAGGCGTCCATAGGCAGCGGATAGCCCCCCAGGGCCGAAATGGCATCCACCACCAGGATGGTTCCCGGCCGGGTCCTGGTCACTGCCGCCAGTTCCTGCACCGGGTGGGCCACCCCGGTTGAGGTTTCGTTGGCCTGGACCAAGACCGCCTTGATGGCCGGGTTGGCGTCCAGCATCCTGGCCACCATCTGGGGGGCCACCGCATGGCCCCACTCTACCGCGAGGCGCTCCACCTTGACCCCGTAAACCGTGCACAGCTCGGTCCAACGTTCCCCGAACTTGCCGCCGTCCACCACCAGGGCGGTGTCGCCGGCGCTCAGGGTATTGGCCACCGCCCCCTCCATGGCGCCGGTACCGGTGGCGCAAAAGATCAGCACTTCCTGTTCCGTCTGGAACAGGTATTTCAGATCTTCCCGCACCTGGCCCAGGATCTCCATGAACTGGGGGGAGCGATGATGGATGACGGGCTGGGCCATGGCCAGCTGGGTTTCCGGGGCCACCGGGGTGGGGCCAGGAGTCATCAGATACATTTTCATCTCTATCACCTTTATCTTAATGGTATATTTTTCCAGAAGCGCTCTTGGGGAATCACGTAGAATGTTAAATTTTATTGTCTCTGCCGATGGCTGTCAAGAGGGCTGCCGCCGCCCTAGTGAAAAAAGGCACGATGATCCTGGGCAGGCCCCCGCCTCGCGGCCTGCCATTTGACACCCACCGGGAAACCAGTTAGAATCGTAGCCAATACTGCAAAGGAAGCAGCGTTGGCGGAAAATTGGCAGTTCACCATCCTGCGCCAGGAAGCCCGCTCCCGGCGCCTCATCCTGGAAGGCCAGGCTCATCCCCCGTACGAGCGCCATTATCACGATCCGCTCTTTTTTTACGCGGTGGTCGGTCCCGATCATCTATCCCTGGAGGTGAGCCGGGATTTTGATGGTGAGCGGCTTTTGCATTATCTGGCCGGACTCCTGGGTGAACCTGCGGCCCCGCCCCGGGTGCAGCTGGGCGGCAGCCAGCTTGACGAGGAAGGCGCCCTGCTTCTGGTGGAGTGGCATTTTCCGCCAGTCGGGCGTGGGGAGATGATCCACCGGCTGGGGGAGATTCTGGGGCGGGCATTGCCCTGATGCGCCAAATAGAGAATAAAAGCTGATATTTATCTAGCTATCTCCGTTAAACCATGATGTCCTGGAGTGATTAGCAAACGGGAGATGATTATTAATGCAAGAGCCAAGGCCTAAAAGCCTCAGGCCCTGAAGTATGCAGAGATTGCTTATCGCCTGTATCCGGGTAAAATAAATGCAGAAATTTTGCAGGCCTTGAAGAAACGCCTTGGGAGTGAAGAGGCCAATAAAAGCAAACCACCAGAGGGGCCGTAAAATGCCGGCGCTTTCATCTTATCAGGAGGAGCCATGATCCATCTGGGCGAATATGACCCCTTGCTTTCGGGCATCTGGTGGGTTGAAGAAACGGGCATGAGCTGCAATGTCTACGTCCTCAATGAAGGCCGCACCCTCATAGACGCCGGCAACTTCTACGGTATCCTCCATGAACTTAGCGACGTCTTTGATCTCTCCCTCCTGGAACAGCTTTTCATCACCCACTGCCACTTCGACCACGTAGGGGGCATGGGAGAGCTCTTCGACTGGTGCAACCCCAAGGTCTACGGGCACATCGACACCCTGCCCTACATCAATTTCCACAACGTGTCCTTCATGCGGATCATGGAGAAGGCCGGCCGGGCAGACCAGGTGGTGATCCTCCGGGGCGGCGAGCGCCTCCAGGTGGGAAACCATCTCCTGGAGGTGATCAACACCCCAGGCCACACCCGGGGCGACATCTGCATCTACGAACGCGAACGGCGCCTCCTCTTCTCCGGGGATACGGTCTTTCCCAGCTCTCCCATGGAAAATTTCTTGTCTGACGCCGATAAGGGTTTGGGTAGCATGGACCAACTCATCGCCTCCCTGGGCCGCCTGGTGCCTTACCAGGTCGATTTCCTGCTGCCGGGCCACGGCCAGCCCGCCTTCTCCGACGGCGAGGCCCACGTGCTCAACGCCTATCTGGAAACCCGCAAGTCGATGGAGGAAGACCAGCGCCGGCCATACCTGGACGCGGCCCGTATGCTGGCGGATGCCGGCCGCCCGGAAAAGGCCCTGGAATGTTACAATATCGCCCTGCAACTGGACCCGGGCAACGTTGAAGCCCTGGTCTATAAAGGCGCCACCCTCACCGAATTGCAGCACTACGACGAGGCCCTGGCCTGTTTCGACAAGATTCTGAAACACGCCCCGGACCTGGACGAGGCCCTGACCGGCAAAGGCTTCGCCCTCTTGGGCTTGGGAAGGGCGGAGGAGGCCCTTAAACTTCCGGGCTTTGCCGCCCGCCTGAAAAAGTTGCTATAAAAGATAGCTTTCAGCGGTCAGTTGTCAGCTAAGGCCAAAGGCAGGCTGCCAACGAAAGCCGGCCCTGATGAATCGCGAAGAAATTTATAGCGCCATTAACCAGGTTTGCCTTTTGCCTTTTGCCGTGAAAACGAAACCAGGTTTAGCTTTTGGCTTTAGCTGAAGGCTGACCGCTGACCGCTGAAAGCTATCTTTATCCCATGTCCCCAAAATGGCAAATAATCCTGGACCGTCAGGAACAGCGCCGCAAGGTGGCGTTCCTGGAAGGGCGGGCCCGGGGCGCCGGACCCGCCGGCGACCCCGAG
>Ga0208821_1000669_pt1 | contig 24541 bp, 19 predicted proteins | sample June2015DPH_20_5_FD_184720 | JGI IMG/M metagenome (GOLD analysis project Ga0208821, IMG submission 184720) | Peatland microbial communities from SPRUCE experiment site at the Marcell Experimental Forest, Minnesota, USA - June2015DPH_20_40... | ecosystem: Environmental > Terrestrial > Soil >... | reverse complement strand
CCTGGCTTATGCAGAACGGGTCTTTCATCGGGATTGACCGCTACCAGGACGTGATTTACCAACAGACGGGGATGTCAGTGGCGGAATTTGAAGCACAACTCCGGAGCAAACTTCTACAGGACAAGATCCGGGGCGTGGTGACGGATGGAGTCGAGGTGCCGCCCCAGGAGGTGCTGGAGGAGTTCCAGCATAACAATGCCAAGGCCAAGATTGAATATGTCCTGTTTGATCCCAGCCAGTTCACCAAAGCCGTTCGGGTCTCGCCAGAAGCTCTGGAAGCCTTCTTCAAAAGGGTCGCCGACCGCTATAAGCTTCCGGAGCAACGGAAAGTCCGCTATGTATTGATTGACCCGGATCACGTCAGGGGGCAGGTTAAGGTGACGGACGAAGAAGCTCGCCAGTACTATACCCAGCACCTTTCCGATTACAGGATTTCCGACCGGGTGAAAGTGGCGCATATTCTCTTCAAGACCGCGGGCAAGGCTCCCGCCGAGACTGCGGCCATTGAAAAAAAGGCCCGCGACGTCCTCAACCAGATCAAAGGTGGCGGGAATTTTGCGGACTTGGCCAAGAAGTACTCGGAAGATACCTCGGCCTCTAAGGGAGGAGAGCTTGATTGGGTGGTGCGGGGGCAGACTGTGAAGGAATTTGAGGATACTGCCTTCTCGATGAAGCCGGGGCAGGTCAGCGACCTCGTCAAGACAGTTTACGGAATCCATATCCTAAAGCTGGAGGACAAGCAAACGGCCCACCTCCAATCCTTTGGCGAGGTGAAGGATTCCATCCTTGTGGAGCTCGAAAAGCAGAGAGTAGCCGACGCCCAGGAGAAGCTGGCTGACGATCTCTTGAGTCGACTTAGGCTCAAGCCGGACGCATTTGAGGATGTGGTGCGCAACGCGGGCCTGGAGCCCCAGATGTCTCCCCTGTTCCGGTATGGCCAGGCAGTTGCCGACCTGGGAAGTGGAGACGCGTTCGAAAACCTGGCCTTCCAGCTTCACAAAGGCGAGGTGGGCACGCCCATCAGCGTTCCGAAGGGCCAAGCCATTATTCAATTGGCAGACATCGTCCCGGAGCATGCTCCGACTCTCGAAGAGGTCCGCACGCGCGCCGAAGAAGATTACCGCGCCGAGCAGTCGAAAGTGCTGGCAGAGGACAAAGCCAAGCAATTTGCGGCTCAGGTCAAAACGGGTGACTTCGCAAAGATCGCGAAGGCCGATGGCCTGACGGCGAAAGAGAGCAAGGACTTCACGCAGCAAGATTCCATCGAGGGTGTGGGTTCAGGTTCGCAGCTTTCGGCGGCCTTCACGTTGAATCCGGGCCAGACCAGCGATGTTATCTCCCTGCGTGCGAACAGCGTGGTGTTCCGCGTTGTCTCGCACACCCCGGCGAATGACGCGGAGTTCGCCTCGCAGCGGGATCGAATCGCAGAAGAACTGCTGGACCGCAAGCGGAGCTTGGCCTTCGAATTGTACCGCCAGAATCTGAAGCTCCAGCTCATGCAATCCGGGGAACTGAAGATGAACGCTGGAACGCTTAAGCAGTTCATCGCGCTTTATCAAAATAAGTAGACAGTCAAAAGTCGAGGGTCGAAAGTCAAAGGCTATTTCTTCCCTCGCTCGTATCTGAGAACCGCAGAGCCCGGCCGATCCCTGATCTCCACAAGCAGTCCTTTCTCCATTAGCTCTTGTCCCGTCATCTGCTGGGTTCCTGGAACATCCAGATTGGCAACCTCGTATTGAGAGGACGGGTCCAGGCCGTGCAGTCTGAAGCGGGCCACCTCGAACGGGCTGTCGGGGCGGCGAAAGACCTGCACCAGGCCATCGCTGTGTTCGGGCCGATCGAATTGCCAGGCGACCCAAGTGTCGGTCCTTGTGCTGTAGCCGACGAGAGGGTAATAGTCACCATAATAGTATTCTGCGATCTGCCGCCATTGGGAGCAAAGGCGACGCAGCCCATCATAGTCCAGGTCCTTACGGCGAACGTCAAGCTGCAGCACGGCTGCCGGACACATATCACTCCGAAAGGAGTACGGGTCAACCCGATTGATACCCGTTCCGAAGTAGGGTATCCACAAAGCCATGCCGTAAGTCATATTCTGCATCGCGGTGGGCTCATAGACGTAGTCACTGCGCCACAGGGGGGCGGCGCGGCGCAGGGTCTCGAGGTCATTCCGGCGGCCGCCCGAGGCACAAGTGTCGATGAGCAGGTTCGGGTAGAGGCGTCGCAATTCATCCCAATACGCCAGGTAGCCCGTGACATGTCGGATTTCCGTGATCCCCTGCCGATCCTCTTTGTCATTCGCCCGCCAGAGGGAGAGGGGATCGAAATTGAAATCTTGCCGATACAGATCGATGCCTTGTTCTTTGAGCAGACCGCCGACACGCTCGACCAACCAGCGCCAGGCTTCCTGGTTTCCCAGATAAAGCAGCTTGTCCTCTCCGTCCCGCCCCAGCAACCACTCCGGGTGCTTCTCATACAACCAGGTGCCAGGTGCAACGCGCTCGGGCTCAAACCACAGCATTGACTTGAGACCCTTACTGTGGACGTAATCGGTCACCGCACGCAGCCCCTGCGGGAATCGCTTTAAGTCAGGCTCCCAGGTGCCCACGTTCCACCAGCCATTCTGGAAGGGGTACCAGCCTGCGTCCATCCACCAGTAGTCGAGCGGGATACGCTCCTCCAAGTATCGATCGAGAAGGGTTTTCTGGTTCGACTCATCCGCGTCCTGCATGATGTTGGTGACAATACCTGGTTCCGCCTCGAGCTGGGGAGCCGGGAGCTTACCGCCGGGACGTGGCAAGTTGTGGGCAATCATCCACCTCCGCCAGACGTTCTGCGCTCCGATCCAGTCCCCGTTCCAAAATTGCAGCGCCACCAGCGGAGTCCTGGCCTCTTCGCCCGGCAACAACTTGAAGTGGGTCAGCTCCTGCCCGGCCCGCACCCGCAGTCCCCTCCCCTCGTCCCGCTTGAACTCCGCCGACCATTGCCCTGGCCACCCCAGCGCGATGATCACTCCTTCCCCAAGCCACTCCACATTGAAATAGCACAGGTCGCTATTGGTCGGCCGGCCTCCCATGGCCGCGATTCGCAAGTCCGCGTTGCGCTCCAGCGCCGTCTCTCTCGGCTCATAATCGGTCGGGGAAGCTGGCGATCCTTTACTGTGGTGCAGTATGAACTCCCCTTCCGCACTGCGCTCGAACCGCGTATCCAGCGCCTGGATCTGCTCCAGAATGGGCGTGTCCCCTTTTCCTTCGTTCTTGAAGTACACGGTCCACTCCACGGTGGGGAAATCGCGGTAGACCACCGCCACGCACCGCACCCGCAGCCCTGTCTCGGGGTCGGTATAGGTCAAGGTGTACTCGGTGCGGTTCTCATCCAGGCGACGCTCGCGGCGCTCGAGTTCCCAGGTCTTTAGCAACTCGCTCGAGGGCCGATCGCCGTAGCGGAATGAAAAAGGCACTCCGACACTGTAAGGCTCGCGCGGCGGTCCGACCGGCAGATCGGCCAACCAGGCGGTATTTCCGTCCGCCAGCATGACTCGAGCATCGGCCCAGTCCGCCTGATCCCACGCCGCATCGTCCCACGGCTTCCTTTCGCCCACCGGCTTCAATTCCAGCGTGAATTCCCTGGCCCCGGCCAGATTCACGTTGATCGGAACACCCGCCATGCCCTCGCGCATCACACTGGAACGGAACAGTTCAGCCCCTCTCACCTCAACCGAGAGCACGAAACTACCACGCCCCCCGTAGCCGAGATCATCGTTGTTGCTATCAGGGCCAAGCACCGCGTAGAGATTTTTGGCGGGCTGGGGAAGACGCACTTCAATTTTGCCCGCGCCAAAGTGCAATCCTCTCCGGTATTGTTGGGCAGCAATTCGCAAGGGCTGGCCGGCAATCGTATTCTTTTCGATCAGGCCGTTCCTTGTATAGACGACCAGGTAGGCGTCCTGGGGCACGCTCTGGGACTTCCCCAAAAGCTTGGCACTCACCCAGCGGCTCACTTCGCCAGCCTCTTTGACGGTCGCAGAAAAAACCTGGCGTGGCTGTGCCGCGACACAGCAGAGCCACATCATTATCCCAGCAACGAACGCTTTCATTCCACACCTCTTCACAATACAAGGCGAGATAACGAGAACAAAATCCTCGTTCCGCCATAAATAACGGCCTATGGATCACCGGGCGGCGGGCGCGAGCTTGTTCATCAACAATCCCAGGACGAGTGCGCCTATGAAGAACTTCCCCAGCAGGTCGAGTGCCTCCATGCCGACGAACGCCGTGGGGAAGCCGTACCAGTTCCAATACGGCACGAACTTCAGCACGAACGCGGTCAAGCCTGCGAGCACTGCCCATCCCGCGCGGCCCGGCACGGTGCCCGGCAGACGCGTCAGGAGAATTGCCAGCAACAGCGCCGCAAAGGAGTCCGAGCAAAGTTGTCGCAGCAGGTTCGGTACGATGTTCCTGGTTTTGTCGCCCAGGTCAGGCAGCATGGCGACGGAGGCAAAAACCCCACGCGGAGCGAAATAAATCCCGTTTACCGCTGCGTTGGCGCGCAGCACTTGAACCACGGCCATCTCATCCTTGAAGTAACTCATAGATTGCGGCAGTAGCGAATGGGTGATGAAGCCCCAGAGGAACAACACGACCCCGCCCACAATAGTCGCCGTCACCAGATATTTCGCGTTCATTGCACTTCCCTTCCCTTACCTGAAACTCCAAATTGTTCAGCTTGCCTCGCTTGATGTTCGCACGAAGGATAACACAGAAAAGACCATCCCTGAATTCCGGGCCCGAACCTTAACAGCGCGCTGAAAGGCCCCTCGGAATGTCATTCTGAGCGTGGCTAGCCGAAAGCGGCGATCCGTGATGTCAGGACGTCGGCGCGAGGCTGGCCCAATCGAATCGTTGAAAGCAAAGGGCCTACGCTACGACGTTCGCGAGTTTTCGATCTGAACGAGCCCTTCGAGGCCGAGGTCCCTCAGCGCGTGGCGTGGTGACTTTGTACCAGGGTTCCATTACGAATTTCCTCTTAACGCTGGAGGCGGCAGAAGCTTACGGACATGCTTGCGAATTCGCCGGGCCATAGCCACCGCGCGACGAGCCTCGTCAACTGTCACGGGCTCGTAATCACCGGGGTAGCGGGTAACCGTCGCATACGACGCCAGCCTCCGCTGCTCCGCCGCCGTAAAATCGATTGCGGCTTCCGGGGCAGAAGCAGGATAAGCTGCCCGATGTCGTGGGTTTTTGGAAAATCGATGCCCTCCCAAGAGAGAAGGGCTTTGAGATACTTCTCTGCACACTGCTGAGCATGAAAGGCGCCCGCCTCGGCCGGTCCTTCTTCACCCGCCTGGAGTACGAGAACGGCTGTCTTCAGGTCGATCTCCGCCTTTTGGACCCATCCCCGAACCACAGAAACCAATCGCTCAACGGCGGGCATAGACCAACCTCCCCTCACGCACAGCCGGCCGCTCGATCGTACCCACGATCTCCTTCCGCCATTCGAAGTCTTCAGGCGTGGTAACGACGATGTCTTTGGGCACCGGGATGTCGTTCACCGCAGCGCCGATCTCCACCGCCTTCTCACGCCTCGACCCCTCGACTGGCATCACAACCAGCAGGTCCACGTCGCTATCCGGCCCCGCGTCGCCGCGCGCCGCCGAGCCGAAAAGAATGATCCGCTCCGGATCAAAGCGATCCACAATCCGCAGCACCATTTGCTCGATGACGCGTTCAAGCCGGTTTTTACGCATGCTCTATTCTCAGGCTTCGCCTCTCACTCCGCACTCCCCGTAGCATAGCATCGCGCAGGCGCTTTTCCTCACCTTACTTTTGGATAAAGGGCGGAGAGGGCGTTGGCGGGGCGGAGGAAATCCGGGCTGCGCCGCGTGTAGTAACCTTCCCCGACGGCCCCCCAGGGCTACCCGGCGATCTGGAACTCCATCTTCTGTGGCATCACTCGCCAAAAAGTTGGGGAAACCCTTCGAGTACCGATGGCGGCGGCTCACTTCGCCAGCTTCCGCCCAGCGGCCGCTGTTGATCCCGCCAGGTGGGGGATGCTGTGTTTGTCAACTCGAATGGCCGTGCCAGGTTCCATCCATCCCATGTCTTGGCTGTATCAAAGGGTTGCGAAAGGTGCGGCTGTATCTATTCGATTCTTCATGGCAGCCGCCGGCGTGTTTTAGCCGTGCCAAAGAATGTATTTTGGCACAGTGGTCATGAGGCTCGACAAAGAACGGAGCTGGTCAAGGCGCAGTGGCTGAAGAGCAATGACAACCCATCACTGGCCGCTCACACGCACCCCCGAGGATGGCACCTGACCATGTGTAGGAGGTCACAGCTCGATTGCCTTTAAGACTGCGCGATCAACATCACCGTAAAAGGTCACGTCCAGCTTTTCAACGGTCTCCTCAGGAAGAGCAGCAAATTGCGCTTTGTTTGAGATTGGCACCATGGCGCGGATTGCCCCGTTTTCCAGCGCCACCTGGAGAGGTTCGGTGATTGAAGGCACTCCTCTTAGATTGCCCTGAATCGTCAAATCCCCCATCACAACAGTACCCGCCTGAACCCGGCGATTCTGTATCGCCGACATCATTGCCACGTAGAATGCCACACCGCACGCACACTCGACGCGCGCTCCAGAAAGGTCCACGGCCTCGGCACAGATATCTTTCTGTGCCAAGACCGGTGTGAGACCGAGTTTGTCTTTAACCATTTGGAGGTAGGTCACAGCCCTGCTGAGGGACTCCTTGAGCCCCTTTTCCAGGCCAGATGGAGTCCGTATTTTCCCCGTGCCGGCTGTGAGAGATACCTCAAGCCTGAATAGGCCGACTTTACCCTCCACATCGGCAGCCACAGCGTAGACCGACCCCGGTGGCAGCGGATCTTGCGATATTGCGCCCTTACCACCCTGCTCCGGGACAGCGACGCTCCGCTCAGTTCCGTCTTCCTGGTCGATGTAAGAGAAACTCGTTTTGTAGAATTCGAACGAACCACGTTTTTTGAGCTGTTCCTTCACCCTGCGCCGTGCTTCAAGTGCCAGTTCTAAATACCCCAGCAAGTCTTCCTTAGTGTATTCACCATCCGGATGCATGAGCTTCAAGAAGGCACTTACGGTCTTTTTTGCAGCGGTGGCATCGCGTCCCTCAACGTGGGAACCAAAGCGGTAGTAACGGTCTACAGCATCGAACCGATTATCTTTCCTTAAATTCCGGAATGCCTCGGCGAGGTAATCCGTCACGAAGCCGTAATGCGACGTCAGGATATCCTTGGAGTTTTTCGGAGCCTCCCAGCCCGGCATGTAGAAATGCAGGCGGTCGATCATGGCTAAATCGAATTCCTTTGGAAGCGGTTGGAAGAGATCGGTCGCAGGACCCTGCACAAGCGTCTCCACCGGCTGGTTCAGATTACCGACAAAGGCCAGAGAGGCGTCCGCATGGACTTGAGTTACGCCGCGGCTAAATCGCCCGTTTGCCATGTAGTCTTTCATGATTTGGATGGTATCCGGATCGTTCACCTTCATCCCACCTACTTCGTCGAATGCCACAACATCCCAGTGACCGACGAGCCCGACCTGCCGGCGCGCGTTGTTGTAGAACAAGTTCGCGCTACTCGCCTTTCCACCGGAGATCAGGATGCAGTAAGGTGACATCTCACTGAAGGCGTACGACTTCCCTGTCCCACGCGGGCCCAGCTCGATGTAGTTGTAGTTCTTCTCAACGAAGGGAAGGAAACGAGAGAGCAGCAAAAGCTTCAAGCGTTTATCGAAGCGCGCCGGCTCGAGTCCGGAACTGCGCAGCAACAGGTCAATCCATTCGTCAGTGGTGAACCCCTTACGGCCGGCGCAGTATTCCTCAAAATCGAAACGCGCTAGTTCAATCGGTTTCAGCTCCGAAATGTGAAAGGGGCTTCCCCTGCCACCATCCTCATTGGGCCGGTATTCGACGTCAACAATCGCCCAGATCCCGCCCTCCAGGAGGCGCTCAAATCGCCGGTGAAATTCATCCGGAATGTGGATCCTCGCATAGCTGAAGTTGTCCATCGAGGCCCAATATTTCATCTCGCTGGGTAGGAAGCGTACCTCGACCCGGTCGATAAAACGGTGCCTGCCGTGCTGTTCTACAAGAGACTGTGCCTTATTGGACTCGTCGTGCCGGAAGTAGTTGGTCCTGAGCGTTTCCTTGACTGCCTCGATGCCGATTCGAATCTCGACCGGCACAGCACTTCATCGGCCTGTCGGCGAGCGCGAAGCCGGGAGGCCGCGGCAAGAATCGTGGTGCAGTTGGGCGCTGCAAAGACACGGGCGACTTCTTCGAATGCCTTCTCCCCGTCGTACCAAACCACCACGCGCTTCTCTTCGAGAAGGTCCGTCAGTCGTTTCCTGAGGTATGCCGTTAGGCTCACTCCACATCTCCTCGTTGGTGTTCAGCTTCCTGAGCCGTCGTCTTGGAAGTAGCCTGTGCCGCTTGGGGGGCCGGCTCGAACAAAGCAAGATAAGGCGCGTAGCGAAAGCGGCGATTGCGCTGAAAACCCGTCATCTCGTCGAGCAAACCCAGCTTCACGAATCGTTTGACCACCTTGTCTGCGGTTACGAAGGCGCAGCTCAAATGCTCTTCGACCATCCGGACCGTGACGATGGGTTGCTCAAACAAGTATTCAAGGAAGAGCAGGTCGTAGGGCGTAGCCGCCAGATCCTCTCGCGAGGACCCCGCAAATGCTCTCAGGCGGCGTGACCTGAGCGAGTCGGACGCCGCAGTCCTCGGCTTTTCTCGTGCCAGCTTCTCGCTGAGCACACGCCGATGCTCCTCCCTTAGCCGAAGAATGTTTCGCGCCGTCTCAGTAGCCTCTTGGCTGACCTCAAAGACGCCGCGCACAAAGAATTTTAACCATCCTTCCCAGTCGCCGTCGGTGCGAATGGCCATCAAACGGTTGTAATACTCGGCGCGGCGCTCTTTCAGATAGTGGCTCAAATAGAGCAGGGGCCGTCCCAGCGCTTGTTTCTGGCAGAGAAGAAATGTGATAAGGAGTCGTCCTACCCTGCCATTGCCATCGAGAAACGGGTGGATGGTCTCGAACTGCGCGTGCACCAGCCCGCATTGCAGGAGCAGCGGAAACGAGTGATCGTGGAGAAATTTCTCGGCGTTGTCGAGCGCCTGCTGCATTTCATGGACGGGAGGAGGCACGAAGGTGGCGTCCGCAAGCGTGCACCCTGCCGGGCCAATCCAGTTCTGGCTGGCGCGAAATTCACCTGGAGTGCGATTCGAGCCACGAACCCCTTCGAGCAATTTGCCATGGATTTCGCGGATCAGTCTCAGACTGAGGGGAAGGGTCTTCAGACGTTCCAGACCGTAATTCATGGCACGCACGTAGTTGACAACTTCCTGGACATCCTTCGGGAATTCCCGGCCCTTGGAGTCGATCTCAAATTGGAGGACATCCTCAAGGGTGCTGTGTGTGCCCTCGATCTGCGAGCTCAACACCGCCTCCTGGCGCACGTACATCGAAACGAAGAGGTCGGGATTCGGAAGAACGGTAGCGACGCCGTCCAATCGTCCCAGGGCCCGGTCCGCTTCCGACAGGTCCCGGCTCAATTCTGCGTCGATATTGACGGCTGGTTCAGGCGGTAATGGGGCAGGGATAAAGGCCGCATAACCGGTTGCTTGTTTTACGTAATGTCCCGCTCGCATAATATGTAGACCAAGTGTGTGCGCTTATTTCGCCGGCCAAAATACGGCAGGCGCTTCCTTCATCCTTATTTTACAATACAGCCATATCGCAAAACAAGCCTCAGGAGAGGGTCGCCATGTTTCACCAAACAAAACAAGGAGCCGAGGTGCAATCCTTGCTCGTTGCCCTCCCACCTCGCAATCAAAGATCACCCCCGTGAAACGCAATACCCTTGCGAGATCGTCCGGCCACCATCCGCAGCGCACCCGAATGGCTTGGCGGGTTCCATCCATCTCGTGTCTTGGCTGGATCAGAGGGTTGGGAGAGGTGTGGCTGAATGTATTTGGGTCTTCATAGCAGCCGCCGGCTTGTTTTGCCTGCGCCAAAGGATGTACTTTGATACACCCTGCCCAAACCCTTGGCGAGACGTGCGACAAGAGCTTCCCAACCCGTCAGACCTTACTTGAGGGCAATCACACTCTGTTCGACCGGTTTCGCACCAAGATCAATGAGGTGGGCATTCAAATCGCTGTCCGGGGTATAGACAGCCTTCCCCCACCCAAGGACTTCACGGCAGAACTGTTCGGTTTTTCCTGTGGGGCGGGCGTGTGCCACGAAGATCGCATCTGCGACCGCTGCAACGAACAGGTTTCGGTAAACCGCCATTTGAGCCGTGGCGCGGTGCTGTTGAGCTTTGAATGGCGACAGGAAAAGCACTCGCCCCTGGGCTATTGCGGCCTTGAGCTCAGCGCGCATTCGAATTCCTTCCAGGCCTCGGGCTGGGCAAACGATTATCCGCCCCGTTCCTCGAAGGAGGATATTGAGGCATTCGCGTTCGACGGGGGAATGGAACCCCCCGACAACAGTCACGCCCTTGTTCCTTAGTTCATGGCAGAAATCATGCGTGGCCAGGATAAGCTTTCCGGGACATCGGACGGAGCAAAAGAGGGCGAGCTTCTTGCTTTGGAGGACTTCGAGATTGCCCAGGGCCGTGATGCAGTCCAGGAGAGGATGGTGTTTTCGAAGCGCGTCTAGACCAGAGAAGGAATCAAGCCCTAGCCGGGTTACTTCCGTCATTTTCGCTCCGTCACCGGCCTGGCAGCTTCTGTTTGGCGAGCCAGGCGCGGTCTGCATCGGAGATTTCCCAGATCCCGCGAGGGGAATCGCCGGTCATTCCCGCGAAAGCGGGAATCCAGTCCGTGGACAGCGCATTTCCGAAGGTTTGCGGAGTGGATTCCCGCTTTCGCGGGAATGACTGCGGCCTAGAGCGCCCGTGTCCCGCAAATGACACCACTGCTCAAGGCCTGCTTGAGTTTGGTCCCAGAGTTAAGTACTATACGTACGCAGGTTTGCGCGGGAGTTCTTCAGGTCGTCCGCAAGGGCGGCAGCTCCAAGTGAGTGGGATCCTGAAGCCCGGAACCTGCGCTTCACTTGTAAGCATCCCTCACCCAGGCAAACTCCTCACCCGTCTTCAGCATGTTATCCACTTCTCTCGGCCAGAATTTCAACCCATAACCTAGGTGCTGTCCCTGCCGGTGGTAGACGACCGGCTTCAACATGCGGGCGTAACGGTCTTCGGTGAAACCGTGACGGGAGGGCTGGACCGCGCGAGGCTAGTGCCGACGGACCACGCCGAGCGTGGGCGCCTTGCGCTAGGGCTGACGAAAGCGCGGGTCGATGTTTGCCGGGTAGGCAGGGTGCGAGCCTACGTGAGTACGTCGCTGTACGTCGAGTAATCGACAGTCAGCTCTTCTCCTTGTTTGATGTTCGTGAGAGCCTCAAAGTCATAGCCCTCGACGCACCGAACGTTTGGTCGGTCTGACTCGTTCAAATACCACGACATCGTCAACCGATTGAAGTTGCGGGGACACCCGAAGCGGCCCTCTTTCAAGACCGAAAAATCCTCATAGAGCCTTCTCACTTCTTTCGGCAGTCGCTTAACTTTACCTTGCTCTACCCACACCATCTCGTCCACGTCATCGAAGAACAGCCTTGTTCCTTTGCGGATCTTTCTTATTGCGAAGACGCCCACCCCGTGATGTTTAGAGGGTCGCAGCCGTGTTAGAACCCGTTGATGCGGTAGTTTCGCCTTATCCTCTTTCCACCTGTATTCGACGACTCGGCTCAGGTGCTCCAGGTCGGGGAAAACTGTCGTTTCGTCGATGCCGTTGGTGTCTAGGGACCTTTTGACCCGCCCTATCTCGAAACTCGGAATGACGATCTTGGCTAGCCCCACGTAGCGGCTGGTTTTTGCCGCTGTGAGCAGGCCAACCGGATCACTCCCGTGGACTGTGAACATGGAGCGCTGAGCGCCTATCCTCTTGTCAAAATGGCCCGGCAAGACGGCAATCGGCAGCGAGCGGAGCGCGCCCAGTCGCCCAAAACGCTTGGGTAGCCAAGCGTCTTCCTTCTTGGGACCGGGAATTAGAACGTCTCCAACTGGGTCCACCGAATCCTTCCCGATGACCATCACATTAAGCCACCAAGGATCGAGCGCCCACACGGCCGCGTCGTGACGACCACGGTTGTCTCTGACCGCAAAATAGAGCCCGAGTAACGCACCGTCCGTCCAATCCAGCAGCCTAGTCGGTGTGCCGTAGTGTTGCATCAAGAAATACCACTGCCACTCATTCGCAGGCGTCGCATCGGAGAAGGCTGGTGCATGAGTGATGAACTCTTCCCGTATCTCACGCTCGGTCCTCTGGTCAATCGGAGGCTTTCTGTAGAAACTGGGCACTAAGTCCCAATCAGCATTCTCCTGCCCCCGAAACCACGGCGTAATCGCCATGTCGGACTTCCCCATCCATTCGTCGCGAAGTCCAGAGGCAAATTTGGTGAACTCTTCAACGCTTTTCACGATTATTGGCGGTATGGGCATATCCACCTTCCGAGCGAAGTGCGGGTTTAGACCATCAATTGTTGGTCCGTCGAACACGTGCGATTTCATTATCGCGAGAGTAAGCTTGCAAAATCAGCTCTCGTTCCGGCCAATCCGGTATGTAGGTGTGCATGAAGCTCTTAAAGAACCTGGCGCAGTTCGGCTGCGAAATCAGGCGGCCCGTGCCCACCCTCTGGCAAGGTAGGCCAATTCCTTACCCAACACCTGCGGGTTGTGGCAGACGTGGAACATCCACTTGCCGAGTTGCCCCCAGTTATTCAGAGCGGAGACCCAGCGTTTAGCCGCGTTGTGCTTGGCCTTGATTTCATCGTCTTCGTAGCCCTTGATTTCCAGAATGAGCGTCACTCCGGGGGCGAGTCGCACCAGAAAATCCGGCTCGTAGTTGTGATCCACGCCCTGATACTCGTAAGGGATGAACAGCCCAAGATGGTCATTCCGGGCGTAAATCATTTCAGTCTGCTCAATTCTGAATGCGGCGCTGGTTTCCCAAGTGGCTGTGTCCGCGACGACCTGATTGATATGGCTTCGCCCGGTCATAAAGCATGGTCGAACCGTCTTGAAATTCACGTCGGCGGTTGTCCCAATGGGCTTGTAGCGGTTCAGTACCGGCATCAAAGGCAGCTCGCCTTCCGTGTCGTCGGGCATGATCTGATCCCTTAACCGTTCGACCATCCTCCTGACGTACTTTTGCAAGCCCAGTTCGCACGGATCGCAACCCTGAAAATCAACCTTGCGAGTAGTGTAATCATCTACGAAGCGGTAAATCTGCGGGAAGAGTTGATGGCGTGATTGCAGACGCAGCACTCTGCGCTTTGCGTCCGATCCGTTCGGCTGTCCCCCCAGAAGTTCTTCCAGGACCAATCGAGCGATCTGAAACTTGATTGCCTGCATGTGGGTCTGCTTGTAGTAAGCCTCGCGGGTTTGCTCGACGAACTCAAACGCGGCGGTCTGTTGCGAGGGATAGCCTTCCTTGTATCCAACTGTAGCCATGAGGAAAGTTGCGGTCGGCTCGCGGTTTGGTTCCAGTATCAGGGCCTCCATCCCATCAACGTCGCAACGAATCAGGTTTTTCTTCAGAGCGAAGACGTATCCTTCGACAACCGGAAAGCGGATTGCCATAGATGCACGTTCCGGCAACGCCCGAACATGGTTTTTGGGTTTGTCATCGGGTTCGGACTTCTTCACGGGACGCCCCTTGAAGGGAATCACAGAAAACGGAATCCCGTAAACGTCCGCGTATTCCTCCGTCAGCAATCCTGTCGCTGGATCAGGGGTGTAATCAATCCGGCGAAGACCACGCCCAACGACCTGTTCGCAGAGAAGTTGGCTTCCAAACGCCCGGATGCCCAGGATGTCGGTCACGTTATTGGCGTCCCATCCCTCATTCAGCATTGCCACCGAAACCACGCACCGAACATGCTCGCCCGGTTGTCCCGGCTTCCCAACCGTTGACACAACGCGCCGGAGTTCCTGTGCCACGTCGCTTCTCCGCTTGTTGGGGTCTTCGCTTTCGGCTTCAGCAAGCAACTTCGTATCAATTCGGATGGTCCGCTTCGCGCCGGGCGTGTTGGAAAAGTATTGCGGGTAGACAGCCCCCTCTCCGTAGACTGTCCGCGTCTTGGGTTTCTTTGATTTGACCGGTTTCCCCCTGTTCTCAGGTTCGCCCTCCCCATTTTCCTCTGCCAACACTTCCTCGACTTCTTCTTGGCTGACGACTTCCTCCTCGGTTTCCCCGCTGATCTTGCGATAGAACACCTCGGCAATATCCGTGTTGTCGCAAACAACTATAAGGGCAGGCGGGATTTGCTCCTGACCGGGTTTCGCGTCCCTGATTTGGATGAACCGCTCCAGCCATTGCCCGGCTATCTGTAACAGCGCTCCTTCCGCCTCTCGATACACCACCTCCGGTTTCGGTCTTCCCCCCGGAAGAAACTCTGCCGGCTCCAGTGTCTCCTTGATCTTTTCCCAGAGCTTGAAGTATTTGGGATCAGGCCGCCCCGTGGTATCGAGCACCGGCAGGCGCGGAATCTTCACGATTCCACTTTCGATGGCATCCACCAAGCCAAAATCGCTTATCAGCCACGGGAAGGGCCTTCCCTCCGGGTAACCGCTCCCCTTGATGTAGAAGGGAGTAGCGGAAAGATCCACACAGAACAAGATTCCCGGTTTGTGCCCGGCCGGATTGGCGTTGTTGATTCGCTCCAACCCATCAACCCATACCGTTGCTTCCGAGGCTTCCTCCTCCAGCTTTCTTCTTTCCTCTGCACTCAGACCCTCGAGGCCCGGCGTTGCGGCTGGCCGCCAGCAATGATGCCCTTCATCATTCAAAACCATGATCGGCAGGTGATCGTAGAGGTCACCCAAGACGCGACGCGCGAGCGTCTCCGGCGTCTCCGGCCCTTTGTTGACCACGGCATAGGTCTTGTCGCCTTCCTTGTGTTCGGATTCCTCGTTGAAGCGATGCCAGTTCTCAACCAACACCTTTCCCCTCTGAAGGTGGGGCCGATACTTGACGGGAACCAAATCGAAATCAGCGTAGTAATTTCCGGAATGATCCGGCTGGATTACCTGGAGCCGCTCTTTCACGATCGTGTTTGGGCAGCAAACCAGAACCGCATCGGGGAACTCTTTGCTCTGGGAATTCTCCCCTCGATTGCAGAATGCCCAAGCAATCAGCATCGCCATCAGAACTGTTTTCCCGGAGCCGGTCGCCATCTTGCACCCCAACCGACGTAGGGGTAGGGCTGAATCGTCAGCCGACTTGTCGATAAGAGTTGGGAAGAAGTCAGTTGGGGCAGTAGCAAATGGAGGCCGCTCACCTTTCAGGAGTTGAGCCAAATCTAGGTCGGTCAAACTGAAGTTTTGGAAGCCAGTCCGGGAGGTCTTACCGGGAATCCGAATTTCCGCCAAGTAGATCACCGTCTCCGCTGCCTCGCGCTGGCAGAAGAAAAGCTTGCGATAACGGTCCGGGCGTGCCCAGTACCGCAGAAGTTCGCGTGTTACCGTCGATCCACCGCGATAGTCAGCCTTCCGCCAACGGCGGACATCCTCGCGCAGAAGATTGACCATTTGTAGATCATCCCGCTCTTCTTCGGTGAAGAGCCGGGCCTGCGCCGTGCCGACTTTCTCCGTCTTATACCAGTACCCAGCGGGCCGCCGATAACCTCCGTGGCTCGCCTCGCCCGTGTCCTTGTCGTAAAGCCAATGATCGTTCGGCTCTTCATAAGGATTGCAGATGATCGGCTTTTCAACCGGCTGGATGGGGAGTTGTTCAGGCATCCGCTTCCTTCTTGTAGCGGCGGTCTATGACCGCCGTCTTGATTTTCAACCTTTTCGGCGGTCATAGACCGCCGCTACAATACTGTTAAATGATGTATCTCGCCCTGATAGGGCCAATCCTCCCAACGCTTAACCAAACCCGCTCGGACTGGATTCTCCCGCACGTAGAGCCATTTTTGCTCATACGATTCTTCGGACCTCATGACATGATCGAAAAAATCTTTCTCCCAGTGCGGGGATAAAATGTTCATCCGTCTCAGGGTTTTCGATAAGGCATTTTTCCAAGATTTCATCCACTTGGAAAGCGTTGGTGATTTCGGCGTAAAAGCGACGAAGAAATGTGTATGGTCCGGCATGAGTACATAGCGGCCCACAAAGACGTTGTACCCTTCAGCGCGATCAGCAAATGTCTTGAATGAATCGTGAATTTCCTTGTTGGCCAGTATCGAACGCCGGGGCTCGGTGCATACGGTGAGATAGTAGACCGGGCAATCAGTGAACAACCATTTCAGTCGCTGCAGCCGAGGCTTAAACTCTCTTTTCATCTTCTTGTAGCGGCGGTCTACGACCGCCGTGTTCGTTGTGCGTAGGCACCTGTAGCGGCGGTCTATGACCGCCGTTATTGATCTTCCACCATTTCGGCGGTCATAGACCGCCGCTACAACTTGTGTACCTGCATGACCTCGTTTCCACGAGGGTCAATCACCTTCACGGCCACGCACTTGTACTTCCCTGCTGGAAAGGGCAGTGATACCGTTCCGCTCAGCGCCTCGAATCGTTCAGGATCGACCACATTTTCAAGGGCCTTGCTGAGCTTTCCCCAAGCGGTGCGGTCTGGAAAAAATGCTTGCGTGATGCAAAAGGTTCGGCCATCGTAGTCACCATCCACAAACCACGCCGCAACCTTGTCCGCTCCCGTCGAAGTTATGCTGTTGTCCACAGGGTTGTAAATGTCTACGCCTTCCATGGTTACAATGTACTGGCCTTCACGGTCGGGGCCATCCACTCGCGTGCGAGGCTGCCCAAACACCGTGAACAACTGGCTGCCCGGCTGTTCCTTCAGCAGTCCGTTCATGCCGGGGTTTACGTCCGGGCGGATGTGCGCCGCATGAATGCGGAGCCTTGGCCGCTGGGCCTCTTCGATTACCGCCTGTGCCGGGCCGTCGAAACTGAATCCCGCAATCACCAGATCGTCATACCCCATGCGGTTGGCGGAACGAATCACATCCTCAACCATCTTGGCAGTAACCGGCCCATATTGTGGCCCAAACGCCACGCAGACGGTCGCTTTCCCCTCTGGGTCCGCGTCCCCCTGTAGCGGCGGTCTATGACCGCCGTTTTTCTCTTTTGCTCCATTCCCTTCCGGAACCCACCGACCCTCGGCCTGCAATCCAGGCTCAGCCACCCGCAATTGCTCAAGCCGCGTAAACCGCATCTGCTTGTTGTCCGGGAAGCGGACGCCATCCATGCGAAGCAAGCGAATCATCTGCTCCAAGTAAGCTTCAACGTTCTTGGCTTCCAAGTCGGTTCTCGATTCGACCTCACGAACCGCGAAGGTGCCCTCCAATTCTTCCGGCTCACCTCCAAACTTGCCTTCGCCCACATCAACCAACTCCACGTCCCCCAGCGTCATTTCCGGGGGCTGTACAGCTTCGACGGTAAACGGCCCACTGACGCGGAGCATGCCCTTGGCAACTTCAGGTTGGTCGACCAATTCCTCCTGTTCGGCATTGGCGGCAATGCAGGCGTTCACCTCATCCATCTTGGCCCGCCATGCCTCGCGGTATTCCGTCACCGCATCCGCCAGTCCCTTGGGATATTCCGGGTCGGTGTCGAATGGCACCTGCCAATGTTCCCACCCGCCCTGTAGCGGCGGTCTATGACCGCCGTCTTGGTCTTGTTTCGGCACGTGTATCGCCGCTCCATCGCCGCCGGAATCCGTTCGGCGGTCATAGACCGCCGCTACAACAGGCAACTGCCATCTCCGTCGGTCCGCGTCTGTGATCGCTTTCCGGCCTTCGGCCTTCTGCTTTTCCATCAACTTCACCGCGAGAATTCGCCGTGTCGCCTCAGGCACTCGCGCCAGGGCAGCGTTACAGGCAGCCAGCCTTTCTTCAAGAATGGGTATGTGCTTGGCGAAGATGGGATCAAGGTTCGTGTTCTGAGCAATACTCTTGAGCGTGACGTGGGGAACAGTTTTGCATTGAAAGGTCACTGGTCCTTCGATTTGGCCTGTAGGATCGCTGAGCCAAGCTCCGCTCGGATTTCGTGCCTGATCCTCAGCGGTAAGCGGTCTTAACTGACAGTAGTCGAATTTGGCTGTGAGGAGTCTTTGGCGAGCGATTGCGATGGCAACCCGGCTTGTGTCAATTGTGATCCAGCGACGCCCCCACTGCTCGGCAACGAACGCCGTGGTGCCACTTCCACACGTCGGATCAAGTATGAGGTCACCTGGGTCACTCGCCATCAAGAGGCAACGCTGCACCACCTTCGTAGTTGTCTGAACCACATATACCTTGTTTTGCTCCGCCGTGCCCATCGTGTCGGACCAAAGATTTCCGACGGATACGGCAGGGAAGTCATCAAAGTGGATTTTGTAATTCGCGAAGTCGCGGGTGCCGAGAATTCGCCCCGCCAATATTAGACGGTTCATTCCCTTATAATTCGTCTTCCACCCCCCCTTGCGGAGTTGCACTGGTTTGCCTTCGAATTCAAAGTCGAATGTAGTGGATTCGCTCGCAGTCTGCGATGTTAGCGGGCCGCCAAGGAAAATGTGGGCGCCGGGAGGGAGCGCCTCTGGAGAAGCTACCTCCTCCGGGGTTATCGGATGGATACTTCCGTCCGGGAACTCTACACGGGAGTATCGTTCCCCAACCCCTTCAGACAAATCTTTGTCCGTATACAGCGGATTGTATTTGGCTTTAGATCTATCCTTGCAGTACCACAGAACGTAGTCTGAGACATTGTCGATCAGTTCCTCACCCATTCCTCCCGTCTTTTTGACAGTTATCACCGAAACGAAGTTTGTCGCCCCGAACACCTCGTCGAGTAAGTTTCGGACGCGGTGAAGATTTTCGTCACTGATCTGTACGAATATACTGCCTTCATCGGAGAGAAGCTCCTTTGTGATAGTCAACCTCTCCCGAAGGTAGCTTAGATAGGAATGCACCCCGAGGTGCCACGTATCGCGGTAAGCTTTTACCATTTCCGCTTCGCGCGTGAGGTCTTGCTCCTTGTCCTTCACCTCGCGTTTGCCGATCAATGGCTGGAAATTACTGGCGAACTTGATCCCGTAAGGTGGGTCGAGGTAGATTGCCTGGACCTTGCCCGCCAAGTCCTCGCGCCGTGCGAGTGACGACATTACTTGCAGGCTGTCGCCCAGAATCAGGCGGTTCGTCCAGTCAATGTCGTGCCGGTAGAATTGCACGGCTTCGTGGTAAGCCTGTTCGGGGTCGGCAAAGAGCGAGCGTTCTACATCCTGTCGCGCCGCCACTTTCAGAATCGCCTTGGCGCTGATCCGCTCGTGAATTTGCAGGACAACCGGATCAACTTCGAACTGCCTCGTCTCGCGCTTCCCGGCCCACTCCAGCCACGGTTCCTGGTTCCGCAATGCCCCAGCCAGCGTCTTGGCTTCGTCTTCGTTCAACGCCCTCTGCCGCGCTGTCGCAAGCAACTCAGGCAACTGATCTGGTTTTCCGGTGGGATCGAATTGAAGCTTAGGCGGGCGTCGGGGACTGTAGAAGTATTCGATTTTGGGCAGAAGGGGAACGACCCCCTCCGCCGCAATCTTCGCCGGGGGAATGTTCTTCCGCTTCGTGGCTTCGTACCTGTAGTCCTTCACGCCCGCCAGCGGCCCATTCCCGTCTTTAGCCTTGTCGTTTTTTGGCCTCGCCTTGTTCCCGTTCCTGGCGCCTTTTCGTCCTGCCATGATTCAACTCCCGATTCCTCCATCCCACCTGCGGGGGCGTTGACGCGCATCTTGAGAGTGAGCGCCTGGCGTAGTTCTTCGTCCGGTAGCCTCTGCATTCCCACTAGCAACCTGCAGCAGTTTCCTTCGCCACCATTCCATCGTTCGACCAAGCAATCAAGTTGCTTCCAGCCGCGGAGATTGAAGTAGCCCACGCAAAAGTCAGCGTGGTCCGCTACTTTCAAGGTCTCCTGGAGTGCGGGCAGAAGCCGCTGTTCGATATTGTCAAAGATACGGGGCATTGCGTCGCTTTCCCTCTTAACGCCTTGCGTCCCGCCAGGCACGTCTATAGAGCCATGCGAGTTACAAATCTAGCTTGTGGGATTTTACTCTTTCACCAACCACATTACTAGTACCTGGAATTCGATGCGGTCTTCCGCGTGTCGCCGACACTGCCCCTGGTCGAGATCAGCAAGCACGTCCGAACGGCGTGCACCAAATGAAATCGCTTGATACGGCTGAAGCCTGGCGACGCGGAGATTAGTCTGGCAATAGTTTAGGAGCCCTGTTTTCCCGACCTTTTGATACAAAGTAATGATTCGAACAACGGAGCCCGCAAGCCTCGGGAAGGGGTGGCAAACGCGAAGGCTAGGGCGAACGCCGAAGCAGCGCATGACCAATAACGGGGCCAGCTACACGGTCCTCCCACTCGTCACCAACCGCCGCCGCTGGTAGCCACTCCTCAATCAGCAACCGCGCTCGCTTGATGGATTGCCCCCGGAACCCGTCGATGGCTTTGGCCGATAGTCGCGACGGTCAAGGCAGTCGTCATACGTAACGCGGTCCACCTTGATCCAATCTGTCTTTTCAATTCCTCTTCGATTTCTCGTCGTCGGACTGAACGGGAAAGCAGATGCGACCTTGATCCACCTGTTTTGCTCACGAGCGATGGCGCGAATTTCGTCCGCCACTTCTGAAAGATCCTGGTCCTGGCTGAAGATCAAGGCGACATCGAACTCCTGGCGATGAGCCAAGCGGATGATATCCAGGGCGATGCGTACATCAATTCCCTTCTCTTCTCCAGCCAAAAATGTGTGCTTGGTCCCGTCCGGTAAATTGACAACCCTGTTCCGATAGCGTAAGGACCGTGCAAAGAGGTGGACGCCCTGACGCCCCATAACAGCGAGCTTCGCAGACCAGAAGCCATGCCAGAACGGATCATCATTTGGGTCGGGGATGCCAGTGTAAAAACGCGTTTGGGACAATGCCCATCCCTGCGCTTGGGATACTGCCATCGCGAGGGCGGACACATCATAACTGGGATAGGGATATCCGAAGGACTCGCGTGCTGCGTGGAATAGATTCTGCCCGTCGATGAAAGCTATGGCGCGTTTGACGGCTGGCTCAGAGGGCATCCACACACCCTAAAATAAATAACCCCGCCCGAGGCCTTACGGCATATCGAGCGGGGAGCAATTTCAATATAAGTCTACTATATGAAGTCCGGAAGTCAAGCACTTTCATTTCACAGCCTCGACGAGGATTCGGAAAGCGCGGACAGCACGCCTGCCCTTACTATTGCTAACCAAACCGAACCACCATGACGCCAAGGCACCAAAAGACCCCATCCCCAGGGTAATTGACGAAGTTGCTTCAAAGATCGTTGATGTTGAAATCCAAATTGAGAGGCCCTGTTCCGTTCCAACCGGCTGGGTTGAAAGGCGGTTGACCCAGTACGTGTTGGATCCCGCCTTGCGGGACGCCCGCCAAGGAGGGCTTGCCCAAATCCCGTCTTCCTGCCTGCCCACGGTTTTCGAAGCTGTGAAAAAATTGGATTTCGTTTTTCTGGCCCTTGTGTTTTCAGTTACTTACAGGCGCGAAAAACCGGATTTTTTCAATTTTTTCACAGCTTCTTTCGCCGTGGGCTAATCCCGCCTTGCGGGACCGCCGAGGCGGGCCCCGTGCCCCATCGGCCCACGTTCAAGCTCCCCTTGTTTTATTGGATCTCAATAAGCGGCTTGAGGACTCGGTCTTATTATGCGCACAGGCCAATACGTAAAACAACCGACTGGCTATAAGGCGTTCGTCCCGGCGCCGCTCCCTCCCAACCCGCCGGTCCAGATGGACGCGCAGTTGACCCGTCTTCTCTCCGAGGCAGACCGTTCTCTTGGACGGCTGGACGGGGTTGCAACGATCCTGCCGAATCCGAACCTGTTTGTGGCCATGTATGTCCGGCAGGAGGCCGTGCTGAGCTCGCAGATCGAAGGGACTCAGAGCACAATGCGCGTGTCCGCGAGGCCCTCGGAGCGGGTAGCGCCTTTCCCTCGCGCGTTATTCCGGTATGCGCACACTTCCGTCTTTGTTATCATTGGGTCGACGGAGGAGGTTTTGCCGTGAGTGCGAACGAGAAACGAGCGGCGTTCTTGGCGGAATGTATTATCCGCGATCCGCAGATTTGCGGAGGTGAGCCCGTCTTCAAGGGGACGAGGGTGCCGTCGCGTACGGTGCTCGCCAGCCTTGCGGATGGAAACACAATGGCAGCCCAAGGCCATCGCGCCGAGTGTTGTTTCCGTCCAGTCATCACCCGCCATACCCAAGCTCGCTGAAGCTGGCTGGTGTTTTGCTTGCTGTACCCCTTTCTTCTCCTCGCGTTCGCTCATTACTCTGCGGTTCCCTTGCGAACGCGCTTCGGTTTTGCGGCGCCCAGTTTCTTGATTTGCTCCACGGTCTGGTCGAAATCGCTGACGGGTTGGGTGGACTCGATCTAGCGGCGGTGGTCCTCGTATTGGGCAAACTGGGTGTAGGCGTGCTCCTCGGCGAGAGCGTGAGAGATTTTGCCCGCACGGGTCAGAACGTTGCGTTCACTCAGCCGCAGGAAATCATCCAGCTTGGCGATCCAATCCCGCATATGCATGGGGCGATGACCGCGGGCCTGCAATTCACCCTCCTGTCGAACTTGTAAGTATTCCTTACAAGTTCCCTCCGGAATCTGCTCTCTCTCCTCGTAAATGCTTTGTATATGTAGGGTTATGTTCTGAGGCGTAGTTTGAAACAACTCGGCCATCTGGAGTTGTGTCAGCCATACGGTCTGTCCATCCATCCGAACCTGAAGACTTAGCCCTGCATCCTTATAGATAAGGATTTGGCCCGGCGATGGCTCGGGAAGCTCGGGGGAGTTGCGGTGCTTGTCATCTGCCATACCCAAGCTCCTTCAGGTTGGAGTTCACCTACACACTTTTTGTTTACGTGGCGTGAAATTTGACTCTCCGCTGGAATTCCTATGCGGAGTCCACAGCCGGAGGAAGTATACAACTCAACAATTTCCTGCGCTACAAAGTCGAGCCTGGCATGTAGTCTCTGGGGAGAGCATATCAATGCCCCGCGCTTATTGTCACCTGCCGGGGTGACGGATGAGTGCACGATATCACTTCAGAGTAATCACGGCATCGCACCAAAAGTAATCTGTTATTCCGATATGCGCACCCTTCCGTCTTTGCTATCATTGGGTCGACTGAGGAGGTTTTGCTGTGAGTGCGAACGAGAAACGAGCGGTGTTCTCGGCGGAATGCAGAGCAAGGTAAAATGAGCCCACGTTGCGACTGACAGGTGGTGCTGTCTATGGACTCCACTTCAAGCTATCCCCCGGTTACGAATGAAATCCTGCAAGAAGCCGTCCAGCGTATCCTTTCGGCAGGCTCACCGTTGAAGATTGTACTTTTTGGCTCGCGGGCGCGGGGTGAGGCCCATGGACAGAGCGACCTGGACCTTCTGATTATTGAGAAGTCAGAGCTACCTCGGTACAAACGCGCGGCCCGGTATTTGCACGCTCTCGTCGGACTCTATCCTGAGAAGGACGTCCTGGTCTGGACTCCGGAGGAAGTGGAAGCCTGGGCCCAGGTGCCCAATGCCTTCATCACCGAGGTGTTGCGAGAGGGGAAGGTCCTCTATGCCCGATAAATCGGTGCACGCGCGCGGGTGGTTTATGAAGGCTGAAAGCGACCTGCTGACCGCCAAGCGGGTGCTTGAAGGTAAGGGTCCATACGACACGGCCTGCTTCCACGCCCAGCAGGCAGCGGAGAAATATATCAAGGGCTTGCTGGCTTTTCACCTGAAACCGGTTCCCCGTACGCACGACCTGGAGGAACTCGAGCGCCTGTGCGCAGCTCTCATGCCAGCTTGGCCGGCGGGCGAGATGGATTTGGCGGAGTTGACGGCGTTTGCCGTTGAGCTGCGCTACGACTTCGAGTTCTGGCCGGACCGCCAAACGGTGGAAAAAGCGCTGGCCACGGTCGCGGCGGTTCGAGACGCCGTGCTCGCCGTGGTTCCTGAAGAAGCCCGTCCATGATGCGTCAGGGAGTGAGTGCCCCGCCCACCCACCGCGCTTCCGGCTTAAAACAACCTGTTGACAAGACCCAGCGGCGAAGGCCGGCGGGCACAGGAATGAACTATGGATGTGTTTGTCCTGCGTGAGAAGGTCGTTTCAGACTATCGGCAATATATCGGGAGCTTCGTCCGCATCCGGGACGACCGGATCGATGGCTTCGTTCAGGAAGAACTGAACAAGGGCGCGCTGTGGCCCGAGGCGATCCTCCAGCTCAATCCTGCCTATGAGCCGCGGGTGGCGCATACGTCCCGACGGTTTGAAGCTGTGAAAAAATCAAGAAAATCGAAAAAATTAAGAAATTTTCTTGTCTTAGCTATACAGCTATGATATATTAGCCTCTGACCGCACTTCCGGCGGGGAGGCCAAGCATGGGTTATCATTCCACCGTCCAAGTGATCCAGCGGGGCGGCAAA
>Ga0208821_1000668_pt1 | contig 24584 bp, 28 predicted proteins | sample June2015DPH_20_5_FD_184720 | JGI IMG/M metagenome (GOLD analysis project Ga0208821, IMG submission 184720) | Peatland microbial communities from SPRUCE experiment site at the Marcell Experimental Forest, Minnesota, USA - June2015DPH_20_40... | ecosystem: Environmental > Terrestrial > Soil >... | reverse complement strand
GTGTAGGAACGATAGAAGGCGACGGTGTAGCCGAAGGCGTTGCTGATGCGGACGCTGAAGCAGAAGTCGTAGTTGCCGTTGTTGCTGCTGCACTGGACGCTGCTTGTGATGCGTTGCCTGCCGCTTGATTGCTGTTAGTTGATGATGTGCAACCCGCTATTGATAACGAGGCAACCATCACTAGCACGATGATAGCTAACAACTTTTTTATCATACAAGTCCCCCTTGACGGAAGAACGAATCAAAATGGTACAACGGCGGCGTGATAATTTAAGTGTTTCCGTTTAGCTGCGTTCTACGTCGTTCTGTCACCTTTGTCGGCGCTATTAACTGCTCAACCTGGAAACCGGCTTGGTTACCGCCACCGATTGCTAAAATTCGAACACGCGAAATCGCACGCCGCAACAAACCCTTGTTTCGTCGTGAATCCGACATATATCTACATCTGAGCAGCACGACTGCCATTAAGTGTAAAGTACGCACGATGGAAAGTACTTGGGTAAGTCACTTGTCCTGCTGATGTGCCTAGGACCAACACGGTAACTCTGCCCGCCCGAAGAACCAGTCCCGTTGACGAAGAACATCGATCACCCAGTTTATAGACTGCCCCTTCGTGAAACTTAGCTGTAGCGCGCCGCGTATATGATTGAAGTGGTAGACGCCGCAGCAGACGGAGAGCGATTTCGGGGTTCAGCGAGTGCAGCGCTGGAACAAGCTCTTGTTTTTGTGCTGGTTCAGCACGTAAAAGTATTTATATGCGCGAACATGCTCAAAGCGTTCAGGGTTGCAACAAAAAACCGTAATCTCACGAACATGCTCAAAGCGTTCAGGGTCGCAACAAAGAACCGTAATCTCATGCAGAATGAAACTTATCGAGAAAAAGAGTCTAGGCTGTCTTCGTTAGCCAGAGAATATCGTTACTGTACTGTTATCTCGAAGGTTTGCACAGAATGCTGATGGTTGTCGTAACCCGCAAAGCTCACCGTGAGTGTTTGTGGGCTGCCTGCCGGCAAACTTTTCGTTTGGGCACTGGTGAAACTGACTGTTACGCTCGCAGTACCGCTGCTTATCGGTGTCACTTGTCCAGTTATGCTGCCTATCTTAGCGGTAACAGCGCCGACCGGAACAGAAAGTGCGCCGGTCGATCCCGTGGGGACTACCTCAAACTGCCAGCTTGCCGGCAAGCCCCGCGTAACAGTAGGGTTTGAGTTGAAGGATGGAGTACCGTAAATCGAAGTGGCCCCTCCTGATACTGAAGGCGTCGGAGTTGCTGTGGGAGTTGCCGTGGGAGTTGCCGTGGGGGTTGCTGTGGGAGTTGGCGACACGCTCGCGCTGGGTGACGGTGACGGCGTGACGCTTGCGACCGCTGACGACGTTGTCGTGGCAGTCGTTGACGTAGTATTTGCGCTCGTGACTTGTGGGCTAGGGCTAGTTGGAGAAGTTGACGACGTACAGCCAGCTACCAAAATAGTAGCGATCACCGTCGCAACCACTAGCAACCACAGACCACTTTTCCTCATATTGTTTACTCAAATAGCGTTACACACGGCCCGTATATAAGAATGACGATATTTCTCGTTAACTATGTCTTTACAGATTTGTGCTAACGTATAGCTATTTGCCGGTTGCGCGGTTCCACAACGAGAGCGTGGCGGTGAAGGTGGCAGACTAGTTGACGGCAGGGTCGTGCTCGATGCGGGGAGGGTGATCTTGGTCTGGGCGATGACGGTGACCACGTTTGATGCCGCTGACGCACGTCCAGGCGTGCCCCCCTCTTCAGGGAGTCTCCCAGATGACGCCGTCGGTGCCGCGCACAAAGACGTCGAACACACCACTCGACGGTGAGGTCGCGGCGGGTGACGACGTCAGGTGTCCGCCGAGAGAGACCCAGTTGGACCACGAGCCGGTCCACGTTTTTTGATACAGAGCGCCGTTCGTGCCTTCGACAAAGACGCCGAGACGACTGCCCGATGCAGCGGCCGCTGGTCCTGTGCCGGAAGCAATCTGCCCGCCGAGCGAGGTCCAGCCGCTCCAGGAGCTCCCTCCATTCGTGGTAGTCTTCTGATAGAGGCCGCCGCTGGTGCCGCGCGCAAAGACGTCGATCACGCCAGCACTTGTTGACGCCGCAGCAGGTGACGCGGTCAGGGACCCGCCAAGGGATTGCCAGCCAGACCACGTGCCGTTATACGATTTATAGTATAGGGCGCCGTTCGTGCCTTCGACAAAGACGCCGAGACGACCTGCGCCCGATGAATAGACCGCTGGTCCTGTGCCGGAAGCAATCTGCCCGGCGACAGAGGTCCAGCCGCTCCAGGAGCTCCCTCCATTCGTGGTAGTCTTCTGATAGAGGCCGCCGCTGGTGCCGCGCGCAAAGACGTCGATCACACCGCTAGTCGGTGACACCGCAGCGGGTGATGAGGTCAGTGACCCGCCCAGGGATTGCCAGCCGGACCACCCTGACCCTGATTCGTAATGACAGTACCAGAGCGCGTTGTCGGTGCCCTGCGCAAAGATGTTGATGTTGTTTGCATCCGCGTCCGCGGCAGGGCCGGTGCCTGAGGCGAGTTGCCCGCCGATCTTGGACCAAGGCTGGGTTGGCTGCGTCGTGGCTCTGCCAAGTGAAGCTGACGTAGTCGCGGGATAATACTTCTGCAGGTTTGCGACTATCTGGGGAAATCCTAATGACTTGTACTGGCTTAGCCCATCGGGATTGTCACCACACCAGACATGGAAGCTGGTGAAGCCGATTCCATTGGCGTACGACCAGTCCAGCATTGAAAGATACGATGTACCGCTGCCGCTAACTGAGTTGGCATATATCTGGTTGTCGCCGCCGCTATTAGCCCACGTGCCAGCGAGGAGACCGTTCTGGATGCCAAGCGCAGCGGCCTGCTTTGATCCAGTTTGGATGGACGGCCACTCAGATGTGTAGTAGCTCTCCCAGCTGTTCGCGACCGTGAATGAGTTTGTATACACCGGATTCCCCTCTTGCCACAGGCCGCACTGGTCACAGTTGAAGTTCACGTAGCCTTTGAAGTAATTCTGCAGGTAAGCGAGGTCGCCGGTCCTGCCGCCTTCAGAGGCGACGTATTGCCAGCCGGCGGTTTTGAGTGACTGGAAATAGCTTGCAAAATGGCTGATCGGAGTGCTCTGGAGCTGTCCGCCGTCCCAGATGGGCATTTCGATATCAATAATTGGCAGCATATTGAGCGATTTGATCGTGGTGAGCTGCGTCTGATACGTTTGACTGTCGGGGACGACCACAACGACAGCGGTGAATCCTTGTCCTTTAAAATAGTTCAAATTGGCGGTAGTTACCATTGACGGCGCGCAGCCTATCCAATATTGTATCGGGTGCGTCGTTGCGCCTACTACGGGCTGCGTCGCGTTCGCTGCTCCCGCAACATTTGCCGTCGCAGCGGTCAGACTGACCACAACCGCACCTAAAAGCAAAAGAAATGCGTACTTCTTGAAACGCGGAGTCCCGCCGTGTATGCGGGAGCGCGTTCTATGTTGGACTGTCGACATCTTTGGGAAGTCTCACAGGTCTGAAAAAAGCTGCGTCGATGTGCAGCTAAAGACGAATTACTGCTTGTTGGTGAGTTATTTAGTTTTTTGCAATGCTACTTAATCTTTGTTATTTGTGCCTTCGCATTCCGACCGCGCTGCGGCGAGTAAAGCGTCAAATGGCACTAATTTTAGCGGCTTGACGGAAAGGAGAACGATGACGAGGGGCGAACACTCTACACCTCACCTAGGGATCGACTCAAGCACGCTAGAGCTCCGGTGTGCTCTCAGTGCTTTTCATACGCCCGATCGCCGGATTACCTGGCTTCCGAACATACTTCAGGTAGACGACCGCAAAGCCTAGAAACCACACTGGAAAAAGTATGTAGCTTGCGTAGTCATGAACTGCCCACAGGGCGTTAGCGCCATAGTAGTATCCCGCCGTGAACAACGCCAGCAGCCTTACAAAGTTCTGCAGATACGCGCCAACAACCCCAAAAATAAACAGTCCAAGCACGGCCTTGTTACCTGGCCTTCGATCTATGAGCATGAGAGCAAAAATCGCCAGAAATATCGCTAACGAATCGCTTCCAGCGCACCTCGTATCGACGTTCACAGTAATGTTATAGCCCATCAGGCTGTTGAGCGTCACGGTGACCCCGCTTAGAGTGACAGGCACCCTAGCCAGTTGCAATGTTGACACGCAAAGAACTGCCGTTGCCCTCGGGAAAGGAGCCGCTACTGCGCTTTCGAGTAACGCCGGAAAAACGACTGCAATACCGAACACTCCTAGCAGCATGAGTGGTATTTTTGACGCCTTTCCAAAAAAAAGCGTAAATTGAGCGACGACGACAAAAACAATGGCAAATAGGGTTAACGGAAGCGCTTCAACAAAAGTAGCAGAGTAGTATAAGAGTCCAAGAGAGGCGCCAGCAAGTATTGTGCCAGCGAGCACCCATCGACTATCGGTCCCCATGCGGGCAGCGTCGAGAATCTCCTTTCGTTTCATGTAACCCCACACGACGCACAGACCTAGAACTGCCCATATGTAGAACCCGTTTTGCTTTAGTGCAGCGTAATTAAGAAGGGGAGCGATGTTGGCAAAGGCGCTCCAGAAGACCAGAAAAGTGAGAGCGAGGCACGCGAAGAGTAGGCCCACCTTCAGCCTAGCGCTTTGATTCTGTCTGAGCTGCGAACGATCCACTGGTTTTGTGCCTCTATCAAATCGGTTTAAAAAAATGCGCGACTTCAACGGAACTGCTTGCGGCTAACGACCGCCTTGGCTAACGACAGCCTTAATACTAGTTACGATTTTTGAAAACGTGTATAGATATACTTTTTTGTGCAAACTACCATGTTTGAAACCCCCGTTGCGATAAGAATGGACGTTGATAGCGCACGAGATATTGCGCTGGTGCCGGAACTGCTGGACCTATTTCGGCTTTTTGACATCAAAGGGACGTTCTTCGTGACCACCGGTCCCGACCGCCTAGCGTTTAATCTCTTCAAGCACGTCGCAAACCCGCGACGTTACCTGAAATTCATCAAATCGAAACCACTGCGATACGGATTCCAAAGTCTAAACGGGATCTTGCGGAACGTGCGCGTCGAGGCAGCGTGTCCGGCGGCCCTACGGGGGATTACCGAAGAGGGACACGAACTAGGATTGCACGGGTATGATCACTATGCATGGATGAATGAAGTGCCAAACCTGGATGAGACAAGTATAAAAGCACTCATCAGCAGAGGGCTCAATGCGCTCACGGCAGTATCTGCAAGCAACATAGTGGGCTTTGCGTCGCCGGGGTTTACCGCCACCAGCGCTTTGCTCCGCGCCATTGATTCGTTTGGCTTCAGTTATTCAAGTGATTTCAAATGCTCGGAGCCGACGTCTCCGTTTTACCCTAAGACTGGCGCAGAGACACGGCACGTTCTGCAAGTGCCGGTTTCGATGGATTCGATCGGCGAACTGAGCGCGAACGGCGTCCCAGAAGACGAGATCAAAGTAAGAGTACTCGAGAGCGCAGATCGTTGGCACAGCAAGAGGCTGCCATTCGTATTATACGGGCACCCCTCCTCAGAAGTAGGCTGCTATGTGAAGCTTTTCTCCTCCGTCTTGCAAGAACTGAATGACGACGCGCGCTTCACATTCTTAACGCTGGCTCAAATTGCACGACAATGGAAGGTGCGCGTTTGAACTCGTTGAAGATCGCACACATTTATGAGCTCGGTCCGCAGCCGGAAGGGGCATTGCTAGGGGGCATTGAAGTGGCGCTGCTTGAGCTGTCGAAATCGCTCACAAAACTCGGACATGAAGTGACGATAGTAAGCGGGGCAAGCAGCAGAGCCTCTGAGTTTCGCATTGAAGACGTATCAGTCAAAAACATTGACCTTGCAGGCTCTATGAAACGCACGTGGGATCCTGCAAATCTCAGATTTGCCCGACAGGTCGCATTTCCGTTTGCAAGCCTTGCAGCAGATCTCTCCGGGTTTGATATCTACCACGGCCATTTCTACACGTCAGGCGTGGCAGCAAACGTCTTGGCTCGAAAATATGGAGGAGTCGCGGTCAACACACTTCACGGATCCTACTATGACATCTGGCGCTACATAGAGCCACCTCTAGTGGCGTCACTCTATAGATTTACAGAACGCACGCTCGCCCCCGCGCTTGCGCGAATGTCCAAGATGCAGATTCACACGGGCGCTTATTTCGCCCACAGAGTCATTGAATGGGGCGCACCCGCCGACAAGGTCGTGACAATACACAACGGCTTCGACCCGCGCGAGTTTCACCCCGATGTTGTTCCCGCAGAATCCCTCTCTGACCAAACCGTTCTATTTACCGCGCGAAGACTTGTCGAAAAGAACGGCGTGGACTATCTCATTTTGGCAATGCCGGACATCATCGCGCAACACGATGCCCAGCTTGTCATAGCCGGAGATGGGCCACACCGGCATCACCTCGAAAGACTTGTTGAGCAGAATGGCCTTCAAGAGGCCGTATCGTTCATCGGAGCAGTGCCGCACACAGAGTTGCCTCAGTACATTTCGGCATCAGATATCGTCGTGATCCCAAGCTTGATGGAAGCGTCCAGCCTCTTCTTAATTGAAGCAATGGCCTGCGAGCGTCCTGTCGTCGCAACGAACGTAGGGGGAATTCCTGAGATATTGAACGACCGCTGTGGCGTGCTCGTGCCCCCACGAGATGTGCTTGCGCTGTCACAAGGTGTGAATCGACTCCTAGCTGATCGAGACCTACGAGACGATCTTGCAACAGAGGCTTATGCAGCCGTTAGAGAGGCCCTGACGTGGGATAACGTCGCTCTGAGGACTGAGAAAGCATACGCGAAGGCACTTTCGCGGATGAGTAGCTAACGGTAGTGATCAGGGGCTCTTACGTTTCTGAATTCTATGCACCGCTTGCACGAATCTAGCGGGACTATTCCAAAAGCGCCGCAGTGCACGTATTTGGTTGCCCCGTATTGCTCGTATCCCATAAACGCCAGACAGTCTATGTCGGGTTCCGTTGTGCCGGTTCCTAAGCCCATGCACCCCACCAAAAAATCGTTCATATTATTGTTATTTATAAGTTGGTGCTCACTTCGTACGCAAAAACAGCCGTTAGAGGTAGCTCGCAGCGGTTACGCGCGGGCTATCGTAACGAACCCTGTGTGTCCAACTCGTGTCGCAGGGCGAGTACCTCTCTTTCCAAACTGTATTTCCCGCTCAATTACCTCAAACGTCTTGATTTGTGTAAAGCGCGCAAGCGCCCTGCGTGCTTCAAAAGCCTGCTCATAGAACGGAGAGAAGGTTGCAATGAACCCACCGGGCGCTAAATATTTTTTTACCACTCCGATTGCTTCGACGATTTCGTACAAATCGAGGGTGACAAGGTCGAATTCCGTCTCTGAGGTCATTTCGAGCACGTCGCCTTCAACGATATCAATGTTCGTCAAGCCTACGTAGCGCACATTCTGCGCTGCGCGTCTAGCAAAATCACTGTTGATCTCGTACGAGGTTACGTGTTCAGCGACGCTTCCCAAAAAGATCGCCATGATTCCCGACCCTGCGCCTGCGTCGAGGACGATATCGTTGTTGTTAAGACCAGTATGAGCGACTATGGTGCCGATGTCCTTCGGCATCATGGGCGCGCCCGTTCGCTTCAAGTGACGAAAATAGTCAGGAGCGCGGGGTTTGAGCACCTTGAACTCCGTGCCCAGGTGCGTGGTAATTGTGCTTCCGTATTCCAGAGCTCGCAGAATCTCGAGGTTGATGACGCCCGCGTCCGTATGAAGCTCTCCTTCGGATCTAACTAAGAATTGCCTTTCGGCGTTCGCGACAGAGACCAAAAGCGCGTGCTCAACCATATTTTGCTGCTACTGCCCCTTCAATTTGAGGATAGCGTCAGCAAGATCTCCGCCGGAAGTCATGAGGGCCTCTCGCGCAGCATCCTCGCTGACTCCCGCCTGTTCTGCAACTATTTTGACGTCTTCATCGTTCACTTTCGCACGCTCTGTGGGCTCCCCGGATATCTGATAGTTCTTAGTTCCTTGCGCCTTCATCACGGTCACCGTTGCGTCTTCGAAAATGAGTTCTTTGTCAGAAAGCTGGATGATCACCCTCTCGACGTTTTCCAACTCTTCGACGTCGATCCCCATTTGTTTCATCATCTGCTGTAATTTTTTGGGACTCATTCCCCGCATGCCCGGAATCATAGAATCACCCACGGTAATGACACATTCAAAGGATTTTTACGTTATGGTGCAGGATTCGGAAAGTCTGAAAGCAGTATGCGTCTTCAATCCGCCTCAAGGAACCCCTGCCTCGTTTTCACTGCCACTCCCTTGTTGAACGCACACATCTCTAGTGGGCTCAAGAGAGCCCGGCCTGTCGCTATGAGCGCGTCACGTTCGTCGACTAATAACACCTCGTCCTGCGCCCTCAAATCAGGGTCAGCATTTATGACGTGTTTTGCAAAGGCTGTTCTTCCCGCCCCGACGAACGGCGCAGATTCGGCGTTCACGATAACCCGCAGCTTCGGATATGAAAAAAATGCGTGGAGTCGACGTGCTCCTAACTCGCCTAACGTGAAAAGTCCGTCAGACGCACGCAGTGTTGCCACCCTAATTCCGCCGTCGAGGACCTGGCTGACCCTTCGCGTTCGCGATAGCACGAAAGTGACCGTTTCTGGAAAGAGACTCTCTCCGGCACCAGGCCCGAACTGGTAATCTGCAATGATCCGTACCCGTCGTAGCACAAGCGTTATATCTCCACGCTATGCATTTTAGGTTTATGCCTCTCGAGCCGTTATCTGCTGAAGAGATGCGGCGCATCGACGAAAACTGCGTTGGGCTCGGCATTTCCAAACTGCAGCTCATGGAAAATGCGGGAAAGGCCGTTGCAGAACGCGTAAGGCAGCTCTGGAAAGGTTCACGCGGCTCTTCCAAGTCAATAGCCATCATCTGCGGTCTAGGGAACAACGGGGGCGACGGCTTCGTTGCGGCTCGGCATCTGTCGCGCGATTTTGCCGTTCACGTGGTGCTCGTCGGCCATGAGAAAGCCCTAAAGACTGTAGAATCGCGAAAGAATTGGAAGATTTTAGAGTACTTGGATCATTCGGTAACGCTTTGTCAAGGCGCCTCAATTTTTGGCCCGGAAAGTCCTCTGACGACGTTAGAAGGTTATGACCTGCTTGTCGACGCCATTCTTGGAACCGGGTTAGCAGGGCCCGTTCGCGAGCCGGAACGAACTGTTATTCACCTAATCAATCGGGCAAGAATCAAGACGCTGTCGGTTGATGTGCCAAGTGGGTATCGAACAGAGACTGTGGTTGATTCAGATTACCTGGTAACCTTTCACGGCCTTAAAGCAGGCACACGGTTAGAGGGAACCACAGTCTGCGATATTGGGATTCCACTAGAGGCGGAACTGTATACTGGCCCGGGAGATTTGTTGCTGCATCGGCGCGCGGAAAGTCACAAGGGCGAAAATGGGCGGGTGCTGATTATTGGCGGGGGCCCTTGTCCGGGGGCGCCAACGTTCGCTGCTATGGCGGCGATGAGAAGCGGGGTCGATATCGTGACTGTTGCATCACCAAACGCTGAGATCATAGCAGGATTCAGTCCGAACCTTATAGTTCGAAAGGTAGGCATCGACCGATTCACCACACGAGACGTTGAGAGTCTGATCGAGCTCATTGCCAAGCATGACTCTGTGGTGCTGGGTCCTGGTCTCGGTACGGACGCAGAGACGATCCGAGCTGCTAGCGCGCTAATAACTGCTTCTAACAACCTAACGCTCGACGCAGACGCGCTCCAGGGCCTTGCACGTTCAGAGTATGAGAGCGGCAGAATAGCTGTCACGCCACACTTAGGCGAGTTTGCAGCTCTTACGGGTGCCGTAGTTCCAAGCACGCTTCAAGAAAGAATAGAGGCGGTGAAAGCTTTTTCGCGAGATTGGGGCGTAGTGACGCTGCTAAAGGGTCGCATTGATATCATTTCGGATGGAACGAAACACAGGCTGAACAAGACCGGTAACGCTGCGATGACCGTTGGGGGCACTGGCGACGCCCTGGCAGGGCTTGTTGGCGCCCTCTCAACGCGCCTGGACAAAATGCAAGCAGCTTCAGCAGCTGCGTACCTTAACGGTCGTGCCGGCGACTCGGCATATTCCCGCTTTGGATATAGCCTCTTGGCAACAGACGTTATTGACTGCATAGCAGACGTTTTGTCCGGACGATCAAAATGATCGGCGCTCCGCCCTCTTGCGAGCCCATGACGTTCTCTTTGACAGCGAAGTAACCGTGCGACAGCAATTAAGAGACAGGCCAACCCAAAGCAAGACAGCAACGAAGACTGTTGAAGTGATGCCCTCAGCAGCGAGCCAAGTGCTCACTCCTCGGGATTTGAAGGTGCGCAGGCGCTCGCTCGCTTGAGGCCGATGTAGACCCACTGGTCGTAAATGCTGGTATCGTCCCGGTTGTCAATAAGTTCGCCTTCGATGCCAAAGTCTAGCATCGTTTTATAGATGAAATCCGCCTCTTCTTTTTTGTGCACGGTAAACAACAGAAGCCCCTCACTAATGACCGTGGCAGCCTCCGACAAGATCTTGCGCCAATCAGGTTTGTTGAACTCATAAATGGACCCGAGCATAAAACCAGCGACGCAGCTGAACTGGTGGTACTTGGCGAGTTCGTATTCCGCTAGGCAACGGGCGTCCATCACCAGCGTGTTTTCTTTGGTAAGAGCGCCGTAGAATAACCCCTCACAAACTGCGCATTTGTCGTTATCTATTGCATACACGTTATATCCAAGCTCGCGGAGCGCAGCGGTGGCCATACCGTTGCCACAGCATACCTCCAGCATCTCTTCCGCGTTGAAATCGTATAATAGGTCTATTTTAGTCTTAAAAAGCAGCTGTAAGCGCTCCTGACGCTCGGGCGAGTATGCTAGTACCTTAGCTCGTCTGGCGCCGTAACATTCACAGGATTCACCACTGACCAGCAGGTCGCACAAAAGTACGCATACCGCCGCGTGAAAATCGGCTGCCTCGATCACAAACGATCGCTTATTGTCGGATTTGGCCCCCTGATAGAGCGCTCTGGCATAGCTATCGAACTCTGGATCAAACCGGACTATGTCGGTGACTAATGTCCAAGAATCCTGCTTGAAGACAATTCCGCGTATTTGGCCTTCACAAATGAACGAAACGATCGCGTCAATCGGTGAATCGAGCATCTCTCGAAGAAGAAACTTCGAGAAAGTAGTATCTCTTAGGCCTGCGTACGTGTCGTCTACGAGCAGGACACTCGTCGCGCTAAGCAGCTTCTTCAGATCCATTTCAATGACTCTCGTGTACACTTCCGACCGCGTCTTCAAGTGTTATGCCTTTCCTGGCAAGGTAGCGGTCGATACCGTCCGCCACACGCTTAAAGATCGATAGATCTCCCGCGACGGCCGACCCGATCTGAATGGCTTTCGCTCCTGCCATAATGAGCTCCAATGCGTCCTCGTAACTGCCGACCCCCCCGACCCCGACAATAGGGATCCTAAGGGCTTCGTAGAGATCATAAACACATTTAACCGCTACCGGCCTTATCGCACCGCCTGAAAGTCCGCCAAACACGTTACCCAAGACAGGCCTTCCGCTTTCCACATCGATCGCCATTCCCTTGACGGTGTTTATCGCCACTACAGCATCAGCTCCTCCTTTTTCTGCTGCGTGCCCTATTTCCGTGATATCAGTTACGTTAGGGGTGAGCTTGACCCATACAGGAAGTTTGACCTGTTTTTTCACAGAGCGCGTAATGGACTGGACCAGTGCCGGCTCTGAGCCAACTTCGATTCCATACCCCCGGGCGTGGGGGCAGCTTAGGTTAAGCTCAAGGGCGTCGGCGAACCGGCAAAACGTTGTGGCTAGCTCAGCGAATTCGTCTGCGTTGGCGCCAAATATGCTGACGATTAGTGGTTTTCGTTCGACTTCGGCAATCAGCTGCTCAAGTTCGGCAGTAAACGCGAGTCCCGCGTTGGGTAACCCAAGCGCGTTAAGAAATCCAGATGAGGTCTCAACGAGGACGGGCCCGGGATGACCTTCGCGAGGCGTGAGACCCACTGACTTTGTCACTACGCCTCCTGCACCGCACGTCATGATACGCCTTAGAGAAGATGCAGCAGATCCCATAATCCCTGCGGCGAGCATCGTGGGGTTACTTAACGTCAGTTTGCCGATGCGGACGTCCAATTCATCACTTCCAGCCGACAAACTATAAATTTGCCCCAAGATATATAGAGCCGTCTATCAATCTGAATAGGCGCCATCGCATCCGTTGCGAAGACTGGCGCAACTGACGACAAAATGAGCTATGGCACATATCAAAACTTGGTTTGGAGATATCGAACTGCACAACGACGAGATCGCCCGCTCGCAGGTCTTGAAGGCAGACATCGACGCCATGGCGCAGCGCTTACAGCAAGAGGACTTTGCCGATTTCGATAAAGAATGTAGAGGTCGTCTCAGGGAGATCGCGATCAAACTTCAAGTTGTCAGCTCCGAGCGCGAATACGTTTCATTACTTCGCGCTGTTATGATACAAAGCGCGAAGCAACGGATAGTCGCAGCGTTTGCGCAGCCCGACGCGCACATCATCCAACTAATTGATGGTATCGACGACATCGATGAATCGATAAACTTACTCTCTGAACGACTTTCGGAGTGGTGTTTGCTCACGTCGGAGACGTCTATGCCAGAGGACCTACTGGAAGCTTTTGCCTCCTCACCTTCCGCACAGTCACCGCTAGCGCAAGAATTTGCCGGTTCCATAAGCCGACTTTGCGAATTGAGACAGGAGATAGCAAACGCCATCGAGCTTGAAATGCGCACCACCGCCCCCAATCTTTCCACGCTCGCTGGTGAATTGCTCGGGGCGCGATTAATCGCTCGAGCAGGTGGCCTAGGGCCACTCGCAAGAATGCCGGCTAGCAGGATTCAGGTAATAGGCGCTTCCAAGGCGCTATTCAGGCATTTAAAGTACGGCACAAAACCGCCCAAGCACGGAGTTATTTTTCAACATCCGCTCGTTCGCGGCAGTCACCCGAACAATAGAGGAAAGATTGCAAGAACCTTAGCTGCAAAAATAGCCATTGCGGCTCGTTTAGACTTCTATTCAAAAAAGGTCTATCCTGAATTATTAAGCCAAGTGGAAAAACGAGTTGGCGAACTGCAGACCGCAGAGCGCAACCCCGAACAACATGAAGATAAGATACCATAAGGTCCCTGGAGTTTTTTTACTCGATAAGCAGTTAGCCACGAAAGGCGAAGCCCTGTACGGGGAGAGGACATTCGACGGGTACCGGCTTTGGAATCCGCGAAGGAGTAAGCTGGCAGCATTATTGACGAAGCAGGCGCAAGTGCCTCTCGCGCCTGAGCAGATTGTACTCTACTTAGGGGCCGCATCTGGAACGACTGTCTCGCACCTAGCCAACATTGTTTCACTCGTGTACGCCGTAGAGTTTGCGCCACGCGTAGCAAGGGACCTCGTTCGTTTGTCAGAGCGCGTGACCAATATCGTCCCCCTGATTTCAGATGCTGCGCACCCTGACTATGGACCTGTTGTCGAACTTGTTGATCTGCTGTACCAGGACATCGCACAGCCGAGACAAGCTGAAATCGCTGTTAAAAACGCCGAGTTGTTCTTAAAACCGCGCGGCTACGCTTGTATTATAATTAAAGCGCGAAGCATAGATGTTACTGAGAAACCCAGAACAGTCTATAAAAGAGAAGTGAAGAAATTAGAAGAGCTATTCGACATTGAGTACGTCCACGAGCTCGAACCGTTTTATAAGGCGCACGCAGCGGTCATTGCACGCTTGGCTTGATTGCGTAAGAATCACGAGAACAAACAGATCACGGTCTTCAGCTTTATCTTCTTGCCGCGTGTAACTCCAAACCGGCAAAACTTTTTAACGAATCACGTGAATGCTAGTTACAGTTCAATAACGAGGATAAAATGGCACGCAAACCAGCTAAGATGTATAGAAAGATTACCGGACCCGCCTACACCAGGAAGCATTATATGGGGGGGGTCCCTGGAAGTCATATTTCACAGTTCGATACCGGCAACCTAAGTGGCGATTTCAAGGTGGCAGTTTCACTCAGCGTTGATGAACCGTGCCAAATCCGACACATTGCGCTGGAAGCGGCCAGGATCGCAGCGAACCGGTACCTGATGAAATCGACAGGTAGGCTGAATTTCAGGCTGAAGCTCCGCGTCTATCCGCACCAAGTGCTGCGTGAGAACAAGATGGCCACCGGCGCTGGGGCTGATCGGGTTCAGGATGGGATGAGGGGGGCATTTGGAAAGCCAGTAGGAACCGCCGCCCGCGTAGCCTCTGACCAAAAAGTGTTTACCGTGTTTGTCAATCCTCCTAACTTTTTAAAAGCCAAAGAAGCGCTACGTAGGGCTTCGATGAAAGTGCCACCGCCGTGCAGAATTGTCATAGACGAGGGGATTGAGCTCATCAAAGCGTGACGCCAGGCTACTGGGACCGCTGCAAATTGTGATAGTCAAAGAAGGTGCATAGTACGGACAGTTATGAAAACTACTTGAATCGCGGCATCAAAAACTTGCCTCAGACAACGATAGCTGCGGAACGTTTTTCGATACCTGTACCCCGGGTGTTTGTCGAAGGAAGAATGACTGTTTTTGAGAATTTCGGTGAAATCAGCGACGTGTTGAATAGAGATCCTGAGCACGTGCTCAAATTTCTGTTACGAGAACTCGGGACTGCAGGCAAGCCGGACGGAGGGAGGGTCATTTTTCAGGGCAGATTTTCGCAAGAGATGATAGCCAGCCTCATCGAGGATTATGTTGCCGAGTACGTAATTTGCTCAGAATGCAATAGACCAGACACACATCTAACGAAGAGTGAAAGAACGGTCATGCTAAAGTGTGACGCGTGCGGCGCTCACAGGCCTATACGGAAACGATACGTGAAGAAGGAAAGTGCGGCCAGTGCGCTTGAAGAGGGGAGCGTCTACGACGTACGGATCGAAGCCGTCGGGAAGCGAGGAGACGGGATTGCCAAGGTCGGCAAATACTCGCTGTTCGTTCCGGGTGCGCAAAAAGGAGACACCGTAAAGGTACGAGTCAAGAAGATCTCGGGTACTCTCGCATTTACCGAAAAAGTACCGGGTTGAGACGATCTAGAGACGGCCTTGCGGCACACAGCCGTAAGGCACAAACCCGCCATTTCAGGAGATTTTTCGCTTCACCAGGCGGCTCGGTGTGCAGGCAGAATCGACGTACTCTGGCAATCAGTGAACCCTGGATTCCTCGCGCCATTTTGCGCTCGCCGTAATGCCCGGGCATCGATTGTGGGTTGTAAGAACCCGACCCAGACACGTGGAGCGCCGGGCTCCACGCTCACGGCGTCACTTTCGGAATCGAGCGATCTTAGACTATTGGAGACGAAGAGGCTCTGCTGAGTCAAGAAAGACGATAAGCGGTCCGGCTAAGCTCAACACAATCACTGAGTAACAAAAAACGGCGAGGACAGACGATGTTCGAAATAGTGACCTCAATATTGAGTGAAGGACCTATTTGCGACGATTGTCTTGGGCGTCAATTTGCAAAATGTTCTACGAACCTCACTAACAAACAGCGAGGACAGGCGATCCGAATCGTCAAAGCAATGCTTGACAACACACCAGCGAACATCTCGGAATGGGAAGATGCTTATGGCACGTGCTGGGTTTGCGGAGGTCTGTTCAATAATCTGGATTCTTTGGTTGAACGGTGTCTCGAACAGCTCCATGACTATGAGTTTGCGAATTTTCTAGTTGGCACTAAACTCACTGGCAGACTCGCTGAGAATGAAGAAATACTGTGGGCTGAGTCTAAAACGACGACAGCCGAGCCGCTCAAATCAGCTTTAAACAGAGAATTGGGCAAGCGTATCGAGCTTCTTACCGGGAAACAGGCAGAATTCAGCAGGCCAGACATCTTACTCATAGTCGATTTGGCCAGAGACAAGGTTGAGATTCATGCGAACCCGCTTTTTTTGTCCGGCCGATACCTAAAGTTTGTCAGGGGGTTGCCGCAGACGAAATGGCCGTGTCGCGAGTGCGGCGGCAAAGGCTGCACAAAGTGCAACTTAACTGGGAAAATGTATCCCGAATCCGTTCAGGAACTGATGGGGCCTCACGTACTTAGCGCAAGCCGTGGCCAAGACGCGATATTTCACGGCGCTGGCAGAGAGGATATCGACGCTCGCATGCTTGGAAACGGCAGACCTTTTGTTCTGGAGATAAGATCTCCTCACAAAAGAAGAGTCAACCTTCAGGAACTAGAACAGGTCATAAACTCTTCGCAAAAAAAAATCGCGGTAAGTCATTTAGCGTTCGCTGACCACGAAACGGTCGTAAACGTGAAAAACACCCCGTTGGATAAAGTTTATAGGCTTAGAGTAATATACGAACATCCGATTCATAAGGAAAAGGTAAAAGAAGCGCTCAAGCGACTTGAAGGCGACATAGAGCAAACAACCCCTCAACGAGTAGTGCATCGCCGTGCAGACTTGAAGCGACGCAAAAAAGTATATTCGGCCCAGCTGGAGGGTGATGAGATAATAATTCGGTGTGAGGGTGGACTCTACGTAAAGGAGTTAATATCTGGAGACAGTGACAGAACCACCCCGAGCCTTTCGAGTCTTCTGGGCGTAAATGCAAAAGTTGAAGAACTTGATGTACTACAAGTTGGCGGAGGTCTCTAATGCCAAGATCACACGGTGAGCGGAGGAAGACGCGGTACAAGCTGAAAAAAACCATCCGGGAACGAGGCATTGCTCCGGTAAGTCATGCAATCAGGAGTTTTGAAGCGGGCCAGAAAGTCCATATCGATCTAGACGCAAGCGTCCACAAGGGCATGCCGAATCCAAAGTTCCACGGCAGGACCGGAACAGTGCTCGGACAACGCGGCCGTGCATACGTGGTGGAAGTAACGGACGGCAACGCTGTAAAGACGGTAATAGCACGCCCGCAGCATCTGAAAGCACAGAAACAGGCACAATGATAGTAAAGACCGTATTGGCAGAGGAGCGGCTCACGGTTTCTGAGGTAAAAGAGATCTTCGTTGAGCTGACAACGCCTCGTTCCGAAGAAGAGTTCACCTACGAGTTCAGACGGGCCTTCGACCACGTCAATACCTTTTCAAAACTTACTGGATCGCAAGCCAGGCAGCTCGTCAACGAGCTAAAGAACCTCGAAAAGATGAAAGACGAGATCGCGATCAGGATCGCTGACATACTACCGTTGTCCAAGGATGAGGTGCGATCCATCTACGCAAAAGAACGGTTTTCGCTGACAGAAGGGGAACTCAACGAAATACTTGACATAGTAACACGCTTTTATTGAGGCCTGGGGCGATCCAAATGAGAGGCGAGAGAGAGCAACAAGTCCGCGTATTAGACTATCTGCCACATGGCCACCCTGACGATCCTCACCCCGTTTACAAGAAGAGGCCTATCATCCACGTGGTGGGCGAGGATAATTTTACGCTGCTCGAACTCATACCACGCGAGGACTATGTTCCGCAGGCCTATGACCGCCTCTATATTGGGGAGGAGGAACGGAGCGAAATCGATCACGTTAAAAGGCGTGTGAGCTACAAGGAACTTACGCACGGTGCAAAGGTTGAGTTGCCTTACGCTCTTGAAATAATAGTCAAAGAGCAAGAGCCCAGGTTTGTGAGCTTCTTCAATGAAGCACAGCCGATTACGACCCGCCTCCATACCCTAGCGCTACTCCCCGGTGTGGGCAAAAAGCTCATGTGGGAGATTCTTGCGGAGCGCAAGAAACGGCCTTTCGATAGTTTCGCCGATATTTCAAACAGAGTGAGGGGCTTGTACCACCCGGAAAAAGTAATCGCGAAAAGAATCGAAGATGAGCTCAAAGATGAGCACGCTAAGTACAAGTTTTTCGCGAAATAGCGACTGACGCGACACCCAAAGCGTTCAATGCCCCGTGGAATCGACCGCAGCTACCATAAAGCGAAATGGGGTCAGCACTTCTTAATAGATGATCACATTATCGAGAGGATCGTCAGCTATGCGGATATAACGCCAACCGAAACGATTTTAGAGATTGGCGGAGGCAGCGGGAACCTCACAAGAAAACTCGCGCAGTTATGTTATAGGTTGGTTGTAATTGAGGCGGATCGGCAGCTGGCGCTGAAGCTCTGTTCGATACCAGGTATCGACGTGCTGCACGGAGACGCCCTAAGGGTTGAGTTTCCCCCGTTTGACAAGACTGTTTCTAACCTGCCATATCAGATATCGTCAGAAGTCACGTTTAAGTTGCTAAACCATCCTTTCACGTGCGGCGTGCTGATGTATCAAAAAGAGTTCGCGGAGCGGATGGTCGCAGCGCCGGGCACGAAGGACTATAGCCGTCTGACAGTCTGCCTCAGCTACAAATCAAAAGTCAAAGTGTTAGCGCGTGTCCCGAAGACAGCATTTAATCCGCGCCCTGCCGTTGATTCTGTGATTGTTAGACTGGTCCCGACTAAACCGCGCTTTTACGTACTCAACGATATATTCTTTCATCGCTTCGTTCGCGCGCTCTTCACACAAAGACGAAAAACGCTTAGAGCTGCACTTATGGTGACCGCACAGCTGCTTAACGTACAAGCGATGGACGAGCTGATCGCCAAAATACCTCAGCATTGCCTAGCCCGCCGACCCTATGAATTTTCCCCAGAAGAGATTGCAACTCTGTCGAACGATTCGTTTGAGCTGCACGAAGTGCAAAAGGGGAGCGTGCAGGAGCAATAGTCGAATAAACCAGACGAGAGCAATTATGACGCCCGAAATCGCCAAGGGAGCCAAAAAAGTGCATTACCTCAGCGAGCAAGTGCTCGTGCTGCCGGACGTTTATGAGCCGTGTGACGACACGTATCTACTCGTGGACGCCGCATTAAACGAGGTGCGTCCCACTGACTCGGTCTTGGAGATTGGCACAGGATGCGGCATCATCGCTAAAATGGTCGCAGAACGCGCCCGCTACGTGATCGCGACTGACAAAAACCCGCGCGCCGTCGCAAATGCGAAGTTGAATGGTGTAGAGGCGATCGAGGGGGATCTTTTTGCCGCTCTAGACAGCCGGTTTGACCTCATCATCTTTAATCCACCATACCTCCCTAGCCGAAGTGACACATCAGGTGACTGGCAGACTCAGGCTTGGGATGGGGGCCCCTCAGGTAGGGAGGTGATAGTGCAGTTCCTCTCACAGGTTGCTGATCACCTGACCGAAAAAGGCAGGGTGCTTTTGGTGATCTCTTCTATCACCGGCTACAAAGAAGTGACAAAGCTAATGCACGCACAGTTTGGGATCGTCAGAGTCATTGCTGAGCGCAAGTTCTTTTTTGAGACACTTTATGTGGTGCTGGGCGCAGAAGCTACGCAATCGGCGCGGCAATAAGCGTTGCAGTAGAGTTTAGAGAGGGCCTATGAACTTGTAAAATAGTAGTTCATCGACGTAAGTGCCATTGTCCAGCCGCCCTTTCCTCAGTCTTCTTCCCTCGCTAGCGTAGTTTAAGGAGCGATACAATGCTGCTGCCGCATTTCCGTCGTAGCAGTTCACTTCTATCTTTTTAATGCCGCGATCCAGAGCGATCTGCTCAAGCGCGATAATCAGCAATTTTCCGAGGCCCTTTCGTTGAAAAGCGGGATGGACTGCGACGCCGAACGAAGCGACGTGGGCGGCTCTCGACTGCGGATCATTCATTATCAGCGTCGCAGAACCGATGATCTTACCTTGGTGCAGGCATAGCACAGTACTCTCATTCGTGTTGAGTCGGCTTAGCCACTGTTCTTTGTTCTTTACTAAATCGGCAACACGGTATCGCTTTGCCAGAAACTGATCAACTTTACTCAGCCACGAATAAAGGTACTCATAGCCGCCATTTTGGTAATCGTCAATGTGGGCGACTTTCAGCTCAATGATTGTTCCATCATTGAGAGTGACGTCATTCACCGATCTGATGATAGTCCCTCACGAGATGGCTTCAGCTTTTAACCTAATGAGTCCCAAAAGTGCTTCAAACTCGTCTTTTAGCCTCAATGAAGCATCCTGCAACGCTTTTAACGGATCCTTGGATTCCGTTTTGATATAGAATATTGGATTGCTTATCATCGGATGCTTTACGTCGTACGTAGCGCTTTCGACCTGCGGATCTTGAAGGAGCGAATATTTCAAGACGTTCAAGAAGGTGTGGCCCTCATCGAGAAATTCTAGCTCAGCTTCGTCCTTTGTTACGCGAATGATCTTGATGTTCATTGTCTAGAAATCTTTGAAAACAGTCAGATAACAACGAGTGTTATGCCTTAGATTACGCCCTTTCCGTAGTCCTCCGAGATCTTTCGCGTTTCGATACGCTCGCAGCTTGGACATTCGAGCTTGTTCTGCTTCCGCACGAGCGGCGTGCGGTCTCTCGAGCAGAACGCCTTTATTACGCCTAAATCCTTTTCAACCGTGCTCAATCTTAAGCTCTTTTCGTCTATTACCTTAGCCTTTATGATATCTTGCTGGCCAAACTCAGTTTCCAGCTTCGCGACGTACGCGTCCTTAACGTTTGAAATATGAATAGCTCCTTGATCTGCATTTGCGATTTCGCGGTTTTCGTGGCCTTTTATTCTGGCAATCTCAACGAGGACGACTGCATTCTTCAGATCGACCACCCGGCCGACCACGATGTCGCCTGTCTTAAGCATTGGCGGGGTCTCCATTACGGGTAGGACTCGTACCGTCCGGTCTTTCTTGTCAGTTTCGACTTTTCCCGTTATGGTGGCGAGTATCTTACCTCTCTCTTCATACGTCCCGTCGCCTGGTAAGTATTCTTCAGAAGCGCCTATAATGTCCCCTGGTACAACCAAATCCGTCATTTCTTATCTTTCCTTCCTTGTTAGATTCAAGAACAATAATTCAAAGAACGACTTCGATTCGATAAATTATCGCGTCTACGTATCGTACTTCATCTTTATGAAACTTAAAGGTATGTGCAATGGGCAGTTTGACCTTTATTGCGTCAGTAACGCGGTTCGGCTCGAGAAAGCGCCTTACAAAGCCGTCTACGACGGAATTGTGAAGTAAGTAGATGACTTTGCCCACACGGACTGACTTGCTTAAGAAAGGCCTATCACTGCTCCGCTTCTGGGCTCCGAATGGGGGATTCATAACGACCGTGTCGAACGAACCTTCAAAGTCTTCTATACGGCTGTTTAGCCAAGAAACGTGCACACCGAGTAGCTTCGCATTCGGACGAGCGAGGTCAAGTGCTCGCTCGTCCGAATCGACGCCCGTCGCAACGCCCCCCAGCAGCGCCGCGCCCAGGGCAAGGACGCCAGTCCCGCAGCCCAAATCTGCCACTTTCAGCCCGGCAATGTCACCTCGCAAGTAGGCAAAATAAAGAAGCTGAGCGGCAATGGGTGCTGAAGTGGTGTATTGTTCGCGCGCAGCAGAAGGGGATTCAAACGCTTGCACCCGTTCGAGGATGATTTCAAGCTGACGCTGTTTCATCTTGATAGACGTTGCAGGCAAAGCAACGCGCTGTGGGACGGCAAAAATTGCGGCGATTGCGAGGCGCTATCCCTTGGCGCGAGGCTTATCGCTTTCTGCTTAACAGGTATGCTACAACAATCAATCCGGCTAAGGCAACGGGTATTTCGAACCCAGGGAGGGGGTTGCCGCTCGAACCGCTTGATTTGGCCGTCGCGCTACTCTGCGCAGTGCCGTTGGCGCCCTGGTTCGTTGATGTAGGCGCAATATTAACCGCCTTATCGACTCCAGCGTAAGCTGTTGCCTGTGTCGTCGAGTTGCCAGCCGGATTGGTGCCTGTTACCGTGACGCTAAGCGTTTGGTTACTTGCAAGCGTCTTGCTGGCGATTCCGGTCCAAGCCACATACATGTGATGCACTATGTTGGGCTGAATGGAAACGTCAGTAGCACTTCCCGTGATTTGGCTCAAATTAGCCGAAAACAAACTCTCTACAGCTGTATCGTTGACACCGGGGTTTTGAGCCGTTGGATTATCGGTCTGATGACAAAGGCGACAATTACCCGTTACCATGGCAATGACAGAGAAAGTGTTCCCAGTGTTGACGAGCCCTTCGGCGGACGTTCCTTTTGCTCCGTAAACTGCTGGAACTATGTTCAGCGGAGCGTTGTTAACAGTCAACTCAGTTGTCCTCGTGGGTCCGTTGGGGTCCACGACCTTAACGATGTACTGCCCAGGGGAGAGCTGTGGAGTCAGCCACGAGAAAAGTATGTAACCATTGGTATGGTTGTCAGCGTCGTTCGCCCCGCCGTCAGTGACGTTCGCTATTTTGATCCACGACGAACCGGCGTCGTCGGCCAGGCCGTTCCCGTTCTTGTCGTAGTAATAATAGAGCGTAACCGTGCTTCCGTTTCGCGCAACGTTCGCAGACACAAGGACCCTGTCGCCTGAACTAATAGTTGTAGGTTGAAGTTGTATGATAGTCGTTGCGGACGTGGGGGTTATAACAGCGCTTAGTATCAACAAGACTGTCATCGAAGATAGGAGTAGTAGCATCTTTTTGTTCGGCGAGCGTGGCATCCTGATTACCTCAAATAGTTTCTCAACCATTATCGGCAAGTTCATATATAAAACATTCGAGTGTCCTAATGCGGCACAATCGTTATAATCAAGAACTAGAGCCGCACCATTGCTAAATCGACGAGATATGTTTATTACTTTCGAGAACGCTAAAAAGAATAAGATGAAGGACTTCTTTTATCCGCGATCGATAGCTGTCATTGGCGCCGCGCGAGAAGAGGACAAAGTGGGACATTCAGTGTTGAAGAACCTCCTCGATGCTAACTTCCAGGGAGAACTTGTTCCTATCAACCCGAGCGCCGATGAGATCTTAGGGTTAAAAACTTTTCACACGGCAAAGAAGGTCGATCTCGCAGTCATCGTCGTTCCAGCAAAAATCGTCCCCGCTGTTTTAGAGGAATCAGCGCGTGTCGGCGTAAAGGCATCAGTAATTATATCAGCAGGATTTCGAGAATCTGGCGCAGAAGGCGCAAAGCTCGAAGCTCAAATTCGGGAGATTTCCAAAAAATATGGGATTCGAATCGTCGGTCCCAACTGTTTGGGTATCATGAGCACTGGTGCCCACTTGAACGCCTCCTTTGCAAGCGAGTATCCGATCAAAGGTGGCATTTCGTTGATATCGCAAAGCGGGGCAATTTGCACATCGTTTCTCGACTGGGCGGCTAATGAAAGCCTTGGCTTTGACAAATTCGTGAGCGTCGGAAACAAGGTCGATGTAGCTGAGGCTGAGCTTTTGGACTACATCGCACGCGATCCTTCGACACGCGTTATTGCGCTCTACGTCGAGGGTATTGATAATGGGCGCGAGTTTATGCAGGTCTCGAAAGAGGTTTCGAGGCTCAAGCCTGTTATTGCGCTCAAAGCCGGCCGGACCGATATGGGGGCCAAGGCAGCCTCCTCTCACACTGGCGCGCTCGCCGGCTCAGATGCCGCGTACGACGCAGCGTTCAAACAGTCAGGGATTTTACGGGTGAATTCGATTGACGAATTCTTCGACGCCGCGAAAGCCTTCTCGCGCTGCTCGATTCCAAAAAGTCCCGGTGTAGCGATCATAACGAATGGAGGAGGGCCGGGCGTACTCGCGAGCGACGCCAGCGGCGAGTGCGGCGTGCCGCTGGCGAGCCTCACGCAGGAGACAATAGAAGCACTGCGAAACGCGTTACCTCAAGAGAGCAACATCTACAACCCGATTGACATTCTAGGGGATGCAAAGCCGCGCCGATATTTAGAGACGCTCGAGATCATATTGGCCGATCAAAATGTCGGCGCAGTTATTCTGCTTCTCACCCCACAAGCCATGACGGAACCTGAAGAGACTGCCGACCTGATCAACAGGCTGTCGTTGCACGCAAGCAAACCCATCATAACCTCGTTCATTGGAGGAAAGGAGCTGAGCAGGGCGCGCGAAAAGTTAAAACACGGCAGAGCAGCGAACTTTAACAGTCCGGAAACCGCAGTCAGGGCGGCCCGTAACCTCATCAAGTTCAGGGAGATTGCGACGTCCTCAGAGGGCGCATCGACGCAGCTAAGACGCGGGCAGAACCGTGCTGCATTTCTACGCATTGAAGGAGTTCGGTCTGAGGGACGAACGGCTTTGACAGAAGAAGAAGGCAAAGACGTGCTGCGAGCTTACGGGATCAAAGTCCCTGCAGAGAGGGTCGTTGCTAGGCGGGACAAAGTCATCCAAGCGGCACGCGAGATCGGATATCCCGTCGTCATGAAGGTAAGCTCGCCAGACATTGCCCACAAGACTGACGTAGGGGGGGTCATCACGGACATAAGCAACGACAGGGCGGCTAAAAACGCTTTCGATCAGATATATGCCAACATCAACAAGCGCATGCCCCAAGCGCGAATCCGAGGGGTGATAATCCAAGAGACGGTGCACGGCGAGGAGGTCATCGTTGGGGTCACGTGCGATCCCCAATTCGGACCTCTTATCACCTTC
>Ga0208821_1000667_pt1 | contig 24587 bp, 14 predicted proteins | sample June2015DPH_20_5_FD_184720 | JGI IMG/M metagenome (GOLD analysis project Ga0208821, IMG submission 184720) | Peatland microbial communities from SPRUCE experiment site at the Marcell Experimental Forest, Minnesota, USA - June2015DPH_20_40... | ecosystem: Environmental > Terrestrial > Soil >... | reverse complement strand
CCCGAAAAAAATCAAAGAATGCGAAAGCAGAGTGGTTTCTCACTTCTCGGATTGCTGATCGTGGTGGCGATTATCCTAATCATCGTCCCTATTGCAATTCCAAACCTTCTGCGGGCGCGCATCGCAGGGAACGAGGTGTCGGCGGTGGGTTCGCTGCTGGCGTTCAATGAAGCTGCAAATCCTCACCCGAGAATCGCATCCAACTCTAAGTGACAACCCATTACTGGCGTAATGGTTCCGATCAATGACAAGACTCAAGCAACGCAACACGTGCCGAAATAGAACGTGGAGAATCTTGCCCATGCAGATCCTTGTTGTGGACGACTCGCCTGTTTATCGGCAGCTCTTGACATCTCATCTGCAAGAATGGAGCTTTCCTTTCACAATCGCGGAAAATGGCACTAAAGCCTGGACGCTTCTGCAGCGCCCAGATTGTCCGAAGCTGGTTTTGCTGGATTGGGTGTTGCCAGACATCGACGGGGTTGAGTTGTGCCGCAGAATCCGGCGGGCGGGCATGGGGAACTCGTACTCGTACATCATTCTCTTGACCGGAAAAGACGGCAAGAAAGACATGCTGGAGGCGATGCAGGCTGGAGCGGATGACTACCTGGTTAAACCCTTCGATCAACTGGAATTGAAGGCCCGTCTTCTGGTGGGCAAGCGCATTGTCGGTCTGCATGAAGAACTGGTGTCTGTCAGGGAGTCTATGCGTTACGCCGCCACGCATGACTCCTTGACCGGACTAATGAATCGCGGGGAAACCCTTGATTTCCTTAATCGCGAATCAGAGCGGGCCAAGCGCAGCGGGAAACCGCTCAGCGTCATATTGGCTGATGTCGACCACTTCAAAAAAGTGAACGACACACTGGGGCATCTTTATGGAGACGAGGCTCTGAAGGAAGTCGCAAGAAGGCTTCGCTCAAAGCTGCGTGTATACGATTGGCGTGGGTCGATACGGCGGCGAGGAATTTCTGATGATTCTAGCCGACTGCGACTTGATGGCAGCTTTGATGAGAGCAGACGATCTTCGGGCATACGTTGGCACTGAGCCGATAGTTTCTTCCAGTGCGTCGACAAACATCACCCTAAGCATGGGAGTGGCCGTTTCAACCGACCATCCCAACGGCGACATTGGCTCGCTGCTGAACCAAGCCGACCGGGGCCTGTACTCGGCGAAGCAAAATGGCCGGAATCGCGTGGAGCACGTCGACGACATGCGGCCGATGTTACGACCCGATATGGAGAGGCCTAATGCCCTCGAATAATTGGTGGATGTCTCAACCCGACAGCGGGTTTCCATCAAACCCCAGACTGTCAAGACAAATTGGGTTCAGTGAAGTTGTCGTTCGCCAAAATTCTGTGGGGCCGCGAAATCAATAGCTTACATAGCCTCCTCAACCGGTGCATCTGCTATAACCTCGGCCATGTTCCGCTCCTTCCGATTCTCATTCGGAGTCATGGTTCGCCTCTTTCGCCGCCATGGCAGTTTGGTGCTGGAGAACCTCGTCCTTCGGCAACAGGTCTCTGTCCTCAAACGAAAGAATCGACGACCGATTCCCGCGCGCAGTGAAAGATTCAAAGATTCGAAAGGGCGGCGAATTCGAAAAATGGGGGGCGCGTGGTGGCACGGGTTCATACCGGTGGAGCTTTGGCGGACTACAGCTGCAGAATGCAGTGTTCGGGCACCACGCGGCCCTCGGCTGCCACATGGCCAATGGGTCCTCCTTCAGGAGCAAACTAGTGCCGCGACCGCATGATTGTTACTCCTGTCGATGAAAGCTTGTTATGGAAGGCCGGGTCTCCCCCCACCTGGACGGGCGAGACGCCCGTCCCTCCAGCGTATGATTCATAACGCGGTCACGGTACTAGTGGGGCTGAACGTGCGGGCAAACTAGAACTACACCAGGATGTTCAATGTGTAGAAATTGATAGGCGCTTGCGGCGGGTCGCAGAGCAGCCGTGACCTACCTGGCGCAGTTGCGTAATACTCGATTGTGCCATCGGCTGCCTCAAATGGACCGAGCCTCGCCGTATAAACACTGCGTCCAGCATGGGCGGCTGCCGAACTCTGCCATGGATGCGTGCCTTGGCTGCGCGTGAGCAGCTTGACCTCGGCGACTTCCTCCTGGCCCGGAGCAACGATGAAGATACGGAGTGATTCGCCGGGTTTGAGAAGCGACGGCCTGGTGGGGATGAACAGACGAGGTCGATTGGCGGCCTCAGGTGAGATGGCCACCGCATAGGCTTGATCCATTTCGGGTGGCAACTCACCTACAAACTCTTTGATGGAGAGGCGAAGGCGCTCCAGCGAAATTCGAACGAACTTGTTCTGCATGGACGCGAGCTGGCCCTGGTCGTTGCGCGTCGCGATCACCTCCTGATATTCAATCATGGCCTCTCGCACCAGTGGCGCCATCGCCAGCCACAGCGGGATGCCGCTTTGCGCAACTTGCGCGCGCGCTTCGTCCTGCTTACCCGCGGCCCTGAGCTCCACTGCATGCTGTAACACAGCGTCGAGCTTGTGAGCTGTCTCATAGGCGTCGCAGTAGGGAACCATGAAGCCGACAAAGCCTGCGAAGTAGCCTATCCGGTCGCGTTCAAGGGGTGATGCAGCTCGGGATACGAGTTGGCGGAAGCGCTCGGCCGCATCGCGCTGCCTAAGCAAACCGGAGAGCTCAGGTTCATTTTCCGCATAGTTGAAGGCTTCGCTGTAGTCGCCGGTGAGTTCGATGCGATTCGCGAATCCTGCCTCATCGTAACTGCCCAGAAACGTCGATGAGATCGCGTGATTCCGGTCGCAATCGTCAAACAGAGTTGCCAGCTCGGCGGCACGCGCACCGGAAGCCTGTGCGGCGCAAAAGCTACGGTAGTGCGCTGTTGCCGTAAGCTGGCTGTCCCAACTGGCGCGTGCAAGGTAGGTAGCGGTGGGATCGATGACGCGGTGCCGCCAGTGAATTCCGAGCACGCCCTGGCAACCGAAATCCTGGGCCCGCTTCATGTCGGTCTCAAAGCGGCTGGCGCGAAACTGAGGAAACCACATGGACGGGTCGTCTTCAATCCAGGGAATAGGCCAGCGCTCACGGCTCCCCAACTTGCCGAAGGCTTCATTGACAGGATCCCATCCCAGCGTGTCGCTCAATGCGGAGAAGACTACGTCTTCGGGCAGCCGCTGATGCAGGGACTCGAAATACCGGGTCACGCCGCCCCACCCGGCCAGCACCAGCCGCTTGTTGGGGGCATGCCGTTTCAGGAAGTCGTGGGCCTGAGTGAAGGGCGTAGTCGAGAGTGGTATGTTCTTCTTGCGGCTCTCCCAGTTCGCGCCCTCGTCTTGCCAGAGCCAGACATCATCCACCCTCGGATAACGCTCCAGCAGGTCGGCGAGCCGGCGCTCAAGCAGGTCGCGCGCAGTATTCGACTCGATGAAACCGCCTGGATGCGAAAGGGCTTCCGGAGGCAGGGCGCGAACGATTTCCGCCGGGTTCTGATAGGGTTCAAAGCCAATCCCGGTGCGAATTCCAAGCTCTCCAGCAAAGCTGAAGGCGGCGCGCATCATCGCAGTCGTACGGCTGGCGATGTCCCAAGTGTCTCCGCCGAGGCGCGTGGCATCAGCCCCGAAAGTTTCAGTGTCGAAAAACTGCGCCGCACCCATCTTGAAGGTAGAAGTGCGCTGGGGCAGATATCCCCAACTCGTTACCGTCGTGTCTTCGAGTGCCGCCCGGTGGCCGCTGCCGGCAAAGTCAAACGACAAGTAGGGCTCCGCTAGAGGCCCCGGCTCATTTTGCGTGTACACATGCATGCCAAACATGTTGAAGCGCATGCGCAACATGGCCGCGAAGTATGCCTTAAAATCCTCGTCGTTATAAACGCTGATGCAATTGAGAAAATCGGGCCACGGCAGGAGTCCGCGCACAGCAAAGCGTGGGGAAGCCGTCCAGGGCTGACCTGGTTTGGGCAGATTCAATCCGGCAGGACGATCAATGGGCACCGTCGTGCCATCTATACCGAAGACAAGACCCTGCCGTTCCAGGAAGTCGAAGACTCCATAAAGGAGCGCCTGTTCGCCGGCGGCGCGAAGGGCAACGCCCTGGCCTGACACGGCGATTTCATAGTCTTCTGTCTTCTTGAAGCGCGAAGCATCGAGCGCAAGTGTCAGTAGCGTTGCACCTGCAACGGTATCGTCATTGGTCTGTGTCACCTCGGCCGCAGACTGCATCGTGCGCAGTCCGTTCAACAGCTCTCGTGTTGCAAGCCGCGTCTTTACGCTATCTGGTGTTTGTGTGCGAATAGTGATTCGTGCCGGCACCATCATTTGCGCTGAAGCATAACTGCGGTCGAGCAAACTGCTGGCCGAGGCCAGCGCACTCGTCTTCAAAAAGTCTCTGCGATCCATCATCGAGGAGATCCTGGTTGACCGGAATTTCCTTTTAGACCTTGAGAACAGCGCAATTGTATGTTCATCCCGGCTGTTCGCGACATTGTGAAACGATTTTTCATAAGAAGAGTACCCCCAGCGATGTGGCCATCCGTACCGGCAAACCCGGAATCGCTCCATTTTGCGCCTGTTCTTGCAACACTCCTCCTCGTACAGCATCTGGTAAGACCGATTTCCGACGCAGACTCGACCAGCCTATCTCTCTATCCCGCCGGCACCGGTAGTCGTGCGATCCGGCCCAGCATCGCCGCGAATCGCCGCCGGTTCAGATGCCCTTCCACCAGGAGAAGCCAGCAATACCGCGCATGCTTCACCAGCCGTCCTCCGGTCTTCACCAGCCGTTGCTGCAGACTCGTCGGCGGCCAGTTCTCGATTCCTCGGGGCAGCGCTAGCCGACGCCACAAATTCCCCAGGCTGTAGACCAGCAGGCTCAGTGCCAACCGCACTTGGTTCGAGCAAAGACGATGACAAGAGAGGCGGGTCATCTTTACCGCCTGCTTCCCCTCCTTGATCCATTGCTCCGCCGTGCCCCGATTGTTGTAGAACCGTAATACGACCCGGCTCGGCGTCTCCAGGTTCGTCACGATGAACCCGACCCGCGGAAACAACTCCTCGACATGGTACTCCACCTTCGCCACTACTCGTCGTGCGGTCAGCCCATGATAGAATGCGCCGAAATGCCGGCGCTGATCTTGCGCTGTGGTGGTTATGGCCGGCATGTTCCCGGAGGACTTCGCCAATGGAAACTCACCACGTTCTGCGAGTAAGTCTGCTAATTCTCGGAGTGGCCATGCTACTCTCGGCTGTTGCCGCCCAGGATGTGCGGGCTCAGGCCGCTTACCCCGTTTTGCCGAAACGACTGATTGCCGACTACGGTTATTGGAGCAAGTATCAAGATCCGCCCTACAGCTCCGCCCAGATTCCTTTCCACAAGGTCACGCATGTGCTCCACGCCGGGGTCGGCCTCGATGCCGCCGCTGATGGCACGCTCGACGTCCCCGATGGTTTCCTCGAACCGGATCTCATTGCCAGGGCGCACAAAGCGGACGTCAAAGTGCTCATCCTTCTGGGCGGCGACCCGAGCGTGTTCTCCACCGTTGCAGCCAATCTCGATCTTCGGAACGCTCTCGCGGCGAATTTGTGGGATTTCGCCCAGAGACACGGTTATGACGGCGTCGACATCGACTGGGAGTATCCCGGTACGACCGATGCTCACGGTTATTTCGAGTTGATGAACACCCTCCGAGATTTCTTCCCAGCGCCGACGTACCAGCTTTCCGCCGACATAGCTCCCTGGGGAGGAGAGGGATACAACCTTCACCGCGTCGTGCCGGTGGTCGACTTTCTCAACATTATGAGCTACGACTGTGCTGGACCGTGGACCGACGACGCGCAACTGAATTCACCAATTTTCTGGGATCCGCATGATCCCGAACCGTGGGAGTGCCAGCCTGGGGGCAGCGTGCAGGAGGCGATCGACGCCTTCCTCAGAGTGGCGCCCGCCGACAAGCTAAACATCGGCACTCCCTTCTACGGCTACTTCTACGAAAACGTAAGCCAGCTCTGGGGAAGTTGCACGAACTGCGCTAACACCGTACTGACGGAATACTACGGAACCTTCATCAAGAAGCGAGTCAATCGCTGGGGTTGGGTACGCAGCTACGATCCTTACGCTGGCGTGCCGTACCTGCTTAGGGCGAATGGAAAGCCCGGGTTTATCACCTACGACGATCCCGCCTCCACCTACCTTCGGGTTTGGTATACAGATTGGGATCGTGGTCTCGGCGGCACGTTCATGTGGGCCATCGACGAGGACTACGATGGACATTCCCAGGATTTGATGAACGCCATGTACAGCGCCACGCTCGATTCCCCCGGCGGCGCCAGCCAGTAGCCGCACGCCCGCGCCGGCTGGTTGCAAATGAAAAACCCTGGCTCCGCCGGAGCCGGGGTTTATTTTTCGTTTCGGGGCGAGGCTAGAAAACAAACTTCAACCCAAGCTGCATGATCCGCGGATCGTACGCGCCGGACGGACGCAAGAAACTTTAGGCCACAATGCCATCAGCGGCGCTGCCCAGAACGCAGGCCGGGTCTCCCGCGCAGTGAGCGTGCCCGCAATCCGAATCGGATCATCCGAATCGGATCAATGGGTCAACTCCACAACGTGCTCTCCCCGCGATACTCCGAAGCTGGCTGCTCCCTCGCTCACCTTGACCTGCCGGACGCTCTTGCCGTCAATCGCCACCTTCACGGGCCCGGCGTCGAATTCGCTGATCGCAAGGTGGAGATCACGCTCGCTCTTCAGTCTCATCGATACACGACTTGGAGATCTCTCGTAGCTTCGCACCACAATTCCCGCGTCTGCTTGCAAGCGCACTTTCCCATCGCGCTCGACCTCAGTCTTGTTGGGTCCAACCGTTACGCCGTAGATGTGATTCTGCCAGGTGGCGCGATACAGATGGCCTTCGGTGCCGGGATTTAACGCCCCAAATCGCAGCCCATCCCACGGATTCGCGTCCATAAATTGCTCGAGCCCAAGAAGGCACAACAAAGCTCCCCAGGTGTAGTGGATATCGCCGCCACCGCTGCCGCCCCAGGCGTGGTAAAGCTCGTTGTCGTGCTGGTTAATTTTCCAGTCGTCCATGAAGAGGGCATAACTTTTCTGGGCAAATTCCAGCGCGGCCTGGTCGAAGCCATAACGATCAATGGCGTGGTAGAGGAGATAGTTCGTGGGCCCCCAGATGCTTCCACGCCAGTAGTACTGGTCGGCAAATCCCGGATCGCTGCGCGAAGTCGTTGGCACAACATAATCCCCCCAGAATTCCTTGGGATTGAGCAGGTGCTCCTGCACCATCCTCTCTGCTTGTTCCGGCGTAGCGATGCCGGCAAGCATGGGATAGAAGTTGCTCGGGGAAAGCCGCTTCGAGAACTCGCCATTCCAGAACCGGTTCTCATAGATCCCGTCACTGTCGTTCCACAGCTTCTCCCGCACCAGCCGTTTCATCTTCTCGTAGTCGGCCAGGAAGGTTTGCCGGTCGTCCTCTTTGCCGAGTTGCGCGGCCAGTGCTGCCAGACTTTCCGCGTCCAGCGCATACAAGGAGTTCAACCCCACATCATCGAGGTCCATCGTGTAGGTATGCGGGTCGTAGTGGACGTCATCCCACATCGGATTGTCATCCATCCCCGATTCCCATTTGGCATGCATCAGGAAGCCGCGGCCGCCGCCCGATCCACCCGATCCCCGGTTGCTGCCCCACTCGAGCAGTCCATCCCGGTTGCCATCGCGCCACGGCTGTCCGTCACCGCGATCCTTGAACCACCACTCGTGCCACTTCTTGAGCCGGGGATATGCCCACCTCAGCATTTCGTCGTCGGGATACCGCTGCAGCACTTTCCAGACGCAATACGCCCCCACCGGGGGTTGTGAACGATCCGGCGTATCGCCTCCTCCGGTAACGCCATTGGGAATGAATCCGCTCTCCGTTTGAGCCAGCAGAAGCGCTCGAATCGTGGCCAGGGTTTGGTCTTTGTCCTCCAAACTTGTCAGCAGCGATCCGAAAAAGCCGTCCCACTCTCCCAGCAACCATCCCGCGCCGTGAGCCCACTTCCGGCTGATACTGGGAAACACGAGATCGGGCTGCGGCGCGTACAGCGTGTTCCAGAACATGTTGTTGCCGATCGCGTCCGGGGCGCCTGCAAACAGGCCTTCCGCCGCGGGTCGCCGGCGTGCGTACGCTTCGGACCTTTCCTTGAGCATGGCATCGATCTTCCCGGGCGCGAGCAATCCGTGGGCTCGCTCGAGAAGTTCCTGTTTGTTCCATCCCAGAGTGGCCACAAAGTGCGCCGTGCGCGACTGCCCCGTCACGAACTGGAGCCCTGCCGCGTTCCTCGACGGGTCGCTGTCAATCGAATCGACCAGGACACCAGCATTTTTCATCGTGTCCCGCAATTGATCGAGGGAAGGATATGTGCCGCTTCCCATCGTCGGCCGATCGATCATCGCCACAAATTGGCTGGAGAGTCCGAAAACGCCGTCAAAATAGCGCTCGCCCACAATCGCCTGTTTATTCGCCTCCGCCGCATACACGCCCGGCAAACCCCAGGAACTCCCTGCCAGGGGAATATAGGTTTCGAGAACAATTTGGAAATCAGAGTCAGCGGTGATCGTTCCCACCACCGTAGTCTCGTCAATCCGTGACCATTCGAGCGTGATCGGCGCATTGCGCGGGAGAACTGCCCACGACATGCGGCAGTAGGACGCATCCGGAGCATGTGGCCCGACTTCCCGGACGGTATCGAAGATGGCGGGTCCATCGATGAAGGTTTGGCTGAACGATCCGAATCTGAACGCAAAGTCGGAGTGCTGTTGGAACGCCCGCGCCGCGAAAACCACTCCGTTCCAGGCATCGGCATCGAGGGCGTCAACATGGATTCTGTCAAACTTGGGTGTGCCCCGGTGTGCCTCGGCTCCCGCCATCGACGAAGCCGGGACCAACAGAAAAGCGCAACTGAGAAGCAACGGCATGCAAGAGATCTTTCTGCCGGTCAACCATTGCATATGGACTCCTCGCTGCTAAGGAAGGCGATCGTGCGAAGCTTACCATTTGTCTACTAAAAACAGGAGGCTGTTTTTACCCTCGCATTCCAGACGGGATAGATGGCAGATGACCAACATGGTCACATCGGCGATAACTCCAGGCATAGGCCGTGGTTCCCAGCCAGGCGATGCACGCAAAACGCACACAGTGTATTTGCGGCCATGAACAAAATTCGCGGGCTACTCCGCATCCTGAACACAACGGAAACTAAGTCCACCGGAACGATCCAGGCTCGGTGCCGTCAACAGGAGTTTGCCGTGTTCGTTGAGCTTATAGGTCCGAGGGAAATACCATATCGAGCCCTGCGGTTGATAGTATTCGCCTCCGCGCAGAATGCCGCTGCGCGTGTGGTCGTCCGTGAACTCATCCGTCCATTGCCACACATTGCCGACGAGGTCCATCACGCCGAAAGGACTCTTACCTTGTGGATGCGCATCCACTGCATCCGGCCCACGCATGGTGCGGCTCTTGTCCGGCACGGGCACCGCGCTTGCATTCCAGTCATTCCCCCAGGGATAGGTGCGGCCATCACTGCCTTGCGCCGCGTACTGCCACTCCCACTCATGCGGCAGACGCTTGCCAGCCCATGCCGCATAAGCCCGCGCATCTTCCAAAGAAACCCAAGTTACAGGCCTGTCTTCCCAACCGGCAGGGAAGCTTCCGTCTTTCCAATCGCGCAGAAAGTTCAAGTCATCCTGTGGATGATAGTGAGAGCTGTCCAGAAACTTTTTGAATTCCGCGTTGGTGACTGGATATTTATCGATCCAGAATGACTTCACCTGCATGCGCTGTTCGTGGAAACGCCGCGGAGAATCTTCCCAGGGATATTGCACGTCCACGCCGATGTCATTGAAACCTTCAATCTCAATTCCTTGCACCCTAAAGGCAAAGTCTCCGGCGGGAATCTTTACCATGCCGGCCGGGGATGCCGAGGGCGGCTTAGTCGGAGTTATGGGCACAATCTGCTGCGGTAATACTGTCCACTCATGCGAATAACTCGCCAAAGGTTTGGCGGTCATTTCTTTCATCTTCGACATGAGCGCCTGGATGCCTGCATTTGGAGCCGTTTTCGTAGCCAGCAACGCTCCGTAGCCATGCGCTTCGACATCGAAGCTAAGCACGGTCTTGCCATCCGGGTCACGGTCAGGCTTCAGTTCAGTCCCATGATAAAGATCGAAATAGCGCATTCCCTCTTCTGGTTGAAGTTCGATCTCGCGACCTTCTACGCCATACTCGTTGCGATTCACGATGGTCCAGACAGTCCGGTCATTCAAAGGCCAACGGCTGGCAAAGATTCCGTAGCGCAGCATCGGGATGAGCGGTTCCCATTCCGTGCTGATCAGAAATGGGGCAACGGCACGCTCGATGGTGGCGACTCGGCGAGTTGCTTCGGCGTCGCGCGGCGTGATCCCGTTCCAGATTCCCCAAACGTTTTCCCAGCTCTCCCAACCGGCACCATTGAAGAAAGCAAACTGCAGATCGTTGGTCTTGTCACGACTCCAGCGATCGGAAATGTTCACCATGTGTCGCGGTTCCAGCCACTTGTACTTGTCAACCACAGGGACAAACGGAAAGCTGTATTGTCCCCATGTCATGACATTCCACGCCAAGGCCTCATCGGAAGGCCCTTCTTCCGGCTCAAAGGCCAACGGATGTCCAACTTTATCGGCTGCCGCTGAAAATGCAAGCGGCACCCCATCTTGTGTATCGCCGTTGACGCCGTCGGCTCCGACTTCCGCCATCAGTTCAGCAATCGCCTGCGGCCAAGGTTTGCCGGGATCGCGGGTACCCTGGTCCCACATCATCATCGGAAACAACACACGCACACCGCGCTTGTGAAAGTCCGCGATCATCTGCCGCACCCCCGCAACTCCTCCCGGCATGCTGCGAATCAGGTCAAGCTGATTCCGGTCGTCGATGCCCATGTTCGGATAGGTCGGCCAGATCAGCACCGCGTCAATGCCCCCGTAGCGTTTTTCCAGATCATTGAGATAACGATCGACGGTGTAGCGGTGCGCGACCGGGTCATAGAAATAGCGGTCTTGCACCATCATCTGCGGCTGGAAGAAACTGGACTGCGTCCACTTAAGCTCGGGCCGGTCGTAGCGCGATCCATCGTAGCCAATGCGAATCCAGCGCTCACTGCGCCAATGCCGGATGTCGGCGAGCCACGCATCATGATCTTCCTGGGTACAGGGTTTCCCTCCAGGCTCCCCTATCGCTTTCATAACCAGACAATCCGGTGCGGGAATCTGTTGATGGTCGGGTTCAAAATTCGTGTCCTGGGCGGACATCATGCTGGAAAGAGCCAGCACAATCGAAATAGTAAGTTGTGTTATGTTCAGATGCATGATCGCATTCTCTGTGGACGCCAGTGTCAGGTCGTCGCAAATCTAGAAAGTTCAGACGATACAAATGCCTGTAACTACTACCGGGCGCGAATGTTCCCACGGATCACAACTACCGATGCTGCCGGTAATTCGTAAGTTGTGTCGGCGCTGACATCCTGCTCGGCGTGCAAGACCGGTCCATCGGGATCGGCCCTGCCGAAGGTCTCCGCTACCACCGAAGGTTCAGCCGGGTATTCGGCATGTCCCACGTAACGGGTGTGCCCCGGATGCCACTGATACTGACCTTTCCCGAACGTGGAGATCTCAACCGGCCCGAAAAAGGAAGCGCTCTCCCGGCTGCTCTGGTTTTGAAACTCGATCCGCGCGCGGTGCGCATTCTGTTGATCGCGATTCACCACCAGCAGAGACCACTGTCCATCGGGACGTTTCAGTGCATAAGCCGTTACCAGCGCGTGTCCCGCGCCATCGTCGATGTCACTCCTGGCGGGAAATACATCGTGCTGTTTCTCGCCCGGCGCGACCCACTCCAAATTAATGAGCTGCGACGCAAAAAACTGCGCCAGAGGCTGCTGAATCTTGTACTGGGCGTCGACGCTCAGCATTCCGTACGTTCCCGGAGAATCGTTGCAACCGTGTTCCATGAGCAGTGGCAGATAGTGGAAGTAATAGACTCCGTTTCCACCCGCGGTCAAGAATGAACCAATGTAATCGGCGAGCCACAGCCCCGAAAATAGGTCCATCGACGTTTCGCTCGCGGCCGAGGAGAGGTTCGATTCCGTAATGAACATGGGAATATTCGCCGGCACTCCGTCGTCGCGCCAGACTTGCATGATGTGGCTTACGAGTTGAGTCTCGTCATAAAGGCTGCTCCAGGGAATTCTGCAACCGTCGTAGGGATAGTGTTCGAACGAAAAAAATGCCAGATCGCGCATGTGGCCGTGCTGTTTCAGATAGTCGATGAAACGGGTTACCCACGATGCTTTGCCGTTCGCAGCGGGCCAGGTTTCGAGATCTTCAAGTCCGCCCCCAAGCCCCGGTCCGCCCAGTTTGAGAGTGGGGTCGAGACGGTGAAGCGCGGTGGCCCATTGAATGTAAAGCGCGCCATAGTCCTCGGGACTCAAATATTGGCCGTCCATTTCTTCACCCATCTCGATGTAGGCGATGGGATAGTTGCGTCCCTTGAGATAGGCGATTTCGGCGACGGCACTTTCCGGCGTGTCGTAAACCAAAGCGATCGGCAGCATGGCGGGAAGACCACGCGTAATACCACTGGTGAAGAACAAATCAAAGCCCACCTGCGCTTGATGAGTTGTCCCCAGATCGGAAGCTTCGTGCCACGGGTCCACCGAAGAGCAATAGGTCGTAGTCTGTTCCTGATCTTGTGTGTGCCGCAGAATATCGTGAAACTCGCCGTCCGCGGACGTCGTTCCCAGGTAGATCTCGTTGATCGCGTAACCGACGCAGGCTCGTGGGTCGGTGGAGGCTTCGCCTGCTGCGCAGGTGTTGGAAGACTCCGTCATCAGGATGCGCAGGAAGCGTACCGGAAGAGGACTAGCATTGAGACGAAGGATGTCCGATCCGCCGTGACCGTGCTCAATGGCGCCCAGCGGAAAGGTTTGCCACACTCCGTGAGTGGGCGCGTGCATGGGGTCATCCCCGATCCAGTGCTGTACCAAGAATCGCGTGGCGTAGGGCTCCGCCCATTTGATGCGGATGCTGTCGACTTGTTGCACTTGGGACAGATCGATTACTACCCATTGTGGATGCAAAGAGTCGCTTTCTCCCGTGAAACGTTGAGTAAGATAGGGATTGCTCTTCCAATAACTGTTGTCATCGCCATCCGTGATGCGAGAAAAACCAGCGTTGGGCGTACCATCATTCCGCGTAAAACCACGATGGGGCAGCGAATATCCATAGGAGTAACGGATGGGTTCGGCGGGAGTTGCCGAGCCGGTAAAGTACCCTTTTTGGCCGGGTTCGCTCCAGGTGCCCTGCGGATTCCAATGCCAGGCTTCGATGGATAGCTCGGTATTGTTTCGATAGCTGACAGGTTGCCAGCCGGAAGCCAGCGCTCTGCCTAAATTTGGTTGGGCCAATCCGCTGTCGATTGCTTCCGAAGGGATGCGATCGATACCGGCGCCGAGGGTCTCATTGGGCCGGAAGTGATTGGTGGAGTGCGCTGGAGTGATATCGACCTGGATGGTCTGCGCCGCGGACAGAGTTAAGAGAACGATGCATGTAGAAAAGCATCCGAAAAACGGGACTATTTTCTCCAAGAAATGACTCCTTCGACTTAGGGTGCCTCGCGCTCCACATCATCATCATGACTTCTGATTTGCTCGGAGATGGTCTTGAGCAACTTCCCATCTGGAGTATCGCCACTCAGTTCCCAGATCATTACTCCACCCAGAGCTTGCTGGCTCGCATACTTAAGTTTTGCGCCGATGGACATTTCGTCGTCAAAAGTCCAGAACGTACTCCCGTCGAACAGCCATGGCGCCATCGACTTGGGGTCCCGATACGTTGTTAATTTGCTTTGGATGGAAACGATGTAGTTATAAGGGGAATCGTTGCGCGAGGGTTCTCCCAACTGAAACAACCCGTGATTGGCCTCCGAAACTTGACTCCAGGAGTAGGCGTAGAAGGGAAGGCCGAGCAGCATTTTGGATGCTGGGACGCCTGCGTTTTTATAGCCTCGAATAGTGGAATCCACGTCCCCGCCTTTTTCCAGGTCTCCCGGCGAGCTGTAGAGTGGAGCGATCAGGCCGGTTCTCTTACTCCAAGGCCCACTGTAGTCGTAGTTCATGACTCCGACCTCGTTGACGTAAAGGGCGACCGCTTTCATGTCCAGATGCTGATAAGCGATGCGGTTGTCGCCCATGGCGACGGTCAACAAAAGATTCGGGCCGGCCGCATTGAGCTGGCGGCGAAATTCTCCCAGTAGAGCGATGAAGTTGAATTTGTCGGCCTCTTCGGGATACTCCCAGTCAACATCAATGCCATCGAATAAACCCGGAGCCTCGATCCCGTCGGCAAAATTACCCTTGATAAATCTTTGAATGCAGGAGGCCACGAAGCTATGACGATTCACGGGTTGCGCCGCCTCGACAAACACGTCCGCGGTTCCTTCGAGAGAGATCAGGATCTTGATGTGAGGGTAGAGGCGTTTGAGTTCCTGCAATTGATGAAAGTTCCCCCGCAGTGCCATCTGCGGCGTATCGGCTGTACCATCCACGCTATCGTCCGCGGAGAATGTGTAATTGAGGTCCGCGTTCGGGTCGGCGATCACGCACTGACTGCCGGCAACGTTTCCCTGCGAGTAATTGATCTGGTCAAGTATGGAGGTCGCGCCTTGCGAGAGCAGATTCTTGAGGAAGAATTGCCGCCGCATGCTATCCCCGCGGAAGTAGCCCACTACGAGTGGGTGCTTCGCGGCAACATTCTCTTGTGCCGTGGAGAGCAATGCATAAAAACAGAAACTAACCGTTATCAAAAATCGAAATCGTCGCATCATTCCTATCCAATCCAAACGACTATTTCGCGGCATTTCCAGGGCCTCCCACCGGATAAAGTCGGGGAAGGCGTTGTTCAACCGCAGGCAGTGGAGGAAATGCGGCATGGGGTTCTTTCTGGTACCAATAGGCGACGGAAAAGATGTTGTCGGAGCGATGATTGGCATGGCCGTGTTCAATCGTCGCTCGGAGAGACTTGGTGAAAGGGATGGGCGAATCGAGATGAAAGCGATATACGGAAGAACGGCTGCCCGCAAGCTCCGCGCCTTTCACCGGCGCCCCGAATAGAGCATAAGAGAAAGGCTGTTCTCCGAAATCCCATGCGCCGAGAAAATAGTCTTCCGATCCGGTGCCGTTGATGGAGGGGGTCTTTTCTCCGTCGACAAAAAACATGTCGTCGCCTTCACCCCACCAGCCGTCCTGATTCTGAAGAATGGACATGGTCACGCCCACAAAGTGTCCTTGTCCACTTGCTTCCAGCCACACGTAGTTATTTTCTCCGTCAAGATTCTTCTTTGCGGTCACGGCTGGGGTATCATTCGATTCCCACTGATTAGTCCAGCCTTTGGCGGGCGTTGCTTGACGGTACTGGGCATGGAAATACATGGTGTCGGCGGGAAGGTCCTTATTCAACGCTTGGTAGTCGATGTTGAAATAAAACGAGTCGACATCTTCCTTTCCTTCATTGGTGATTGTGATCCGTGCTCGCTTCCGGAAGGGCATCGGAAAGAAACAGTTCAGTGCTTTATCCGGGGCCACAACCAGGGGTATAGATTCAAATTGGAAATAGTCTCCCAAGCCGAGGCCGAAGAAGTCGCCAAGTGGAGCCTCCACGCTCGCCGAGGTTTCGTCGTCCCAATACATGCGTAGAACCAGCTTCTTCAAGTGATATCTCTCCGACGAGCCGATTCCGATCCAAATGTGGGTAATGATTGCCGGGCCGGAATCGTCGAGTACGGTAAGAGTATTTCCCGGGGCAATCTTGCGGAAGTCATCGTTGCCGCCGGTGCGGTCATAACTCGAAGCCCGCTTCTGGACATAGTTATGCGGTGAGATAAGGCCGGAGAGCAGCGCGCTCTGACCGCCATCGGACTGGGCCGAGACGGAGACGGACATCATCAAGCACATCACTAGACAGGCCAGTGCGCTGCCAATGAAAAGGGCATTTACTCGGGTATGATTCATCGGGAAACTCGCGCGATGTAGACCGAGAATGGGTCCAAAGCGACCTGATCCAACTGACCGCTCGCAGCTGCGGCCGAAGTCGTGAGCAGGGTTGTGGTTTTTGCGGAAGGAAAGCCGTCTTCGGAGAGATTGAGGCTAACCTGCTGCGCGGTTGCCGACATATTGAGAACGACCAGCACGGCTTCATCCTTGTAACGGCGAAGGTAGGAAAGGACGTTGGGATTGTCTTGATTTAGGGCGACATAATCGCCGTCTAGCAAGGCGTGCTCCCGATGCCGAAGCGCCAGTAAGTGCTTGTAAAATTCTAGAACCGAGCCAGGGTCTTCCAATTCGCTGGCCACATTGTGAGTCTTGTAACTGGCTGGAACCGGCAACCATGGCGTCGCTTGGCTGAATCCGGCATTGGGCGAATCATTCCACTGCATGGGCGTACGCTCACCATCGCGGCCTTTTTCCTTAGGCCATCCGGCGATGCCAATTGGGTCTTTCAGGTCCTCTTTGCGCGTTGGGTCGTTGTTCTCCATCCCCAGTTCTTCGCCGTAGTACATGATGGGCGTGCCGCGAAGCGTCAGATACATTCCAGCCATTAGCTTGGCGATTTGGTCGTTGTGCTTGCCGTCGCCATAGCGCACGTAAGAGCGCGGCATATCGTGATTGCCGATAACGTAGACCGGCCAACCGCCGGTGGATTCGGCGTTTGCGATTTGGGTGCGGAACTCGGCCGGAGAAAGTTTGTCGACCGTGCAGAACATGAAATCCATGGGCATCTGAACTTCATCATTATGATCACCGTAATATTCCTTCAATTCGTCGCGGTTCGACGTATAGGTTTCTCCAATTAAGACGGCGTTATTCTCGTCGGCAACCTTGCGTAACTTTTTCAGTTCCGTGTGAACCTCGGGCAATTTGTCGTTGTACTTGTTTTGCATGTTGAGGTCGCCGAACTCGTTCTTGCCTTCCAGCACTGGGTTGTCGTGAAGATTCGGGTCCTCAAATAAGAGGTCCACGGCATCGAGCCGAAACCCGGAAACGCCGTGCTTATACCAAAAGCGAGTAACGTCGAACATGGCTTTTTCGACGGCAGGGTTGCGCCAGTTGAGATCAGGCTGGCCGATGGCAAAGAAGTGGTAGTAATACTGGCCGGTCTTGGGGTCGAACTGCCAGGCCGAACCGCCGAAGCCGGAGATCCAATTGTTGGGAGGAACGCCGGGCGCCTTGCCATCGCGCCAGATGTACCAGTCGCGATGCGCCGAAGTGCGCGATGACGCTGAATCGAGGAACCACTTGTGCTGCGGGGAAGTGTGGTTAAGAACAAAATCCATGATGATGCGGATATCATGCTTCTTCGCATCGCGCGCCAAATGCTTGAAGTCTTTGAGCGTCCCGTACATGGGGTCGATGTTTTCGTAGTCGGAAACGTCGTAGCCGAAATCGACTTGCGGCGACGGATAGCACGGCGAAATCCAAATCGCATCCACGCCAAGATCCTTCAGATAATCGAGTTTCGAGTCGATACCTTTGAGATCTCCTATGCCCTCGTTATTGCTGTCGGCAAAACTACGCGGGTAAATTTCATAGAAGACCGCATTTTGCCACCACTGATGTCCTTCCGCATCCACGGCACGGGCCTGCGCCTGCGAGAAAGAAGTCGCAACGCACACACTTACAATGAGTAATGCTACCGCCCTAAGATTTCGAGGCATTGGCGTCGCTCTCCATTGTTCAAAGCTAATGTTCAAGAGCTAGAACTGGTCTCATAAATAGTTTTCCGAGCAGGCTGTCCGGCCCTCAGGGCTAAAGCCCGCATTCTTATCGGCCCTAAGCGGCACGGCTGAAGCCGTGCCCTACCCAAAACCATTTATGAGACCAGTTCTAATGTTCAAGAACTGGATCCAAAGCAGCGGTCGCTTACCTTGGAGCAAAATGAAAGACGACGGTGGCTTGCGGATCGATTCCGGGCGCAGTCGCCGGAAGCTGTACGCGGACTTGAGCCTTTTGCCCACTTGTCTGCTCAAGCTTCGCGCCTTCCACGGAAGAAATCTGACCCGGGTTCCAGGCGGAGAGTTCATAAGTTTCTCCCGCCGTGCCCGAGAGTTGAAGGCTTAAAGCATCCCGGTTGGGCGTCCACGATTCGGAAAGCACTCGCAAGCCGTGGCTTGTACTCCCTAGTGTTGGAAGAGTCGACGACTCGCTCAGTTCAAAGTCGTTCTTCACCTGAATTTCGACGACATTTCGGCCACCGGTAATCGGGATGTTCATGGTGACATGCTGATCCGATGAATTCGGTTCGATATGAAACGGCAGCGTGCGGCCATCGAGTCGAACTCCGGCAATTTTGGCGCGCAAACTCAAGCCTGGCGAAAACTCAACCGAACAATGTCCGGTGCCGGTGGATTGCACTTCTAAGCGGATGTTGTCGGGCGCCCGCTGGTAATTCAGATTCAATGCCACTGCCCCAAGGCGCACATTATTGACGGAAAACGAACTCCAGTCCGCTGGGACGTGAGGAACAAAATCCAAATGACAAGTGCTAGCGTCGGTTTGCAAGCCAAAGAGGCCGCTCAGCAGAGGATTGACCACCATAGCCGCCGACCAAATCTGGTGGGGCGATCCTGTCGCTAGCGTCTGATAGTACTTGCCGGAAAGAGTCTCGGCAACGTGGCCGAGCGATCCATCGAACGTAAGCAACGCGTTGGCCCGCAAGTTCGAGTAGGCGGGAAGCGGGCGATGATAGCGGTATTCCCCAACGGAAGCCCAGCCGGTGAACAGCGGCCACACCGCTCCGAAATGGTATCCGCCGGGATCGTAGTTCGGGTCGTGAGAAGAAAGAATTCGCATGCCCCAGTCCGTCTGATGGTCCGGGCCCGCGAGCTGCCGAATCATACTTCGGGTTCGATCTCCGTCAAGCTGCGTAAACCACATTGGAACCGCGGCGAGGACACTTGCCGTGTCAGCGCGTTTGCGATTGGTATCGTTGCTATTCGCATCAAGGGCATAAGTGTAGATTTGTTTTTCTTGGGACCAGAAAGCCTTATCCAAAAGCGGCTTTTGCCGTTCGAAAGTCTGCGCGAGTTGCTGGCCGAGATCTTCTTTGCCTAAGAGATGAGCGAGGTGAGAAAGCGCGCGCAAGGCTTCAAGTCCCAACGATGCCTGATAAAGCTCAACCCTCGACGGGTAGAGCGGTCCTCCTTCGATCCAGCCGGTGCCCGCGCCGGCGTTCTGGGCTAGTCCCTGCGCATCGTAGGTGGATTGGAGAAACTCGTACGCTCTCCAGAGGTTGTCCCATTTCTGCCGCGCAAACTCAATGTCGCCGCTGCGCGTCACGTAATCGCTCACAGTAACAATGAAGAGGGGCGTGGCGTCCGCCGACGCGTATGCGAACGGTGTTTTCTTGAACCAGTCCAGAAAGTTGGCACTTTGCGAAATTTCGTGAGTGATCTTCCCGTCGGCCCGCTGATACTTGCTGAGGAAATCCATGGCGTTACGCGCAGTGGAGAAATCACCCTCCGCATCCAGCGCTAAAGAAGTCCACTCCGCGTCCCGGCCAAAGAACCAGCCGAAACCCGGGCGCTGGTCGTTGCTTGACGTGTCGAATCCGGCAACCAGACCCTCCCCCAAAAAGGGGTTCTGCACGACGCCCTGCAACATACTCACCTTTGCCCAGTCGTACGCTCGTTCGATTTGCGCATCGGGCAGCTGAAGGCTTACAGTGCGAGCCAGATAGTCCCGGTAATACCCGGCGGAGCCGCGCAGCAATTCCGGATAGTCCTTTGATAGGTGTTCGTACAGGTTTGCCAGCGGCGCCCGGCCTGTGAAAGACGCGGCAATCACGATGAGCTTCGTCTCCATGCCTTTTTCGGTCGCGCCCAGACGAAAAGAGTCTTGGCGAGAATGGGAGTAGTTGGTGGAGTATTCTTCGGAGGTTCTGGTGGCGGACGGAGAACCGACCAGGGCGTCAAACTTTCCCGCCTCATCTCCGAAATGGAAGGCACGCAGAGTAGGATCCCAGTCTCCGCTTGCGTCTCCGACATTGCCCGGCCACTCTAGCTGAAAATCACGCTCGAAGACGGCCTCAATCTCCAGCGGTCTGGTTGTATCGACTTCCAGAGCGATTACCGCGCCCGACTCATGCACGGGGACAAACAAAGTTTCGCGGACGGAAAAGACGTCGCCGGTGTAGACGATCGTGCTGGACTCAGGGCGAACAATCAAAGTTCGCGCGAGCGTTTCCGCGGGCAGCGTGGTGCCCTCGACGTGAAACCGCAGATGAAAATCGCTCAGGATTTTCAACGGATAGACCCACGCCTCGAGTGTTCCTTGTTCGCTCCCGAAAATTCCGGCACGCGTGCCTACAGCCGAGACAAACTCCCATGATCGAACGGGCCGCGAGAGTTCCAGGGGTTGCCCAGGCTGATCAGCAAATGCAACAGAGTATAGAAGCAGCAAACTGCAACCCAGAACAGTCCTTGTTAGAGAGAGAGCCATTTTCGCCAAAAGGGGCCTGGAAAGTGATGCAAGGTCAAAAGGGTGTTCGCGTTACGAACCGAGTATAGACCTATCAGCAGAAGATTTGGAAGCTTTCAAGCAATTGGTCCGCATGGTATTGAGGTGGAGTCGAAGAAAGTGGCAAGGTATGAATCCTGTCAGCATGTGGCAAACACGAATATGGCCCGCAAGGACTTGCCAAAGTCAGCAGTTGCCGAAGCCCCCGTGTACCGCTCCGAGAATGGCAGTGTCACCCTCGATATCTTTCTCAATCCCTATGGTTCCGAGCTAATCGGTCTGGCAGAATCTCCGGAAGGAGAGCACGTCGTGCGTACGAGCTTTCGAAGCGTCGAGCGCACCGCAGACGGGGTATTCGGCGTGGCCACCGAACCGGGAACCTATCACACGGAATTCAACGACGGAAAAAAATAGGACTTCAGTGGTTTCGCCAAAAGACGTTCCGCTCGCTTTGACACTCGTACCGAACTGGGATCTTACCCTGGTGGGAAACGATAAAGACGGGAAGGAATGGAGCGAACAGATTCATGCGGCACCGCTGCGCGATTGGAGCCTTTCGCAGAACCTGCGTTACTTTTCCGGGCATGGGCACTACAGCCTCGACGTCCAGATCGCAGAGCCCTATCTGCGCCCCGGGTTGGCACTCGAACTGGACCTCGGAGAAGTCCACGATGTGGCCGAGGTCTGGGTTAACAACAGGAAAATCGACACCCTGCTCATGCGACCCTATCGTGTGGATGTCGCCCCATACCTGAAAGCCGGTAGCAACCATTTTGAGATCGTGGTGACGAATACCCTCCGCAACCGCCTCGTGGACGATGGGTCGAGCGGTGACCCCCACTTTGTGATGTTCCAGCGCCGTGTGTTCTTCATGCCGTCGGGAATGATAGGTCCGGTACGCCTGTTGCCGGAAGCTAGAGTCAAGCTGCCGTAAAGCGCTGGCAGGCGAGGAGCGTTGAGTTGCCCGTTACGGCACAATGGGGAGAACCAGAGCCGAAGGCCGGGATTCGTCGTGGTAGATGACGTTTGTTGCTTTGACCATGCGCGTTCCACGCGCCTGATCCTCACCCGTATTCAGGTTTCGATCAAATCGCGGGAAATTGCTGCTGGAAACCTCGAGCCGCAGTTTGTGTCCTGGCAGGAAAACATTGCTCGTTGCCCAAAGATCCAGGTTGATGTGATAGATCTCCCGCGGATTTACAAGTTCCGGTTTCTCCTGTGAATCGCGGTAGCGCATGCGCAGAATGCCTTCCGTCAAATTCTGAGCAAATCCGTTCGGCCAGACGTCAACCAGTTTTCCCGTAAAGTCTGTGTCGACCGCAGAACTACTGACATACAGGTCGAGCGAAATCGGACCTGTAACTTCGGCGTTCTGTGTAAACGCTGGCGAAGAGAATACGAGCACGTCGCCTCGCGCTTCCGGAGGCCGCTGGTCCTCCGGACCAACCCCCGATGGCAGCCCCGGCTCGCAACAAAGGGGTCCGCCAATTGTGGGGACCGCGTCGTTCGGATCGTACACGTATTGGTCGGGTTTCTCCTCGGCAGGCGCGGCTGTACTCAGCGTGCCACCTCCATCAAGTCCGTTCGCCGGCTTGGCCGAGTGCAGGTAATACCGCGTCGCCTTTGCGCGCCCCAGCGGCCAGTCGTCTTCTTCGCGCCAGTCGTTCTTGCCCATGACAAAGATTTTTACGGATTTCTCATGGTCCAATCCATTCCCCATCCCCTTCAGGAGACTGTCGTACCAGCGCAGTATCTCTTCATTCAGATCGAAAGGTAACTTATTTCCAAAATCGACGGCGCCGACTTTCGCCTGGGTGCCATCGCCGGCATGGCCCGCAACGGCGATTGTCAGCCGCTGGCCACGCCGCGCGGCCTCCGTGCCTGCCTCTCTCTTGAGGCGCCCATAATTTCTTAGCGTCCCGCCCAGGAAAATGTCGTACCACGCCCCCACGCTGAATACCGGAACTAGGATCTGCGAGTAGTGATCTTCGATCGACCACGGCTTCCAATAGTCGTCGTAGTCGGGGTGCGCGAGCCAGTCGGTGAAATACGGCGCCAGTCCTGCAGCCGAGGGCGTTTCGAGCACGGGATACGACCACAGCGGCAGCGTTTGCGACCAACGAAGCGGATCGCTGCCTGACTCTGCGCGGCGGTTCACGGTGTTTTCCGCCAGAATCGTCGTCCACGATTCGTTGAACCATTGTTCGAACGCGCCGTCCTGATAGATCCAGCCGTCGTGATAGTTGGACGGCGTATAGTTGGGGCAAATCCCCGCCAGGTGGGGCGGATGGGCAATGGCCGCCAGGAGCTGCGTCGCGCCGACGTAGGATTCGCCGTACATCCCGACCTTTCCGTTCGAATAGGGAAGCGCGGCCGCCCACTCCACTGTGTCGTAGCCGTCCTGAGATTCGTACTTGAACGGATACCAATCGCCCTCCGAGGTATATCTCCCGCGGACGTCTTGTGCGACGGCCACGTACCCGCGGGCCGCGGCCTTTAGGCAAAACTCTAGCTCTCCGTTCTTGTCGTAGGGCGTGCGTGTCAGCAGCACGGGAAACTTGCCGTCCGCCTTTGGGCGGCAAATGTCCGCGCGCAACGTGACGCCGTCGCGCATTTTTGCCGGCACGCCTCGCTCGATAGTCGCTTCATAACTGTCCGCCGCCCTGACTCCGGCCGGTGCCAAGGCCGTCATGGCGAGGAAACAATAAGTTAGCAGCACCCCGGAATGTATCCTCACTGGCCTTGCTGGCTCGGCAGACATCACTCTTATCATTCATTCCGCCTTGGTCGAGTTGGACTCGCTTGTCCGTTCGCAGCGTAGGCCATTGGAATCGCCTCTGTCAAAGCAAATCCACCCACCCGCTGCCTACGCAAACCGACCCACCACCACATTCTTAGCCGGCCAAATCCAGCGCAGCAAATCCCGTCGAAGAGATATGGCCGCGAATAAGGGTCACCGGGGAAAGATATAGAAGTGAATTTGTCGTTACTTGCCGCGATCCGCGGTTGCATATCTCATCTACAACAAGGATGGGAGCATCATCTGCGTCGGCAAGGCAACGAATCTGAAACGGCGAAATTGTGCCGACCACCGGGTTGGGGATGAAAAATTGTCTACGAGTCAGTCGAGAGGCGCAATTTTTCTGGGCTTTTCTTCCACATACGTGTGCAAGTTGTGTGCCAGACTTAGAATTCATTCGTTCCGCGAGCCCGCCCGTTGTACCATCTTTCAGCGTTGCGGGCGGCCGCAGTGGCCAGACTATTCGCCTCAGTGTTGTTCTCACGACGAACGTGGGAGATCGAGAAATCGAGCGACCGGGTCAATTTCCGGCAGATCCAGTTCAGGGAATAAAGCCGCGGGCTGCGGCAGCTGTACTCGCCGCTCATCTGCTTGACCATTACTTCGGAATCTGAAAACACGTGAAGCGCCTCGGCCTTGAGCCCCAGGGCACATTGCAGCGCCTCCAGCAGAGCCACGTACTCGGCGACATTATTGTCCTGGTGTCCGATCCATTTGGCGATTCTGATGGTGCCATCCGTGGAGCCGTCGATTATCACTCCAATGCCAGACGGGCCGGGATTCCCGAGAGAGCCGCCATCGATGTAGGCTACGAGGTCTGACATTGCGTTGGTGAGCTGGTAACAACCATGCCTGATCTATTCTCCGGCATCAAGATGCTTACATAGTTCCTCCACAGGCTCCTTGTAGTTGCCCGCGCCTTCGAGCGCCTGTGGATGTTCCTGTGGATAAATGGGAAAGAATTTAATCTCCCATTCATTAAACCTTAACGATTCAATGGGTTGGGTTTCCGGGTTTTGATCCATCGCAGCCGGCCGATTGCACCGAAAAAGGGCATTGACAATGTTCGAGCAAATCTCTAGAGCAGTTTCATAGTTGATATGTCCGATATCCGCAGTGTCCGAACCAGCCGACAGCGTTTTCCGGGGTGATGGCGGCGAAGGCGAGAGTGACCGCATCTTCCAGCAGCGGGAGGGTGCGGGCTTT
>Ga0208821_1000665_pt1 | contig 24612 bp, 21 predicted proteins | sample June2015DPH_20_5_FD_184720 | JGI IMG/M metagenome (GOLD analysis project Ga0208821, IMG submission 184720) | Peatland microbial communities from SPRUCE experiment site at the Marcell Experimental Forest, Minnesota, USA - June2015DPH_20_40... | ecosystem: Environmental > Terrestrial > Soil >... | reverse complement strand
GTGGCGCAGACATCGTTTTGTGATGTCTGCGAATTGTGCTTCCCCTCTCGCTGTGGCCTCAGCACCGTCAACCAGCCATCGGGTCCATCGCAGACATGCAAACTGCCGCATGTCTGCGCCACCCGGCCTATTCCGGTGGCACCACGCCCCCGGCGAGTTTCTCCTACGACCAGGCTTCGGTGACGATCGGCAGTTGGTCGAGTGGAACCCTAACGAACCCGAATGGGCGGATGACGGAAGCCGCAACCACCGTGAGCGGGAGCGTAAACACAGCGGTGGCCTACAGCTACGATCCGGTGGGCCGGATTGCGAGCTTCTGGCAGTGCAACAATGCGTCAAACTGCAGCAGCCAGTCGCCCCTCTACTACACCACGACCTACAGCTACGACTGGGGGGGAGATGTCATCAAGTGGGCGCACCCTGGGTCAATCAACTTGACCAACAGCGTCAATTCTGCGCAGCAGGTCACAGCGGTGCAAACCACCTCGCAGTACACGAACCTTCCGCAGACCCTTGTGCAGAATGTCACCTACACTCCCTGGGGTGCAGTCAGTGTGCTCCAGAACGGCTGCGTGGGGAGCCAGTGCGTGAACGCCCAGGAGAATTATCAATACAACAAGCTTCTTCAGCCCTGGGTCATCTCGCTCACGGCAGCGAGCGGCGCCGGGTATTGTCTGGTGTATAATTACTTCGCGGCGGGGTGGACGCCGCCCACCACCTGCCCGAGCGCAAGCTCCACGCCGCCGACCGGGACGACGGATGACGGTAACGTGATGGGCTACTGGTACGAGGACAGTGTGAATTCCTCCTTCAGCCACACGGCCAGCTACACTTATGATGGCGTGAACCGGCTGAGCTCTGCTTGCACACTTTCGGGCTCCCAGTGCGCAACCTCGGGCTCGAACGTCTACAATTTGGCGTTCGCGTACGACCAGTTTGGGAACATGCACTGCACGGGGGGAGTCGGAGGCGGCTCGGCCATCGGTTATTGTCCCGCATGGACGTACAACACCAGCACCAACCAGCTCACAACTTCGGGCTTCAGCTACGATGCGGCGGGGAACCTGACCAAGGACTCGAGCAATGCCACCGCGCACACTTATCAGTGGGACGCGGAGGGGCGGGTCGCCTCGGTGGACAATGGCGCGACCTGGGGCTTTACCTACAACGCCCTGGGAGAGCGGGTGCAATGGACCTACTCGAACGGGGCCGGGGCCAACCAGCACATGTTCGACCCCAATGGCGGTTGGCTGGGCATCTACGGCGTTTTGGATGTTTTGAGGTGGGGCGACGGGGCGTACGCGTGGTACAACAACGGCAGCGAGACCTATTTCAACCACGTCAACAACGTGGGCTCGACAACAATGTTGACGAACCACGCCGGGGCGGAGGTGGAGGACATGCTGTTTTATCCTTGGGGAGATGCCTGGCAGTCGCAGGGCAGCGGCGGCTACAACTTCGCCGAACTGCCCTACTACGACGGCAATACAAACACCAGCCCCAGCATGTTTCGCTTCTATTCGATGGGCCTCGGTCGCTGGCACAGCCCCGACCCGGCGGGCGGCGACATCAGCAATCCCCAGTCGCTTAACCGCTATGCCTACGTGCTGAATAACCCCACGACGCTGACTGATCCGCTGGGCCTGCAGGGGGGGTGCCCGCCGGGCAGCGAGCAGGCTGGAATGTGCAGGAATGGCACCTTCTATCCTCCCGGGGGCCCGGTGTATCCGTGGAACCCGTTCACTAACCCCGGCAGCTGGGGCTGGAACTGGGACGAGTTCGACCTAATGGGCATCCGAGTCTACTCCGGGCAGGGTTTTTCGGAAGGGTGGCCGGTCGCCGTGAACCAAGTCGGCTATGCGGCGGATTATTTTGATTCGTACCAAAGCGGCGGGGCAGGGGGCGGCTGCGGCACACCCGGTCTGCAGAAAATTGCCCAGGTGGTTAACTCAGCCCTCCACCAGCCGAAGCTGAGTGAGTGCCTGAACAAGCTCTTCGGGCCTGGCAACATTCTCAACAACCAAAACCTGCCTATACTCGACACGAGGCAAAGCGAGGCCACTATCTCAGTCGACACAAAAGCTGCAGCCTACGCAACGTATGCCACGCCTGTGCCTGCAACCGGCCGGGGTACAGTGTTAATGGCATCAGAGTACTTTAACTCAATAGGGAGCTTCGAGGGCCTGCAGGCGACATTTTTGCACGAAACGGCGAACATTCTCGCCATCCAACGGAACCAACACCCTGTCCCCAAAAACCCTGCGGCCCTACTCGGTGACAACGACGCGGGCGCCGCCCTCGAGGAGTGCATGTATGGCCATTTGGTCTATTAGAGCAACGGGAGAATCTCGATGAACGCAGTCGTCGCTCTTTCTGTCCTAATTTGCGTTCCTTTATCAGGAGCGGGCCGGACAGAGAGCCCCCCGTTCGTGGAGGTAGGAGTTGACCAGGTTCAAAGACAAGAGAACCTGATAACTTTGCACGTGGTAGTGAAGAACCGCGGCCCGGACCCGGTTTTCCTTGAGACAGACTTCTTTAACTATTACAAAGAGCCTCATACTGTTTACGTCCAACAACTGTCGTCCGCTGGGTCGTGGATTTTCGTAGGCCCCAGCATCGACGTGCCTCCTGAGCGGCTGATAAAGCTCAACGCAGGGGACAGCTTGCGGCACACCGTCTATCTTATAGACCCATATACGGGCCCTCGCGGTGGTACGCGTCCTGGCGTTCCGCTTGGCGGCAGAATGCACCGGGTCGTAGTCGAGTATTATCTCAGTGAGCGTGATTGGCAGACGTACAGGGGGTACATTGCTAAATCGCACGGTCGCGGAAAAAAGCCCCCGATCGAGCCCAAAATCGCCGTTTCCCAGACGTTTGAGATTCCCGGCGTCGGCTGACGCAGAGCGAAGCTCTGCGACTGGACTCCGGAAGTAACTCAAACGAGCTTATCCATGCTCAAGAGGGACAAATCATTAAGATAATAGAACGTGAAGCTCGACCAGGACCATTCCTCCGGCGAACGCACCAAGCCCCTCTTCACCGGATTGTTGTGCATATAGTTCAGCTTTTCCAGGCGTTTCTTCTCGCTATAAACGCCATACGGGTAGAAACGGCGCTACCAGACGCGATAGTGCGAGTCGCTGTGAACGGTCGGCGGCAGCCACAGGCCGGTTAACATCTTGCGGCACCAGGAGTGCGTTTGATTCTCAGTCCAGACCGAGACAATCCCCTGCGCGGTTCGTTTCTTGAGCTCTTGCATCAGGCGGCTGGTACTCTCAGCCGGTTCGGGCTTGATCAGCAAGTGAAAGTGCTCCGGCATCAGAACCCAGCCGGTCAGCAGGAAGCCAGCCTCCTGCCGAAACTGGCGTAAGACCTCGACGAAGTTGCAGCGGGGGCGGTGGCTATCAAAGAGCTTCATGCGACGATAGGTGCTAGAAGTGATAAACTGCAACTGGCCGGGTGCGAAATGGCGTCCGGAGACAGGCATAGCAAGGGCAGCATACCGTATTGGAAGCCCAAACGCAGAGCTACGCTCTGCGCCAGCCGGCGCCGGGACGGCGGTGGAAGACATGCTGTTCTACCCTTGGGGGGATGTGTGGCAGTCGCAAGGCAGCGGCGGCTACAATTTTGCCGAACTGCCCTACTACGACGGCAATACAAACACCAGCCCCACCATGTATCGCTTCTATTCGATGGGCCTCGGTCGCTGGCACAGCCCCGACCCAGCGGGCGGCGACATCAGCAATCCCCAGTCGCTTAACCGCTACTCTTATGTGGCGAATAACCCTACGAGCGTCGTCGACCCGCTGGGGCTCCAGGGGGGGTGCCCGCCGGGCAGCGAGCAGCATGGAATCTGCAGGGGTGGCGTCTTCTATCCTCCCGGGGGTCCGGTGTATCCGTTCAACCCCTTCACCAACCCCGGCTGGAACTGGGATATATTCGATTTGGCTCAGTAGGCGTTCGACGCGCCTTTCGCTGAGACGTGGAACGGGGAGCCCGACCAAGTGCTCAGCGGCTTCGACCCCACCAGCTCTCTGCTGGACATCCTCCCCCTCCTTGCTTTCAATTTCGGCCCCGCTGTTGCCGCAAAAACTGGTGCGGCAAAATTGCCGTCATGTAATGACGCCAAGAACAACAGGAACCGTTTCTTCCAGCAACTACCTGGTCTGACCTCGGTGGCTTCGCAGTTAAATGTGCCGACAAACTTCATCGTAGGGCTATCGTCCTACGAAAGTGGCTGGTTGGATAATCACAATTTTGCTCTTCACAACCTGTGGGGACTCACCAACGCTGGCGGAAATAACCTCAACTTCTCGTCGTTCCAGGCCGGGAACACATACTTCGTCAACAACGTCGGGCCTTACATACAGGGGGCTCAGAGGCTTTCCGCATTCTTTTCTGGGCTAAAGAATGAAGGCTATAACAGCGCGAACCCGGCGTACTGGACAACGCTGCAAAACCGGATTAGTAAAATCCCGATGTGGGAGGCAGCATGTGGTGTAAAGTGAAATTCAGCTTTCTTTTTGCGGTAATTATCGCGGTGTCTGTCAGTCCTAAAACGAGCACGGCTGGAAAGAGGAATGAGTACAGGAATGTCGACTATGCCTACACCGTCTCGTTACCTGCCGATCTGTACTATGATGTGAACAAGCCGCCAAATCCCAACCACGGCTTTCGAATTAACGTGCCACCATCGGCAACGGTTTGGGTGGACGCCTCCTATACAGAGGACTCGACGCTCAGCCAGGCGGTTGATTCTGAACGCGCAGCCTGGGGAAAGAACTGTACCGCCATAGGGACTGAGGCCAAAGAGTTGGGCGGTACAAGTGCGACCCAAATCACGTTCAAGTGTGCAGCTGAGTCAGAAACAGGCAGCCCGACGATGGTGACCCTTCTATTGGCCTTGGCAAGTCCGCCGGACCGGGGCCAGATAAGATACGAGATCGGCATGCAGTATCCGTTGGAGGCTGCTTCAAGCTTGCAAACGCAACAGGCATTCAAGGCTGCCCAGGCGGGGTTTCATTTTATGCGCCCGTAAGATTCTGACGTGACTCGCGCCATTTTCTTCGGAAAGTCGGACCAAGCTGATTCCGCAAACAACGGCACGCCGCAACAGCAGCCACGTTTGGCCAAGGTTCAGGCGGCCGTCAACAACGACCTCGGAAGGCAGTCGAGTTATCTCGGACCTACTGTTGGGCCGGAGCTCGACGCAAATGGAATGAGGGGTGGCGCGTATAACTTCAATTTTTTTGCCCCCGGTGTTTTCTTCGGACCGCCGAATTCGTCGAGCGCAGTTCCAGGCGCAAATTGCGGCAGGTTTAGCGATGGCCGGCTCGTTCCGATTCCGTGGTTGCCCTGCAATTTTAGCCGCGATCCGACAATATCACCATGGGGAGCGGCTAACGGTGGTTCTTTCTTGACCGCTCACATCGACACGGCTAATCCGTTTCAAGATCTGCTTAGCTTCTTTGAGCATCTAATTGTGAATGTGATACTGCAACGCAAGCACGGGTGTTGAGCATGACTGCTTCCTACATGAAGATCTCGAAGTTGCTATTCGTCTACTCGATCCTAGCGACCTCTCTGGCCATGCCTGGAATGTCATCAACCTCTCTGCGCACGATGGGACGGATTGACAGCGGCTCGTTGGGAAAGGCAGTTGACAATCCCGTCATTCATGCTTTCGATCTTTCCGAAGACGGACGTAACCTGGCATTGCTAGTAACCTCTGGGGAATCGCAGACCGCGACGGAGTGGCTGCTGGTCGTGGATACGCGGACCAGTCAGGTTCTAAGAAAGGCACAGATCGGTCAAGGTTTAGCTTACGTCTCCCAGGTGCTTTTTACGTCCGACGGCAGATTCCTCGTTGTAAGGGACAATCTCCCAGAGGTCAGGGTTCTTGAGAGTGCAAGCTTGGCGGTAGTTCACCGCATCGAGCCGCCAAGTGATAAGTTCAGGTTTCTTCTCTCTATCTCTAGATCCAGCGGCAGTGACGTGATTGCCGTCAATTTCGCGGCGGTTGGTCTTGCAATGATAAGGGATGACGAGAAGGTGCCGGGCTACACTGAGATCATTGATGCCGCTCACGGAACTGCTCGCGGTAGCTGGAGGTGCGACGATATCATCGGGCAGGTTCTTTCGCCTGACGGGAGTCTGGCTGCAATCCCGGACTGGAGCACAGGTAACGCAATCGCTGGGATTTCCGTCGTTGACACGAAATCAGGCGCGAAAGTCGCTGCGATAGGCAGCGGGTACACTTTCAAAGATCGCAGGCCATTCGATACGTCGGCGGCGAGGGTAGATGCTCGGTTCGTGACCCAGACGGAAATTGTACTGACTCCAGACCCGGGTACATTCGTGTCGGGCCATCTCGTTGGTGGTCAAACTCTAAAGCTCGTGCGCATTCCGGATGGGAAAGTTCTTGATGAAAAGAGGCCTAGAAGGTACGGAGCAAGCATACAGGCTGCTGCTTCGTCGGATGGGCGTTTTTGTGCGACCTTGAGCTTGGACGTAAAGCTAAACTATAATAGAGAGATACCCCCTCTCACCAAATGTGACCTTATGGTTTTTTCTCTGCGGGATGGTATCCATCTGGATGAGACTGAAAGGCTGGTCGGCTTCTTGGGGCTTAGCGGGGCCGACGGGAGAGACCTGCTGCGTATCTCGTCCAACGGATCCGTAATAGCGGTTGTACAAGACGGGGGGATTACGCTTTTCGAGAGACGCTGATCGCGGGTGGCGCATACGGCGGGTGGCAGACATCGTTTCTTGATGTCTGCGACGCGCGCTTCACGGCCTTGGGTTCGTGGCCAGCAGGGACGCATGTCCGAGAAAGCAGAATTCCCCCGCCGCGGCTGGACCGCGGGTGGCGGGGTGGCGCAGACATCGTTTTGTGATGTCTGCGAATTGTGCTTCCCCTCTCGCTGTGGCCTCAGCACCGTCAACCAGCCATCGGGTCCATCGCAGACATGCAAACTGCCGCATGTCTGCGCCACCCGGCGACAGTGCGACCCAACCAAATAGAAGGGCTTGCGCAGACACCGATTTTTGTTTGGAGGAGTACGATGGCAAACAGCGAAAACGATTGGTTAGGCGCGGGCCTTATTTCGGCTGCTGCTGTGGTTCTCGTTGCGGCGTTCTTCTGGGCAACGTCGAGCCTCGCTGAACAGCTACCGATGGTATGGGCTAGGCTCTTGGCATTCAGACTCTTGCTAGCCGTTGTGCTTTGGGCATTAACCATTTTCTCAAACAGGCGAAAGCTAGGGTTGCGAATATGCTTTGAGCTTGGGGCGCTACTGTTGATTGGATCCTGGGTGTTCAGTCTTGGCCGTATCTTAGGGGACGGTAGAGTTGCGCTGAAGCTAGCGGCTCTCAGCCTTGGTGGCCTTTCAACTGCAATGTTTGTGAGCGGTGCTTGTATAGCAGTGATTGCGCTAAATATAGCGGTAAGGTTTATTCGCCTCCATGCCATTTTGCAACGCTCTTGACCTGACTTTATGGTAGCCGCAAAATCAGCAACCGCGGGCTGGCGCAGAGCCCTGTTCTTTGGGGTCTGCGATTTCCCGAAGGGACTTATGGAATCTGGCGGCTCCTCCCACTCGCCGGCGTGTGGCGCGTACGTCCCGACGGTTTTTGGCGGGTGGCGCAGACATCGTTTGTTGATGTCTGCGACCCGCGCTTTAGGCATTGGGCGGGTGCCCTCCGGGCAGCGGGCAGCATGGAATGTGCAGGAGTGGCACCTTCTATCCTCCCGGGGGTCCGGTGTATCCGTGGAACCCCTTCACCAACCCCGGCTGGAACTGGGACATCTTCGATCTTGTGTTCCCCTCCGCGTCTCCCTCACAAATAGCAGGGGGCGAGGTCAACCTGATCGATCCCATCGGCGCCGCCATCGCCACTCTTTTAGCCGCATCTCCAAATCCCGGCCTCAGCGCCGGCCTCGCCATCCTCCCGCCGCGAAACCTGGGGCCTAGCCTTCTGTCGCTGTCGCCGAAGACGTGCACGGGTGGCGCAAGGGTGCTGTACACAGGAAACGACACGCTACTTGGGAATCGTGGCGGGTTTGGCAACGAGGTAAGCTTGCAGACCGCAGCGATCATCCCGAGCCAGTTTGGCGGGTACAACAGACTAAAACCTTACGCGAACCAGATAAGTGGATGGGGCTGGCGGTCACCGAGCCCCAATTCCGCCTTCACGTTCCAGGGGCTCGACGTTATGGGCGGAGCGAGTGCTCGGCAGAAGCAACAGAGATTGAATCCAGGAAGGTTCATCATAGAACTGTATGGAGCATCCCACGACCTCGGCACAATGCAGGTGTTCATTTTTCTGCCGAGCAACGTGCCGTGCCCAACCGGCACGCAGGCGACAAACTGAGGAGGGCCATGCACAAGATAGTCTATCTGGCTATACCCGTTCTGGCAGTCGTTGTCGCTTACGGCGGGAAGGTCCGGTCCTATCGTTGGCCGGCGATTGTAGCTACGAGCCGGACCTTCCATTTCTCAGGCTCCAAGAGCCAGGCTGAGAATTTCACAATCAAAGGGCCATCGGGCAATCCAGTCTACTGGCTCGGCTGCCACAGCAGTGGCTACGAAGGGAATTCTGGGGACCCGGACCACGACGACCAAGACGATTACTTCGGTGACCTCGACTGCCATTTGCATGCGCTTTACGCACCTGATGATGGGAATCTCCTTGTGGCGGACGCCTTCCGCGGAACGGAGCACTTCAGCCGGCTCCTCACGACAGGCTGGGACCTTCAGGGGGCGTGCGCCAGCTACCCAGAATGGGGGCCGATCCGGCACGTAACTCTGCGCGGCATGGCGTTTACCTTCACGTACAGCGATGCTGTGATCCGCCACGGAGGTGAAGTAGCAGCGGGCGGACCGGATGAGCAGCCAACCCTTGGGAGCGTAAATTTGCAAATCAAAGTGGAGCCCGACCCCCAGGCGGTGTCGGCGATTGCACTTGAGGCACCCTTTGCTCGGCCCCGTTACCCAGTTTCGGGGAACCATGCAGGCAATTCCCCCCAGTGTGATCGCGTAGTTCCTTGGCATATACCAGGGGTCGATATTGCGAGCTATGTGGGCGAGCACGGATTGGGGCCGCCCTACCCACAGGTGGTACCAACGGAGGGGAGCGCCACCTTCGCTTTGGAGGAAGACAAAGACTGGCGGATGCCGATTCTGGATGGCGACGGAAAGGAGGCCTATTCCCTCAGGTGCCGGGCAGCCTTGGGCGAAGCCGGACTAGACCGATGGGACATCTGGTGCAAGTTGGTCCAAGTAGGGAAGGATCTCGACCTGCTTGCTGACAGTGTCGATCCCTATAGCCGAAGGATCAGAACCCTTTTCGAACCCGAGCAGCTCGATGGAAAGTGCTCAGAATACCCAGAGTGGGGAGCCATCCGGACATTCAAGCTCCGCGGTTTCCAGTTGGTGTTGCGTGTGAAGAATTTTGTTCTAGGCAAAAGCAGTGCCCGGCGCCTGGGTCTTTACAGGGGGCGGATCGCCCGTTTCGACATAGCAGCGAGGGTTGTGCCCGACCGCTCGGCGGCATCGGCTGTGGCTCTACCTTCCCGATACGTGGACTGGCGTTTCCTCCTCCGCCCCGGTGCGTGCGAGCAAGTGATCGTCGCGGGTGGCGCAGACAACGTTTTTTGATGTCTGCGACCCGCGAAGGATCACGGCGGGTGGCGCAGACATCGTTTTGTGATGTCTGCGAATTGTGCTTCCCCTCTCGCTGTAGCCTCAGCACCGTCAACCAGCCATCGGGTCCATCGCAGACATGCAAACTGCCGCATGTCTGCGCCACCCGACGCGAGGCTCTGCCCTACTTACTCTGCATTGTCAACAAAGAGCCGCAGAGTCTCTGGAAAGCGAGACTCTGCGCTACTTACTGTAAACCCTGAACGCATCGAGAACCGCTCCGGCGGTGCTCTTGTTCACAATTCTAATCGTATGGGGGCCGTCCGATAATCCCTCGATTCTGAACACTACAACTTGGGAAAGGCGTGGAAAGTTCTCCAGGCAAAGGTTCACATTTTGTTTTAACGCCCCGTCCACGTACACATCGACATCGCCAAGGTCGGTATGTTTTTCGGCAATGTAATCGATGCCAGCGCCTGTAAATGTAAACTGCAAGGAATCGTTGATCGAGGTCGTGTAATGGACGTCGTCGTTATAGTCAGAAAATCCCCGGTGACCTAACGAGCGCCAGCTTCCGCTATAGGTGATACGCGCATCGTCGTCGTTAATCAGGGTCGAATCCGGCACGGGCGTTGTTCTCAAGACAAGCGGTATCTCCCACATCTTATACAAGCCGGAGGGGACATCTTCAAAGGGGCATCCTGAGGTGAAAAGGGACATCATCACCTCCGTTCCCTTTCGTTCCTGGAACTTCGCACAAAGACTGGGGCCATACATATGACCGCCGGTAATGTGATTGTCACTATGCGAATTGATGAATTTCCAAGGGCCCCAGGGGTGCTCCGCCTGATAGAAGTCGTACCTCATCTCGTTGGGTTCGAACCATTTGGTCATTTTCTGTGTATTGTACCAGGAGATCATCAGATAGACGCCGAGCGAGGGAATATAGCAGGGCGGCGTTTGGCCGCATTTGGCCGGAAGGCTCAGAACAGGGATGGCTTTGTCGATTAGTTTTGACCAATTCCCGGCACTCGGTCCGTCTCGGCCCGTATAATACGTCCAATCGGAAGCATCCAAGCCCTTCAGTTTCTTTCGCTCGACTCGTCCAATGATGAAATCGTCCCCATCATTCCAAAACCCGTTGGGCGATATGGCGTAAACATATCGATGGGCGCCGTCCCGGGATACAGCGCCTCCGTTCTTTCCATAATGGACAAAGAAGGGCGAGCCAAACCGCGTGCCGGGCCACATGGGACTCTTGTAGTTCTCCGCCGCGCTGCGCGTCCATGTCAATCCCTTGTCGGTTGACTTGATGAGGCTGGAATTGAAAGCGGTCTGACGCAGCAAGGGATCTTTGCTGTCACTGCCATAAACGTTTCTGGACACAAAGGCATAAAAAGTCGAATCGATGCATTCCTGTCCGCAGGCCTTCCAGGTTGCGTTATCCGCCTCTTTCTTGCCGGCGATGCCGTATTCATCCATGCTATTGACGATTCTGCCCTTAAGGGCCTGCGGACCGTCCCCCTGCAATTGATTGAAGGCCAAGTTTCGCGGTTGGGTACCAAATCCCCGGCCGTCGCAATTGAATGCATACAAGCTGTCGTCGTCGGCCCAAAATGGATCCCAGGTATCACCATTCGACTGGTCCCATTTATGAATGTGATTGAGGTCCATAAACACGTCCGTTATTGGAGTCGCCGCCCTCGGCGCGTCGAATCCATGCCCCGATAGCGAGGGATTCCCCAGATCGGCAAAGATTGAAGCTGTGGAGAAGGCGGCAAGCGTCTTGATGAAATTGCGACGCGCCACCCGCCCGGGTGTGTTTCTCTTTTCTGACATGTTTCATTCCTCCTGAGAACGAGAAATTTGGTTGCCAGGCAATGCGCGGGCGGCGGGCACAAACCCTGTAGCGCTGGTCTTCATCTTCTTATCGTGCAGCGAAGAAAGAATTCACCACAGAGCGCACAGAGACCACAGAGAAAGGTACTTCCCCTCGCGCGAGCAGGGATTAGAAGGTTACGATCCCTTGTTCGTTGACCCACAGTCTTTGCCTGCATCTCTTCTCCGTGACCTCTGTAGCACTAGTTCCCGGGACCTTTTTGTGGCGCGAAGATTTTGCGCGTCGCGTAGGGGCGAGCGGCGCTCGCCCCAGGGCCGAACGCCGTTCGGCCCTACGTGTTGGTTGCGGCTATGCCGCGCTGTGGTCTCTGTGGTGAAATGCTTCTTGGGTTGCGGCCAAGGGCCGCGCTACGCGACAAGGCGGACTCTTCGGTCAGCGCTTGGGCATGGCACGCAGAATAATCTGCAAGTCTTCCGCCGCTGCTGGAGTATGGAAGACATAGTGCTTTCCACCGCCGATGCCGAGACGGTGCTTTACGCCGGCGAAATCGATATAAAACCCCTTCCCAGAATCTGCAGATCCTGCCTTCTCGACCCAGCTAAGAGGATAGTCAAACGAGTCATTACCGCTGCTCGCCTGGTATTGAACCTTGCCCTGCCCCACGATGAGAATTCCGTTGCAACTTCCCACCGTGTGTTTGTGCTCGACGGGCATGGAAGCCAGCAGATTGGGCGTCATGGTCAAAACACGGCCGGGGGAAAGGGTGACCTTTTCCTTGAAATTTTGGTAAGGCTTCGCTACGACCTCCACAGTATGGTCACCGGCAGGCGCCTGGCTGATTTCCAGACGCCCATTGGGACCCGTCTGGCCATAGGGCCGACCGTCAATGATGACCTGTGCCCCTGGAACCGTCTGGACAACAAGCTTAGGAGGGGATAGGGGAGGGGCTTGATGCGTCACCGGGGCGCTTTCCAGGGCAACTTCATTAGCAGTCAAGCGCACACTTCCCCCTGCTACGAACTGCCTCTGGAGCTCCTTAGGTTTGAACGTGTCCTTCTTCAGTCCAATGGTATGCGGCCCCGGTTGGACATTAGCCACGCTAAAACTGCCATCCTGTTGAATTGTGCCCAGGGACTTCCCGTCAAGCAGGACTTCCGCCAAGGGTGTTGCCCCGGCGATAACCAATGAGGCCACTGTCGGAACAGGCTGGAGCGCGAAGACCAATTTCGACCCCTGACCTTTTTGAATATTGACCTCCTGTTGAGGGACGGTCTGGAAGCCATCTTTGACCACCGACACCGTGTATCGCTTCGGATCAAGGTTGGCAATCACGAGCTGGCCGTGCCTCGTCGTGCGCGGGTATTTCCTCCCATTCAAGAGCACGGTCGCACCGTCCTCACCCGCTATAACCAGCAGATTGCCGACATTCCGGTCGGCACTCAGGAAAACCGTCAGGGCCGGCGTGGCAGCCACTTGAAAGCTCACTGTCCTTTTGTCCTTTCCTGTGCCCAAGACCAAATCGTGAGTTCCAGGCAAGAGATTAGGAAGCACCAGCGGGGTGGAGCTGACCGTGCCGATCTCCTGGCCGTCCATCGAAGCCTGCATGGGGCCATAACTCAACACTACTTGGCCCTGCTGTGGGCCATTGGTAACCACGATCACCTTGAGGTTTTTCGCTTCCAGAGGCCCCTGAACGACTGGCATAGAATCGTGCACGCTCGCAACAGAAATCTTCGCCTGAGAGGTACCATCACCAATCTCCAGCGCATGCTGTCCATCGGAAAGGTTGTCCAGGCTGAATTGCCCGCCCTCCAGTGCGCCCACTTCGTTCCCATCGAGCGTAACCTTCGCGTTTTCCAAGTCCGTGTAAACCCTTAATCCTGCCAGTTGTGGCGCCAGTACCGGGGGCGGATTCGGCGTTGGATTTGCCGCACCGCCGCTCGCGGCCCCTCCTGAAGCAGGCTGTTTCTTGAGCAAGCGGGGCACCAGGAGAGCCGCAAGCACCACAACAACCAACACGGCTACTCCAGCCGCAATCCAGAGAATCTTCTTGCCTGATGGTGGGCGGGCTGACACCTCCTGCGGAGGCGCGGGTTCCAGCGGCGGCGGCGCTGGTTGCGGTGGCGCAGGAGGCATGGGGAGCGTTGCTGACACCTCCTGCGGAGGCACTGGTTCCGGCGGCACAGGCGGCATGGGCAGCATTACGGGGGCGGAGGGTGGAGGCGCCGCCTGAGTTGGCGCTTCGGGAAGTGCACCCCCGGCAGAGGGTTCGGCGCCAACAGCTCCAGTCGCGAAACCAAAAAAATGGTCGAAGTCGGATTCAGGACTTGCAGGCGCAGGTTGCTGCGGAATTGCAGCACGCTGTCCCTGTAGAGACGCTGGCTCACTTGGGGGAATGGGAGCACGAGAAGGCGGCTGACTTACCTGCGGAATCCCCTGGCCAGCGGAAGTTGCAGCCAGCGGAGTGCTTTGAAGCGGGATGGGCGTCGTAGCTTTCGCTGCCTCGAGGGCCTCAATCCGGGTGGCAACACGGCGGAAGGCACTTGCGACTGCTGATTGGAACTCAGTATCCCCCTGGTATGGGGCAGACATCGACTGAATCTTTCCTGCAACCGATCTCAGGAAGTCGAGAGCCGAAGCTGATGCCGCTTCATTATCAAGCCGGTGCAATTCGTCAAGGTCATGGCGGCGCGCCTGACGGCGCCGCGTTTCCTCGTTTTCCTTGCTCAACGTGGTGTAAAGTTGCGACAGGCGGGGATCAGTGGCATATGAAGTCATCCCTTCCTGGACCTGCGTAAGAGCTGCACCAATGTCCCCTCTGGCTTGGGCACGCCGCGCTTGCGCAACGCAAAGTTGAACAAACTCTTCCTTCTTACGGTCCTGGGCGAGTGTGCGGAGACTCTTGGCAAGACTGTGGCCGGGATCAAGATCTAAAGCCTCTTGAAGCAGGGGCTCGGCGGCGCGCCAGTCAGTCTCCACAACGGTCCGCGCCCGTTCCACCAGCGCATCCAGAAGAGCTCGTCGTACGGCCGAATTGCGCTCATCCTGGCGATGAGCTGCGCGCAAAGCCTCTAACCCTTCCTTAAAGCGCCCCGCAGCCAGCATCTCCTGGCCCTCCGCGAGCAAACGCAGGGCCTCTCCCCCTCGCTCTTTCCCCTGTTGGATCAACTTCTCGAGTTCAGCAAGCTCGGCATCATGGGGGAATTCTTCTCCTGCCTGGCGCAGCAAACCAAGCGCCCGGTCGTAGTCCCCTGCGGCCATGTTCTGGTCAATCTGCTTCACCCAACGTGCCCTGGCCTCCCCTCGAACCTGTTGTTCACGCCGCTTGCCCAGGCGGTCGATCTCGAAGCTCAATCCCGGGTACGGACTGTAAATGGTTCGCAATATCTCCCATTGAGCCAGTGCGTCGGTGAACTGCCCGCGCTCCTCGTGCAGGCGCGCCTTGGCAACGATCGAGTTGACCAGATCGCGCTTCTCCCGCGTGAAGCGGAGGGCGCGCTCAAAGTGGGGCTCGCGCGGATTGAGTTCGAGCGCTTCTTTGAGGATGTCAACTCGCTTGTCGAGGTTAGGCTCAGCCTCGACACGCCGGTCGATCTCCGCAATACGTGCCGAGAGTTCCTGTCGTTGCTTCTCCTCGATGTCAAACTTCAAGGCCTGAAACAGCGCGTGCCCAGGGTACTTGGCAAGATATTGCTCACAAACCGAGAGAGCGGCAGAAAACTTGGCTTCCGCGAGCAATTTTCGGGCCTCTCCGTAAGCACTGTTCATCGCGTCATGCTCGGACCGCACCTGGTTGTAGAGCGACTGGTAGGACGCAGCCCTTTCGGGTGCAGACGTGTCAGGGGCACGCTGGTCCAAATCCAGTACGTGCTGAAGCTTGCTGAGCGCGGCACTGACTTCACCACGGCTATAGGCCTCGACCGCCGCTTGGTAAAGCTGGTGTTTTTCGACGTGAACGCGCTGGTACTCCTGCTCCTGCCAATCGACTTCGTTCAAGAGTTGTCCCACACGGCTGTCCTGGGGTTTCAGTTGCAGAGCATTCTTCAGCGCTTCACGAGCGTGACCATAGGCATGGTTCGTTAAGTGTTGGCGGGCAAGACTAAGCCAATCCTCGATCTTGCCCGCACTCCTCTTTTCCTCGATTTCGCTCTTCAGGCCCAGCGCGCTGGCGTTGGTGGCATCCAGCTCCAATGCTTCCTGCACCTTCTGCAAGGCCAGCGGGTACTCCTGTCCCTCCATGCGCGTTCGGGCGCTTTCCAGGAGTTGCTGAATACGCTTCTGGCGCATGGCCTGATCGACTTTGAGGCGAAGCACCGTCATGTCATGGTCGATATGTCCTTCCGCCTCGAGCTCTCCCAGTATTTCAGCCGCAAATTGGTGGTCCGCCTGCTCGAATGCCTTCATCGCACGCTGGAGCCGCGGCCGGATTCTTGAGGGGTCAAAAATCTCAATGGGTTCATTGCGCAGAGCCCGCTGTAGAGTGTCGGCAAAGTCGCGCGCGCTGGGGAAACGGTGATACGGCTGTTTCGCCATAGCCTTATGGATGACTCTTGCCACGCTGGGGCTGACCATGGGGTTGAGATCCGAGGCCGGCGGCGGAATGTAGTGGACAATGGCCTGCACAATTTCGCGCTCCGTTGCACCTTCAAATGGCCGGCGTTGGGTCAGAGTCTCAAAGGCCACAACCCCCAGCGAGAAGATATCGGAAAGGGGGGAAGGAGGCTTCATCTCGACTTGTTCAGGCGCCATGTAAAGCAACGTGCCCTTCAGACCCGTGCGCGAGTGACTGTCCGCCACATGCGCCATGCCGAAGTCGATAATCTTCACCGAATCATCTTCCATCACGATGATGTTGGTGGGCTTGATGTCGCGGTGGATGAGTCCCTTTTCATGCGCGGCGTGCAGTCCCCGGCAAGTTTGAGAAATGATGTCGACCGCACGTTCCACGGTCAAGCGCTGGCTGGCCGTCTTGATCAACTGGCCCAACGAAAATCCCGGCAGCAGCGGCATGATGAAGTAGGGTCGCTCGGCCCCTTCTACTACAAAATCACCGATATCGATGATCTCAACAATGTTGGGATGGTTGATGTGGGCAAGAACTTCGTATTCACGGTGGAAGAGTTGCAGAGCATCCGGATCGGAGACATCCAGCAAGGTCTTGATGGCGACATCGCGCCGCAAGACGGAATCGAAGGCCTTGTAGACCACCCCCATTCCGCCCCGGCCCAGGATTTCCTTGATCTGATATCGCCCTTTAATTATCGTTGGAGTGTCCATTTCACGTTACCCCGCAAAAGCGTCCCTATCTTCCAGAAAACTTCTCCAGCTTCTCGATTTCTCGCTCCGCCAGATCCATATACTTCTTGGCGGCCTCAGGGGAACGAGCTTTAAGTGCTGCGTCAGCGTTGTCCATATACCGTTCCATACTGCTCAACGACGCTGAGATGTCCTGACGGAGTGAATAGCCGGCGCGCTCCTGTTGTTGGCGAAGATGTTCGACGCTGTCTTTCACGGCATTGGCACGCCCGGCGAGAGGTGTCATCCGATCTTCCAGCTCCTCGAGTTCCTTGGCGGCCGCAGCGTTCTCCGCCGCAGCTTGTGTGGCCTGACTGGAAGGAGCTACCGCTTCACCAAGCACCTGTCCTGCTTGTCCACCCGCCTGATTAATCTGTCCGTTAGGAGCCGTCGTTTGGCCATGTGAAGCTCGGGCCAGGCGCTTCTTAGAACCGCCCGCAGGGGGCGTTTGCGTCATGGGGTTGTTTGATCCCTGCAATTGTTCGGAGGGCTGACTTGGCTGGCCTGCTGTCGTCGCCCCCTGCGACGCCGAAGCCACAGATGGTGGCGCTGGCTCGGGGACGGGCGGCGAGGGCTGTTGCTGGTTCGCGCCAGCATTCGCCGGTTGGGTAAGAGGAGAGGACGAGCTCGTTGCCGGCGCTGCCGTTTGCTGCGCAACTTGCCCAGCTCCTCCAGCCCTTGTTTTGAACAGGCGCGGCAACTGAGTTGCAGCTAGCACGATCACGACAATCGCGACCAGCGCCCCTAAGGTCATGTAAAGGCCGCGATAGCTCCTGGAGGTTGCCGGAGGCGGAACCACTTGAGGTTGAGACGGCGGCATGGCAGCTTGGGAGGGTGCGGTAGGCGGGAGTTGCCCGCCAGCCGGTTGGCCAGGATGCGCCCCTAAAAGGCCCGTCGCGGAAAACGCCGGGCTCGGCGTGGCAGGCTGTCCAGCCAGGCCGGGCATAACTGCCTGGGCAGAGGCAATGGGCAAGCTGGTGAGCCCACCCTTTACACTCTGCAATGCGAAACGGAAGGCTTCCGCCGATTGGAGACGTCTTGCCGGGTCCTTCTCAAGCGAAATCATGATGATGTCATTCAGTGCTTTGGGCAATTCGGGCAGAACATCGATCGGGGGCAAGGGAGGTTTCTGCAACTGGGCCACCATCAGGTCGTAATCACTATTGCCTTTGAAGGGGCGAGATCCAGTCACCATCTCATAGAGCGACACACCAACCGAGTAGAGATCCGATCGGGGGTCGAGGTCAGTGCCCTGAACCTGCTCGGGAGACATGTAGTAAAGCGAACCCAAGGTAGTGCCGGTCATGGTCAGCTTGCGATCAGCCTTCGATTTCGCAATCCCAAAGTCCATCAGCTTTATGACGTTTTCAGGAGTCAACATCATATTGGCAGGCTTGATGTCGCGATGAATGACTCCATGCGAGTGAGCGTACCCGAGCGCGGATAGCACTTGGGAGACATAATCGATCGCATCACTGAGGGGAATCGGCCCGTTTCTAAGTTTGTCCTCGAGCGTAGTGCCGTCCACGAACTCCATGATCATCAGAAGTTGATTTTCCAAGCGAAAAGCAGTGTGGAGCCCGGCAATGTTGGGATGATTCAGACTCGCCAGCACTTTGATTTCGCGAAGAAAGCGGTCGGCCAGATCAGGCTCGTCGGCAAGGTCCGGCAACAGAACTTTCATCGCGTCGATGCGGTCGGATATCAGGTTCTTGACCTTGTATACCCTTCCCATGCCGCCGGCGCCTAATACGCCGATGATCTGATAGTCCCCAACCTTGTCGCCAATTTGATAACTCATGGCTCGCCTCCTGTGACCAAGCTCCGTTATTGAGAATTCCCGACCGGGGCACCCACAAGGGGTGCCCCTACGACCAATATCCTTTATTGAGAATTCCGCACGGCGTCGCCCGCTTTGGGCGCTGCCCCCGTGTATGTCCCGGTTGAAGAAGTATCTTCCACTTCGGTGATCGTCACATCTCCAAGCTTGTCCTCGATGGTCTTCAGCACCTTGCCTGTGGCCGGGTCCTTGATTTGACGTCCCTGCCTGAAAACGCCCAGGTGGTCCCCAACCTTCACACCCGCCTTGCTTCCGACGTTCAAAATGAGGGTATTACCGGACACATCCGCCACCAGGCCTGAAATATTAAGGACCTGTGTGGGAAGGCTTGAGGCCCTGTCGTCCAATTGTTTTGCCACGTCGTTCACAGCCTGAGCCACGGCTTCGCCCAGGATGGTGTCGTCAAAGTTCGTGCTGGACATGTCTAAGCCGCCACCCCCGGCCCCTCCTGAGCTGCCGCCAGCGCCCAGGAGCGAGACCCCGGAGCGCTTGGACTCTCCCTTCCCGTCGGCCACAGCGAGAATCTCGGCCGTATCGGTACTTACCATTCGGGCGCTGATCCCCACCACCGCTTTCGCCTCACGCTTCCCAACCCCCCCCACCCCGAAGCGGCCGGTGAGGCCGCCGATGGCTCCCCCGCCGACACCTCGGCTCTTATCGTCCCGCCCGAATTGGGTGATGCTGCCCACGATAATTGCATTCACCCCCAGGATGCGCCCAATCTTTGCGGCGCTGTCTGGATCCGCGCGATCGCTGTTGGAGAAGTTCTGTTCGGCCATGATCTTGTCCAGAGCTTTTCGCTCCACGACGGAGTATACGCCATCCGTCACAAGGCGCGTGACAAGCCGGTCCGCGATCCCCTTTCCTATGTCGGCGTCGCCGCCAAACAGAGAGGCCACACTACTGCGAACCGTCGCGTAGTCAAAGTTCATAACAGCCACGCGCTTCTTGTTTTGCGCCCAAACGGACGGCACTAGCGCTAACATTAGAAAAGTGATTCCGAGAAGCTTTTTCATTTTCTGTCCCCCTGAGAAGGATTGGAGATTTGTAAGGGATGCGGGTATGCACTTCCGCATTTCATACCCAGGAAAGCGCTCCCGTATTCCCGCTTCCTCTGTCCGCCGTGAACTGAATTCGCACTTTTGAGGTCAGACGCCCTCCGCGTTTCGATGCAGATCCAAGGAACTCCATCTGTTGTTATCAGCTCGATGAATTGAGCTTACCACTTCCCGGAGTTGGAAACAAGGGGGCATGCGCCAGGAGGTACTGGTGTCATTTGCGAGACATGGGCGTTCCAAGCCGCAGTCATTCCCGCGAAAAGCTTGCCCTGAGCTTGCCGAAGGGCGGGAATCCACTCGGCGAACCTTCGGAAATGCGCTGTCGACGGACTGGATTCCTCCCGCCATGGCGGGACGGGAATGACCGGCGTTTCGAAAGGGATCCCATCCCAAATGACACCGCCACCCGCCAGGACATGCGTCGAAAAATGAGCGAGGAACAGAGGCAAGGATGCGGGGGAAGAGCCAGCTCCTGATGCTTACCCAATCAGCACGGTTGGCAGGCCGAACACAATGGTGCCACCGTGAGCTGTTAAGTCACCGAGACGGGCAGCGGGCAATCCACCTACCAGGACAGTGAATGATCCCAACACAATCACATCCGGCGGGCCAACGCATGTCGCCATGTCAGTCACGCGGGCCTGAGGCAGGCTCCCCGTGAGGACTGTCAGGCAACACGGTGGGAGAATGGGGCCGCCCACATGAGGCACGAGTACGGTCACCATGGGGCATACGTGCATATCAGATACCCTGGCAGCAGGCATTCCCATTATTCGCCTCCTACTCCACGATGAAAAGGCCGGCCCCGTGTCGTTCGTAACCGTCCGGTGAGCCCATCCTTCCCTATTAAACGTCTGTCATTCTGACGCTATTAAACGTCTGTCATTCTGAGGCCCCCGTTGTTTGGGGGCCGAAGAATCCCTGCAGTTCCTCTGAACCTCCAGCCAGTGAATGTTCCCCACGAACTGCGGAGATCCTTCGTCGTCCCAAAGAACGGGACTCCTCAGGATGACATGCCTGGGCTCAGGATGACATCCCTGGGCTCAGGACGACGTGCCCTGGGCTCAGGATGACATCCCTGGGCTCTCCAGAAACTCGACGCATTACTCGTTTCCATTGAGCAGCTTGGGCCGGGCCTGTCTGATCGGTCGTCGCCCCGCAACTAACCCCTCACCCGGCCCGCGACGGCTGGTGAAAGCGCCGTCGCGGTCCACCCTCTCCCCAAGGGAGAGGGCAACACCCGTTTGCGACGTACTCCGTTTCTGACATCACGGATAGCGGTCTTCGGCTATACATGCTCAGGATGACGTGCCTGGGCTCTCCAGAAACTCGACGCATTACTCGTTTCCATTGAGCAGCTTGGGCCGGGCCTGTCTGATCGGTCGTCGCCCCGCAACTAACCCCTCACCCGGCCCGCGCCGGCTGGTGAAAGCGCCGTCGCGGTCCACCCTCTCCCCACGGGAGAGGGCAACACCCGTTTGCGACGTACTCCATTTCTGACATCACGGATTAGCGGTCTTCGGCTATACATGCTCAGGATGACGTGCCTGGGCTCAGGATGACATGCCTGGGCTGTGTGCCGTGTTTGCGCGACTCGAACTTCCGAGTTGGACCCTGGCCATCAACGCCATGCCTTTTTGCAGAAAGATGCGAAATTTTTCAGGCGCCTTCTCCGGCTGGTTTTTGACCGCAGAGACAATTATCGCCCCAGCCACAACCTGCGGTGTTATATGGTCCGCGGGGGCGACGGGCGCAAGATTCGCCGGTGCGATGCTACCCCCGCTGAAGAATGCCGCCAGTGCCAGAGAGGCTGAAGGGCTCTCCAATCCCTCTTTATCAGCCGCAATCTTGGCAGCCCGGCGATTCTCCTCATCGGGATTGGATACCCATCTCTCCACCGCCACATGGGCTTCCGAGATCTTTGACGCATCCTGCGTCCCGAGGCTATGGCGCACACAAAGGCACCCCCACCCCACAGCCTCTCTTTTTGGAAGGGCAAAGGCAAGGAATCGGATGGCATCCAGGAAAAGCTCTTTCCCAATAAGAAGCTCGAGAAACTGCTGCGGCGTAAGCTCATCTTTCAGCAACGCCTTGGCGTCCTCCTTGAGCTTGGCCCGCTCGCAGAGGTCTCTTAAGGTCGTCCCCGATTTTGTCGCCGGCTCCGCGTTGCCCATGATACCAACTTCCTTTCCTTATGACGCGCTAGTTGATCATTGTAATTCCACCCTTCAACGTCAGCATGGCGTCACCGTTTACCTGAGTCATCAGCCCTTTCACCTGGGTTTGAATCTGCCCTTCGATCTGGATCTGCATGCCTTTGATGGTGACTCCCATCTGGTCAAGCACAACGCTGCTCTGGCCCACCTTAAGTGTGATGGACTGCATGGCCTCGGTGGTACTGGCGCCCATATCCAGCTTGATGGATTGGTTTCCCATGCTGATCTTCAGGGAATCGTTGCCCATGCTGATGGTCACGTCGCGATTGCCCTGCTTAATGGTGATCGTCTCGTTGCCTTGTTCCACAACCTCCGTACGATTGTTGTGGATCGTTATGGTCTGATCATTATACACGTGGAGGTCGTCATTGTTTTCCACACGCACGGCCATGTCCTTTTGGGCGCGCATATAGAAAACCTCAGAGCCGTTCGTATCGTCGAAAGTCAGAACGTTGGCGTCGTGATCTCCTCCTCCCTTGGTGCTATGGGACCGGAAGCCACTGATGTTTTGTTTGTCGGGCAGGGGGCACATCGGCATCTGTTGGGCGTTGTACACCCGACCGACAATAACAGGGTGGTCGGGATCCCCTTCCTCGAAGTCGACGAGGACCTCCTGGCCAATCCGAGGAAGAAACATCGCTCCCCAGTTATTGCCGGCCCAAATCTGCGAGACGCGAACCCAGGCCGTGCACATTCCCTGATCGTCCCAGAAGAACTGAACCTTAGTCCGGCCAAATTGATCCGTGTAGATCTCTTCACCGGCGGGGCCAATGACCACTGCGGACTGGAGACTGTTGATCTTGGGCCGCCCGGTGACGCGCAAAGGGCGGAAAGGAACTGAAAGAGGAATGCACGTGAAGGTATTCGAGTAAGACTCCCCTTCTGCAAGTCTCGACGAAGGGTAGGCGTCTGTGACGGCGGTGTGTTGTATCTCCGTCAGGACGTAATCGGTATTCATGTCCTTGCGAGGATGCTCTTCCAAGGTAAACTTACAGCCGCTGACAAACATACGGCAGTGGCTCGTTCCATGAGCAATAAGGTGTTGAGATTCTTCCTCCTGCATGCGAATTTTGGACAGAGACTGTCCAGCGTCCTTGGTCAAATGCCCTGCGAAGTATTGGTAGATCTTGAATTTGCTGTTTCCTCCGACATCATAAACGGTGGGCTCGCTGGCCATTAAACTGGTACTTGGTGTTTGAAAATTGTAGTCCGTGTGAGAGTATTTCCCAGTGCGCAGTTGCTGTTCGATATGCCACTCGGTTATGACATCCTCTTGGGGGCCCCCCGAAATTGTCACATAGCGAACACTGCTTTGCCCGGGACAGGAACTGTGGGCGGTTGCAGAGTCCGCCATCACCAGTGTGTGTTTGCCCTGCTGGTGCTTGAAAAAGTAGAAAATTCCGTATTGTTCCATCAACCGGGAAACAAAGTTAAAGCTCGACTCCCGGTATTGCGTACAATACTCTCGCGCATCATACGAACCTTGCAGTGAGTTCGTGTAGTCGTTGAAACCCAGATCGTTGAACACCTCGGTGATGATATCCGGAATGCTCTTGTTTAGGAAAATGCGACAATCCACATTTAGGGTCAGAAACCAAAGCCAGGGCACCATTTCGGCACTGTACGAGGTAAACTGTTCTTCAGTCGCATGCTGCGCAAAGCGGCTGATGATGCCATTGAGGTACCGATAGGATCCGTCGGGTTGTTTCAAAGAGATGGTCACGTTCTTGCCGACCATATCTGGAAACGAAATTGAGGAGTTCTCGGACAGGAGGTCGAGTTCAAACCTGAAAAGGCGCGAGATGCTTTCTGTGCCCTTGAAACCTCTGAGCAGCAAGACATCTTTCCCCAGCGGAGTGTCTATCTTAAACAGCCCACCTTCTTGAGTGTAAGTGCTCATAGATTGACCCTCTGTCTGTCAGTCGAGAAGTCAAGAGTCGAGAAGTCGAGGAGTGGAGAGTCAAAGGTCGAAGAGTGGCAGCGAATCTCCCCCCAAAGCAAGGCCTTGCACTCCTCGATCCTCGATTCCTCGACTCTTGACTCCTCGACTTTCGACTCCTCGACTCTTGACTCCTCGACTCTCGACTTCTTGACTGTTGACTCCTCGACTCTCGACTCCTCGACTGTTCTCAGTTGTACACAAACGCGCCATCCGGGCCGACGCCCACGTGCAGGGCGCTTATCTTCTCGCCTTCCGACATCCGTCCCAACAACTGCCGCGAAATATCCGGGAGCAACGTGTTAGTGAGAATATGGTCCACATTTCGAGCCCCGCTCTCGACTTCAGTGCAGCGGCTGGCCACCGCATCGACCAAGCCGGGGTCATAGGTAAGCTGGATCTTATGGTTCTCCTGTATACGCCGCTGGATCTTCCCCAGCTTCAAGACCACGATCTGTTTCAGCGATTCATCGCGGATGGGATAGTACGGGATCACCACCATACGGCCAAGAAATGCCGGTTTGAAGGTCTTATTCAGCTCCGGCTTCAGGTCCTTCACCAGAGCCTCAGGGCCGGGCATAGTTTCCGGATCAGCACAGAGCTTCATCATTCGGTCCGTTAAAGCATTGGTGGTCAGTATGATAATGGTGTTTTTGAAGTCGATTTCGCGACCCTCGCCATCTTCCATCATGCCTTTGTCGAACACCTGATAGAAAAGCTCGAGGACATCGGGGTGCGCCTTCTCCACCTCATCCAGCAAGACGACTGAATACGGCCGGC
>Ga0208821_1000664_pt1 | contig 24706 bp, 18 predicted proteins | sample June2015DPH_20_5_FD_184720 | JGI IMG/M metagenome (GOLD analysis project Ga0208821, IMG submission 184720) | Peatland microbial communities from SPRUCE experiment site at the Marcell Experimental Forest, Minnesota, USA - June2015DPH_20_40... | ecosystem: Environmental > Terrestrial > Soil >... | reverse complement strand
CCATTGGATAATCTCATTCAAAGGCTAACTGTGTTCCAGTAGTTGGAAGCGCTTCTCAATCATGATCTTCCCATTGGCGTTCCTGACATGAAACATGCCGGAACCAAAACCAATCCCTACGACGCTCCCTGACAGCACCACTGTTTCAACTCTGCCTGTACTGTCCAGCCCAAACTTGATGCTGGCGGAACCGCTGTTGATCGTCAGGATACGACTAAAGAATTCATTCCCCATGAAAACCTTTCTGTCAGCTTTTTTCAAACTTCCCTGTAAAATACTTGTACAGGGCCACGAAAGCCAGCAACCTCAGTAGCTCGACAGTTAATGTGCAGGAACATTTCCTAAGATCATTTTACCTCTCAAAGGTGATGAGCTTCTCAATTTCTTCAATCAAGGCAAGATCTGATGCTGTTTCGGCCACTACCTTCCAGTGCTTGTATTCAGTGTTCCGGATGATCTTCTTTGCTTCGAGAAGAGAGGATGGATTCATGCTTAAATCGGTCAAGCCTAATCCAACCAAAAGGGGGATATAGGCTGGAGTACCCGCCATTTCTCCACAAAGGGTTACCTTTTTGCCTGTTTGATTTGCCACCTGAACAACCTTTTGAATTAAACGTAGGACTGCCGGGTTCAACGGTTTATAGATATGGTTCACCAGATCATTGTTCCGGTCTACCGCAAGCGTGTATTGAACCAAGTCATTGGTGCCTATACTGAAGAAATCGACCTCTTTTGCCAATTGGTCAGCCAGAATCGCAGCAGATGGTATTTCAATCATGATTCCAAACGGAATCCCCTCGTCGAAGGGAAGCCCTTCTTTGCGAAGTTCTCTCTTAGTTAGTTCAAATAAGTCCCTGATTTGTCTAATTTCCTCGACGCTTGAGATCATGGGGAAAAGAACCTTAACAGGCCCGCAAGCACTCGCCCTCAGGATAGCCCGAAGTTGCTGTTTGAAGAGATTCTTCTCTCTCAAAAATACACGGATCGACCGATAACCCAGAAAAGGATTCTTTTCTTTTTGGCCCTTCCCGTCTTCGAAAAACTTGTCCCCTCCAAAATCAAGGGTGCGAATGGTGACCTCCCTACCAGCAGCCCCTGCAACTACGTTGTGGTAGAGAGAAAATTGTTCGTCCTCAGAGAGGAATCTTCTCCAGACCAGAAACGGCAGCTCGGTCCTGAACAATCCGATACCATAGGCTCCAAAACGAAGCGAATATTCAAGATCAGTCAGACCTCCGATATTACCCCATAACCTAATTTCACGACCATCAAGGGTTTTGGAAGGTAAAGAAACGAGTTCAAACAAATCCCTTTGATACGATTCACGTCTCCGCTGGAGATCCTGATAGTTTTGAATGAGTTCCGCCGGTGGGCTAATTAGCACTATGCCCGTATCGCCATCAACGATCAGTGTATCCCCTTTATTAACCTTTGAAAGTAATCCCTCGATGCCCAAGACTGCGGGAATTCCGAGAGAACGCGCCAGAATTGCAGCATGAGAGTCTTTGCCTCCCGATTCAGTGGCGAAAGCAAGAATCTTCTCCTTATCAAATCTGACTGTATCAGAAGGGGTCAACTCTGAGGATACGAAGATCACCGGTTCCTTAAAATCCCATGTGGTTTGCTGTGGTAGCATCAATTTCTGGATTACTCTCCTTCCTATGTCCCGAAGGTCGGCGCCACGGTCTCGTAAATAATTGTCATCCATCTTTCTAAAAGCTTCCCCGAACTCATCAACCTCTCTCATCACCGCTGACTCTGCGTTAACTCCATTTTCCCGAATATTTTTTAAGATCTGAGCGATGAAATAAGGGTCCTTAAGTATGGCGAGGTGGGTAAGAAAGATCTCTGCATCCTTCTTACCGATCCTCTGAGAAATCTGCGAGTTGTCTTCCATCAATTCATCGATCACTCGACGAATAGCCTGTTTAAGACGGACAACCTCTTCCTCTGCATGTGCCTCCTCCAGACTTCGTCTTTCAACCATAAGAAGAATGTCCTGAAGGACATAGGCCTTCCCGATGACGATTCCCGGCGAGGCGGCAATTCCTTTTAAGAACCATTTGCTAATTTTTTCATCCATCCTTGCGCTCTCATAAGTCGCTGTAGTGACGTCGGGGTTCCCGGAGAAATGATCGTGTCAATAAGCGCCTGAGGATTCCGCTTTAAGGCATGGCGCTGAAGTCTCACTCAATTTGCTAACCCCTCCTAAAAGATTCCCAGAGTGGCTTTATATCCCGCTCGATTTTATTTGTTCGGCTACAGAATAAATTCGCGAAGACGCTTTAAGGCTTTTTCAATTTCTCCAACACCTCTAGGGCACGGCGGGCTGCCCAAGGTACCTCCACCTCCATTTTATGATGGGCTACCCTGAGCACCTCCTCTCCCGGCTCCAAAGCCTCAAGCGCAGCCAACACAGGAACCAGAAATTTCCTCAATCCTCCTTTTGCCAGGTCGTGGAAAACATGATGAGCTCCTTCCCGGAGCAAAACCGAATCTCCTCGATGTTCTAATGCCTCGAACAATGGCTTTAACCCCTGGATGTTCATTTTAATCAACCCTTCGGCTGCAAGCCAACGGACGTCAAAATTGTCATCTTCCAGGGCCTTCACCAAGACAGGTGCTGTCTCTGGATCGCCAATTTCGCCCAGGGCCTTCGCCGCTTCCCATCTCATCAAGGCGTTCTTATTTCCCAGTGCCTCGATTAGTGATGGCACTGCAGCTTTTCCCATAGCCACAAGAGTGTGACGTGCGCCCTCGCGTGCCTTATCTTTATGGCTGGAAAGAGTGTTTATTAAGATCTCCATTGAAGGTTCTTTCACTCCAACTGTCTTCTTTTTCTCTTTTCCCCTGGTTGATTCGCTCATCTTGTTCCCCTTTCTTCAAAAAGATAGAATGAATGACGATCAGTGCAGATCAACCTCAAAAAGAAATCTGAAAATAGATCTGCCAGAATGCCCTACCTCTCTCCTTTCCATAGCCATACCTTCCACATGGCTGCTGAATAGTCGATGCTTAGCATCGCTCGATGGAAAGGATCGCCTTTTAGGTGCGGGAAGGAACATAAAGTCCTTTCAATTCTGCTTTCCCGACGTCAGATGTGACAGGAATTTGAAACTTCCAGATGGTACCGGGCTTAAAACGACTGACGTTACTAAACACAACCGCTATCTGAGATCCTTCCTCATCATAAACCGTAAATTCGATTTTGACTTCGGAGAATTCTTCTTTGGAATTATTCTTAACCGTTCCAATAATACGCTTGTCCATATATTTGTCGCCGGAGCCTAGATTAGTGACAAGTTGCCAATCAATGAGAGCTAAGGGAAAATTTCGATTTTTGAGTTCTTGCCAATATTTTCCCTCTGGGTCTTGAACGTATCTTTCAGGTGTACTTTCGTAGTGTTTGAATTGGTAAATTCCTTTGTCATACAACGCCCTGGAAAAACCCGCAGAAGTTAATCGAAAGAAGAATAATGAACAAAATGCAATTGTGAACGCAGCCGCCGCTATTTTCCTTATTGCTTGCACAAGTTTCGCTCCTTTCCTTATTAAATCAATATCCAAACATATCTCCCTTTATGAAGCTGCCATAGCTTACCTTAGCTTTCCCGAAAGGAATAAAATTCTCATAAGGGGCGTATCCATCCTTAATAAAGCAGGGTTGAATCCTCTTATTCAACGTTAATCTGAGGTCCCTCTTCGCAATTCCTTCCTTTGTTTTCAAAGTCTCCGATCGATCGTCTTTCTCAGCCAATCGGTAAAATTGAGAAAGACCATTCCCCCGACGACAGCGATGATGATGACGATGTAGAAGGTTCTCACCCATCCGACGACCTTCTCTCCAATATTCGCTCTTCCTGTCGGGCCAAAGGTATGGATTGATAGTTTCGTGAAGCTCTCCGAGGCATCCGGATGACACCGGCCGCAAGTCTTTTTTAAGTTGTTCTTGTTAACTGTCGATTCGGGATCTGAAGGAGGACGAATATCATGGACACCATGACAACTGGCACATTCGGCCACATAGGGGTCTCCGCCCCGATAATAGAGTCCGTGGAAACTATTCAAATACGATTTCACCGGTGCCGTACTGAACCCATATTCTCTTGCGATTCGTAGCGAGGCATGGCACTGAGGGCAAGTCGTCAGAGCAATCCTTCTCTCATTCACTGGAGAGTTAGGATTGATTACTGCTTTGATCCCGTGGATGCCATGGCAGGTGGTGCAGGTGGGAGCATCACTTCTGCCTTTTGCGGCCAGCACCCCATGGATGCTTTCCGTAAATTCTTTTGTAATCTGGGGATGGCATGATCCACAGGTCTCAGGAATATTCGACCGAAAGACAGAAGATCGGGGATCGATGAGCGACCTAAGATTGTGGCTCCCATGACAGCTCGTACATGTCACCTTACCCGACTCTCGATGAACGCTTCCCTTGAAAAGTGCTTCGGGGGTAGGACCCGGACCCAATGCATGTTCTCTGACAAATTTGATATTAGCGTGACACCGATCACAGGTCTTTTCAATGTTGGAAAAATAGGTCATCGATTTCGGATTTTGGCTTGAGAGGATATTATGTTTTCCGTGGCAATCATAACAGTAAGCCGCCCCCTCCATTCCCTTCATGGTAACGTTGGCATGAACGCTCTGCTGATACTCCCTCTCCGCCTCACGATGACAACCTCCGCAGTTCACTCTCTGGCCCGTAGTCTTTTCTCCTCCTGCTGCGTGGGTATCATCTTTAATCTGGGTGTGACAGTCTGAGCAATCGAGCTTCGCATGGACAGAACTTTTAAATTCCGTTTTGGAAACAAAAAGAGAGACACTTTTCCCATGGACGTCTTTCATTGTCAGCGTTTGATCCTGATGACAACCCAGGCAAAAAGAATTGTCGCACCAACCGATCCCTGCCGTTAACCCCGGAAAAAGAAGAGGCAAAACGATCCACAAGAGGATTTTTCCCATCTTTACAACGGATCACCTCCTTATACCCTTTTATTCTCAGCCCTTAACACAGATTCCCGGAATAGGTCGTCGCATCAGATTGCCGATCTTTCGCTTCTTCTGAGTAAGAGTCCCGGCTGCCCGAGGTCAACGACCCGATACGCCGCCAATTTAATCCGATCGTTCACCAAAAACCAGGCCAAGGCATAACCCCACACCGCCAGCCCCCAGCCCCAACCGATGGGCGTCATCAGGATTCCATACACCGCAAAAACTGTGGCAACCAGTTGCGTGCCAATCACCGCCGTCAGCAGAATCCGCGCGGGACGTATAGACCAGAAAGGGCCCCGGGTGCGGGTGATAAAAATTGTCAGATGCCCCGCCACGGAGAGCTTCAGGTACATCAATGTCTGGATGACTTCACGGTTGAGGTGAAACACACGCTCACCGAGATAGAAAAGCCCGAACGACGCAACCACACCGGCCATGCCCAGCACCGTCGAGATCCCCAACACGATCCGCATGTTCCAGCCCTCCGGCTTATTCGAGTAGTGCACCTTGTCATACGCGATGGACAGGATGGCGCCGTCGTTGAGCAACGCCAGTAGTACAATCATCACCGCCGTCACCGGATAAAAGTTGAACACCAAAATCGACAGTGTCATGAACAAAAGCACGCGAATCGTCTCGGTGATGCGGTAGATCGCGTAGCTGTTCATGCGCTGAAAAATCTTTCGGCTCTCCTTGATCGCATCGATGATCACCGACAGACCCGGCGTCAGCAAAACGATAGCCGCTGCTGCCCGCGCTGCGTCCGTCGCGTCCGAGACAGCGATGCCGCAGTCGGCCTTTTTCAGCGCAGGCGCATCATTGACGCCGTCCCCCGTCATCCCAACAATATGCCCCTTTTGTTGAAGAACCTCGACGATATGATATTTATGTTCGGGAAAAACCTGGGCAAATCCATCCGCTTGCTCAATGGTGTTATGGAGTTGACCGGACTCATGATGCTTGGTCTCCTCAAAGAGTCCTGCATCAAGAATATTTTGTCCCAAACCTAATTCACGGGCGGTTTCTTTGGCAATGGCTATCTGATCTCCGGTCACCATCTTCACATTCACGCCCATCTGCCGCCCGGTTGCGATGGTGGCTTTAGAATCCGCGCGGGGCGGATCGAAAAGCGGCAGGACGCCGAGAAACTGCCACTGCCCCTGCTCATCGGTGCGCGCCACGCCAAGAGAGCGGAAGCCACGGACAGCAAATTCGTTGATGGCTTTCTCAACGGCAGGCTTTACCTGTGTCGCATTGGCCGCCAACTCCAATATCACCTGGGGCGCGCCTTTCGTCACCTTAAATACTTTCCCGTCTGTAGTCTTAATAGTGGCCTCGGTGCGCTTGTGCACCGGGTCGAACGGCTGAAAATGGACTACTTCGTAACCCTTAAGAGCCTGATCGTTCTTCATGCCGCTCAGTACGGCCAGATCAATGGTGTCCTGGTTTTCCGCGCGCGACGCCAGCGCAGCATTGAGAATCACCTGGTCGGAGCTGACTCCCTCGATGCTAAGCGGGGGGCCAAGAGTCAGCTTGTTTTGCGTCAAGGTGCCTGTTTTATCCGAACAAAGCACATCCATCCCCGCCAACTCTTCGATGGCCACCAACCGGCTGACAATCGCCTGTTTTGCCGCCAGCACACGCGCTCCCACGGCCATTGTTACGGAAAGCACCGTGGGCATCGCCACAGGAATCGCGGCCACCGTCAATACCAGTGCGAACTGTAGCGTTGTGACCATCTTGTCGCCGCGGAACAGTGCGACGGTCAGAATCAACACCACCAAGACCACCGCCAGCACGATCAGGTAGTCGCCGATCTTCAGCACGGCACGCTGGAAGTGGCTGACGGTGTGCGCCTCCTGCACCAGTTGCGCGGTCTTGCCGAAGTACGTGTTCTGACCCGTACCATAGACCAGTGCCTCAATTTCGCCTTGGCGGATAATCGACCCCGAATAAACGGTCTCGCTGGTTTTGCGTGTGACGGGCAACGACTCACCCGTCAACGCGGATTGGTCCACTTCCACTGGATCACCTTCCAACAAGCACGCATCTGCCGGCACGATGTCGCCGAGACGCACGCGAATAACGTCGCCGGGCACCAGTTCACGCGCCGCCACCGTGGTCCATTTCCCATCGCGTCGGACGCGGGCACGGATTGCCAGCTTGGCCTTCAGCGCGGCGATAGCGTTGCCAGCTTGATATTCCTCCCAGAAACCAACAGCAGCGTTGGCCACCAGCAGCACGAGGATAATGAAGAAATCCGGCCAGTGCCGGACCAGCGCCGAGAGAATGATAGCCACTTCAATCATCCAAGGAATCGGTCCCCAAAAATAGGTGAGGAATTTCAGGAACGGGTTGGTTTTCTTTTCTTCAATCTCGTTGAGCCCATATTGGGTCAACCGTTTCTGCGCCTCGGCTTGACTGAGGCCGTCCGGCGACGACCCCAACTTTGCCTGCAGTTCCGGCAGGGGAAGGGATTTCAGATCGTCCTTCGCATCGGGCTTCGATCCCGGCTTCGATTCGGGAGCCTTGGGGTGGTCGGTATTGGGTTTCATAATGGGTATTCCTCCTGTCTTTGCCATGCCGCAGGTTTCGTGAGTTGAGGGATACTTGTTGTCATGCTCATCTCCTTTCCATCGCGGCATTGTATTCGCCACGGCGCGCAGCCCGGTTGCACCTGGCTCGATGATACAGAGCTTGCTGTGCCGCCAACACGTGGGCCTCCTCGCCTTGCCAAATCTCCAAAGCCGGTTGCTGGATGGCGCGGGCAAACGAAAACGCCAACGCCCAAGGCAGTCGCGACTTGAATCTAACATTCATGGCATTCAAACGGGCCGAGGCCAGTTCACCGGATTGGCCGCCCGACAAGAACGCAATCCCCGGAACGGCAGCGGGGACGGCTCGCAGGAGACACCTCACCGTGGCGTCGGCCACCTCGTCCACCGCTTCTTGCTTGGGGCAGGTCAATCCCGGAAGCACCATGTTGGGCTTCAGGATCATACCCTCCAGCGTCACCCGTTGTGTGTAAAGCTGGTTGAAAACCGTTCGTAGGACTCCCTCCGTTACCTCGCAGCACCGCTCCAGGGTATGCTCGCCGTCCATGAGCACTTCCGGCTCGACGACGGGGACCAGACTAACTTCCTGACACAAGGCAGCATAGCGAGCCAACGCCTGCGCATTGGCCTCGATACAACCCCGACTGGGAATGTTATCGGCAATGGTAATCACCGCGCGCCACTTGGCAAAACGGGCGCCCATTTGAGAGTATTCAGCCAGGCGGGCGCGCAACCCATCCAGGCCTTCTGTTATTTTCTCACCTGGATGACCTGCCATGTCCTTTGCACCGGTGTCAACCTTGATACCCGGAATGATACCCCCGTCGGTTATGACTTTAACAAACGAAGTACCATCTTTCCTGGACTGACGGATGGTCTCATCATAAAGGATGACGCCACTGATAAACTCACCCAACCCAGGAGTGGTCAAAATCATTTCCCTGTAAGAGCGACGCGCTTCCTCAGTTTGAGGAATCCCCACTTTTTCAAAACGCTTGTTACAGGTGGGGGTACTCTCATCCATGGCCAGAAGACCTTTATCCTCAGCGACCATCGCCTTGGCAGTGGCTATAAGCTCTTGTGCACTCATCTCTGATACCTCCGTAATTTTATCAATTATTAACCGATCATGCTCAGGCCCTTTCATACTTCGAGCTAATTGAGACCAACTACCAGTTCATGGAAATAGAGAGGTTTGAGGTCACACCGCGCAATCCATCCTCCTCGATGAGTTGCTGTAGCTCACCTGAGGTGATCACGCGCCTCTCCCTATAGTCCAGCCAGATGCTCTGGCCGAGTCTCTGGAATATAGGCTAAGTATTTTCCCCTATTAAGACTTCTTCTCTCTTTCCAATGCTGCCACTTTCGCAAGACGGCGCCTGAACCGTTCGGCCCCCTTGAAATGGGCGCTCAGGAAGGCCTGGATCAAATCCCAGGATAGAGCATGTCCGGTGACCCGGCCGCCCAGACACATAACGTTCATGTCGTCATCCTCTACCCCCTGATGAGCGGAGAAGGAATCCGTGATCAACGCCGCCCGCACGCCGGGCACCTTGTTGGCCGCAACGCAAGCCCCTACCCCACTGCCGCAGATGGCCAGGCCCCGGGTGACCTCACCTCTTGCCACCGCCCTTGCCAGGGGCACCACAAAATCCGGGTAGTCATCTCCTGTAACCAACTCATGGGCGCCGAAGTCCGCCACCTCATAACCGGCGGCCTTGAGGGCCGTAGTCAGGTACACTTTCAACTCAAACCCACCATGATCCGCAGCTATGCCAATGCGCATCATTTCTCCTCTACGCTCAGCGCTTCGAAGCCGGAGATGACGTCGAACAGTTCCTCGTCGATGCCACTCTGGCACAAAGGATGGAATGTCCCGTTTAGGTCCTCCAGCAATTCGTCGATGTTTTTGTCGGCGCCTTGCATCGCCATGTTCAGCACGAGATTGCGCCCCATGACGCCCAAGCCGATCATGCCGATTTCATACTGTTGTTGTGCTTGCTTATTGGTCATAGTTTTGTCTCCGGAGCGGTTTGCGGAAATTGGTGGAATTGATTTTCATCTTCATCCTTTCGGAAATACCAGCCGCGAGGTTCGGGTCTGTCTATTTATTAGGTTCTCCCTTGGCTTCAGGGTTAGGCTCGGCCTTACCTTCAGCTTTCCGATTCTCTCGCTCTCCTTTCTCCAACTCTTCAACTGCCTGAACATCCTTGCGCCCCAGCTCCTCGTAAAGTTCATGGACTCGCTTGACGAGCCCAGGCGTCAAATCGGACGGCGTCTTGGATTTGGTTTCAGGTTGAGGTTCAGTATTGGCTTCAGGCTTAGGTTCCGCTTTGGTCTCAGGCTTAGATTCAACCTTGGTTTCAGGTTTAGGTTTAGGTTCAGCTTTGGCTTCAGGCTTAGGCTCAGCTTTGGCTTCGGGTTTAGACTCGGCTTTGGCTTCAGGTTTACGCTCCGCTTTGGCCTCGGGCTGAGGTTCAGCCTTGGCTTCAGGCTTTGTCTCTGCTTTAGCCTCAGGTTTAGGCTCCGCCTTGACTTCAGCTTTAGGCTCTCCTTTAGCGTCGGGTTTAGGCTCGGCTTTGGCTTCAGGTTTACGCTCGGCTTTAGCTTCAGGTTTAGGCTCCGCTTTGGCCTCGGGCTGAGGTTCAGCCTTGGCTTCAGGCTTTGTCTCTGCTTTAGCCTCAGGTTTAGGCTCCGCCTTGACTTCAGCTTTAGGCTCTCCTTTAGCGTCGGGTTTAGGCTCGGCTTTGGCTTCAGGTTTACGCTCGGCTTTAGCTTCAGGTTTAGGCTCCGCTTTGGCCTCGGGCTGAGGTTCAGCCTTGGCTTCAGGCTTTGTCTCTGCTTTAGCCTCAGGTTTAGGCTCCGCCTTGACTTCAGCTTTAGGCTCTCCTTTAGCGTCGGGTTTAGGCTCGGCTTTGGCTTCAGGCTTAGGCTCAGCTTTGGCTTCGGGTTTAGACTCGGCTTTGGCTTCAGGTTTACGCTCGGCTTTAGCTTCAGGTTTAGGCTCCGCCTTGACTGGATCAAAAATCCGATACGCGAGCAGTTTCACGCGGTCATTCACGAGGAACCAGGCCAGAGCATAGCCCCAAACGAACAGCGCCCAACCCCAGCCCAGGGGTGTCATAAACAGCCCATAAACTGCGATCAACGTCGCCACCAGTTGCGTGCCGAGCACGGCCGCCCATAGAACCCGCGCGGGGCGTATGGACCAGAACGGGCCACGCGTGCGCGTCAGGAAAATCGTCAGATGTCCGGCCACGGACAGCTTCAAATACATCAGCGTCTGGATGTGCACACGGTCGAGATGAAAGACGCGCTCACCGAGATAAAATAAGCCGAAGGCGGCGACGACCCCGATGACGCCCAGCACCGTGGCGATCCCCAGCACCATGCGCATGTTCCATGCCTCGGGCTTGTCCTTGTAATGAACGTTGTCATACGCAATGGACAGGATGGCGCCGTCGTTGAGCAACGCCAGCATCACGATCATCACTGCGGTCACCGGATAGAAGTTAAATACCAGGATCGCTACCGTCATGAAAAAGAGGACGCGTAGCGTCTCGGCGATGCGGTATATGGCATAGCTGTTCATCCGCTGGAAAATTCTCCGGCTTTCCTTGATCGCGTCAATAATCACCGACAGGCCGGGCATCAGCAGCACGATGGCCGCCGCCGCGCGCGCCGCGTCCGTCGCGCCCGAAACGGCGATGCCGCAGTCGGCTTTCTTCAGCGCGGGGGCGTCATTCACCCCGTCGCCCGTCATGCCGACGATGTGGCCGCGCTTCTGCAAAACATCCACAATGTGGAATTTGTGCTCGGGGAACACCTGCGCGAAACCGTCGGCCTTCTCGATGGACTCGGCCACCTCTGTGGTTTCTTCCTTTTTTGAGTCGCCCAGGCCGCCGGCGTCGAGGATATTTGTGCCCATGTCTAACTTTTTGGCGGTTTCCTTGGCGATGGCCAGTGCATCGCCCGTAACCATCTTGACCCTCACGCCCATCTGGCGCGCGGTCGCAATGGTTGCCTTGGCATCTTCCCGGGGCGGGTCGAAAAGCGGCAACACGCCTATAAACTGCCATGGGCCTTGCGCGTCCGCCCGAGCCACGCCCAACGAACGAAAGCCGCGCGCCGCAAATTCGTTGACGGCCTTCTCGACGGCGGGCTTGACTTGCCCGGCATTGGCCGACAATGCTAAAATCACCTGCGGCGCGCCCTTCGTCACCTTGAACGTCTTTCCGTCTTTGGCTTTGACGGTGGCCTCAGTGCGTTTATGCACCGGGTCGAACGGCTGGAAATGAACCACCTCATAAGCCTTTAACGAATCCTTGTCTTTCAGTCCGCCCAGGACGGCCAGATCAATGGTGTCGTTATTGTCCGCACGCGACGCCAGCGCGCCATTGAGGATCACTTGATCGGCGGGGACATTGTTCACGCTGAACGGATCGCCCAGTGTCAGCTTGTTCTGGGTCAGGGTGCCGGTCTTGTCCGCGCACAGCACATCCACGCCCGCCAATTCCTCAATGGCCACCAGCTTGCTCACAATCGCCTTTTTCCTGGCGAGCAGGCGCGCGCCGACCGCCATCGTCACCGACAACACCGTGGGCATCGCCACGGGAATCGCGGCCACGGTCAGCACCAATGCGAACTGAAGCGTAGTGAGCATCCGGTCGCCACGGAAGATCGCGACGGTAATAATCATCGCCACCAGAGCCACCGCGAGGATAATCAGGTAATTGCCGATCTTCAAAACCGCCTTTTGAAAGTGGCTAACGGTGTGCGCCTCCTGCACCAGTTGCGCGGTCTTGCCGAAGTAGGTGTTCGCACCCGTGGCATAGACCAGTGCGCCGATTTCACCCCGGCGAATGATCGAACCGGAAAACACCGCCTCGCCAGGTTTGCGCGTGGCGGGCAACGACTCTCCCGTCAGCGCGGATTGGTCCACCTCCACCGGGTCGCCGTCCAGCAGACGCGCATCCGCCGGCACAATGTCGCCCAGGCGCATGCGGATGACGTCGCCCGGCACCAGCTCACGCGCCGCCGGGTTGACCCACTTCCCGTCACGTTTCACCCGGGCCTTGACCGCCAGCTTGGCCTTCAGCGCGGCGATGGCGTTGCCCGCCTGGTGTTCTTCCCAGAATCCGACCACGGCGTTGGCAACAAGCAAAAGGAGGATGATGAAGAAATCCGGCCAGTGCCGGGCTACCGCCGAAAGGATCACGGCCGCTTCGATCATCCACGGGATGGGACCCCAAAAATAGGTGAGGAATTTCAGGAACGGATTGGTCTTCTTTTCTTCAATCTCGTTAGGCCCATATTGGGTCAGCCGTTTCTGTGCCTCGGCTTGACTGAGGCCGTCCGGCGACGACCCCAGTTTTTTCTCCACTTCCGGCAGGGGAAGGGATTTCAGATCGTCCTTCGCATCGGGCTTCGATCCCGGCTTCGATTCGGGAGCCTTGGACTGGTCAGCATTGGGTTCCATAATGGGTATTCTCCTTCCTTTGCTATGCCGCAGGTTTCGTGAGTTGCGGGATACCTGTTGTCATGCTCATGCCCTTTCCATCGCGGCATTGTATTCGCCACGGCGCGCAGCCCGGTGGCAACTCCCGATAGGCGCGCCGGACCTCCTCGGTCTGGGGAATCCCCAACCTGGCAAATCGTTTGTTGCAGGTTGGATTACTTCCATCCATCGCCAGCAGGCCCTTGTCGCCGGCGACCAGCATCCTCGCGGTGTCTATAAGCTCTTGAGCATTCATTTGTGAGGATTCTTTGGTTGTGTAAGTCTATGAGGCCTCGCTATTTTCCGACCGCGCCTGAAACCGGCTGCTGCGGTTGGTTGCGAGGCCGCCATGCCAAGTCATCACTCATCACATAGATAATGATGGCGGCTAACATCAGAAACATGGCGCCCCAGAAACGCCAATCGCGATGCGCACGTTTCCAGTAAGGACGATGGCCATGAGGAACGCTGTCGCTATCCGACCCTCCGTGCTGGTGGTGACTGTGCTTTATCTCATTCATTGTTTCCCTTTCTTGTCGATCCCATGCCGAATCATCTCGGGTCAGTATTGTTACTGCTCGTATCCATCCACTTCCAGTTTCGGATTTCCGGCAGATCCTGGCCGTGCTTGTCGATGTACTGTTTGTGCTCGATGAGCTTGTCCTGCACCATCTGCTTCAGGTAAGCCCCCTTGGAGCCCAAGTGCGGCAGTCGATCGATTACGTCTTGTACCAGGTGGAACCGGTCCAGCTTGTTTTGCACCCTGATGTCAAAGGCCGTCGTGATCGTGCCCTCTTCCACATAGCCCCGGACGTGGAGGTTGCGGTTGGTCCGGCGATAGGTCAGCCGGTGGACCAGCCAGGGGTATCCATGGAAGCCAAAGATGATGTGTTTGTCTTTCGTGAAGAGCGAGTCGTAATCCGTTTCGCTCAGCCCATGCGGGTGCTCGGTTTGCGGCTGGAGCTTCATGAGATCGACGACATTGATCACCCGGATTTTCAGGCCGGGCAGATGCTCGCGCAGAATGGAAACAGCGGCCAGAATCTCCAGCGTGGGCGTGTCTCCGCAACAGGCCATCACCACATCCGGCTCAGCGTCCTGGTCGTTGCTGGCCCATTGCCAGATGCCAATTCCTTCCGTGCAGTGCACGACCGCGGCATCCATGGTCAGCCATTGGGGCAGCGCGTGCTTTCCCGCAACCACCACATTCACATAGTGCCGGCTGCGCAGGCAGTGATCAAAAACCGACAACAGGCAGTTGGCGTCGGGCGGAAGGTAAATACGCACGATATCGGCCTTCTTGTTGATGACGTGGTCGAGGAAGCCGGGATCCTGGTGCGTGAAACCGTTGTGATCCTGCTGCCAGACGTGGGAGGCGAGCAGAAAGTTCAGCGACGCGATCTTCCGCCGCCAGGGCAGTTCCAACGTTACCTTCAGCCACTTGGCGTGCTGGCTGAACATCGAATCGATGATGCGAATGAAGGCTTCATAGCTGTTGAAAAGCCCGTGCCGTCCGGTAAGCAGATAACCCTCCAACCAACCCTCGCACTGGTGCTCGCTGAGCATTGAGTCCAGCACGCGTCCGGCGGGCGCGAGGAATTCATCATTCTTTACTTCCCGGGCGTCCCACTGACGATTGGTTGCTTCAAAGACCGCGCCCAGGAGATTCGAGAGCGTCTCATCGGGACCGAAGATCCGGAAATTGCGCTGATCCTGATTTAGCTTGGCCACGTCGCGCAGGAACTTACCCAGCACGAGCGTATCGTGACCGTCAACGGCGCCGGGCGAAGGCACATTCACCGCGTGGTCGTGGAAGTCCGGCATACGCAAATCGCGCAGCAGGATTCCGCCGTTGGCGTGGAGATTCGCGCCCATCCGCCGGTCGCCCTTAGGCGCCAGCTCGGCCAATTCCGGCTTGAGCCGGCCATTCTCATCGAACAGCTCTTCTGCCTTGTAGCTCTTCATCCAGCTTTCAAGCTGCTTGACATGATCGGGATGCTCGGAATCCACCAGGAGCGGCACCTGGTGGGCACGGAAGGTGCCCTCAACTTGTAGACCATCGACGACTTTCGGTCCCGTCCAGCCCTTGGGTGACCTCAGGACGATCATTGGCCAGCGCGGCCGAGTATTGTCATTTTTGTTCCGCGCATTGCTTTGGATTTGCCGGATCTCCTCGATGGCCTTTTCCAAAATGGCGGCCATGAGTTGATGCATCTTTTCCGGGTCATCGCCTTCCACAAAGTAGGGCGTCCAACCGCAGCCGCGCAGAAATTGCTCCAATTCCTCATGCTCGATACGGGCCAGCACGGTCGGGTTGCTGATCTTGTAGCCATTGAGGTGCAGGATCGGCAGCACGGCTCCGTCGGTAATTGGGTTGAGAAACTTGTTGGACTGCCATGCGGTCGCCAACGGACCGGTTTCCGCTTCACCGTCGCCCACGACGCAGGCGACGATCAGATCGGGATTGTCGAACGCGGCCCCGAAGGCATGGCTGAGCGAGTACCCCAGCTCGCCCCCTTCGTGAATCGACCCCGGCGTCGTCGGCGCAACGTGGCTGGAAATCCCGCCGGGAAACGAGAACTGCTTGAACAGCTTTTTCATCCCGGCTTCGTCCTGGCTGATGTTCGGATAAATCTCACTGTAGGTGCCTTCGAGGTAAGTATTGCCCACCAGCGCCGGGCCGCCGTGACCGGGACCGGCGATGTAGAACATATCCAGGTCATACTTCTTGATGACTCGGTTCAAATGCACGTAGATGAAGTTCTGGCCCGGCGTCGTGCCCCAGTGTCCGACCACCAGGGGCTTCACGTGCGACAGTTTCAACGCCTGCTTCAGCAGCGGATTGTCGTAGAGATAAATCTGACCGACCGAAAGGTAGTTCGCGGCACGCCAATACGCGTCCATCTTTCGCAGCAGATCGGGCGACAACGGCTTGTCCGTTTTATTCATCTTCTCCGTTTCCATGGCGATGTTCTCCTTAACCCTATTTTTCACCTTCATAACAATGCTCCTTTCAGACACCTTTTTTGTTTTCATGATCATGTTCCTTTTCAATTGTAAGACCCAAAACGCGGCAGACCGTGTTCGCGATCATCCATTCCTCGTCCGTATGAATGACCCGAACAGCAACCCGGCTGGCCGCCGCGGAAATCACACCTTCATTCGCCGCGTTTCGCTTTTCTTCGAGTTCGATTCCAAGGAATTCCAGCCCGTCGCAGATCCGGGCCCGGACTAGGGGCGCCTTCTCGCCGATGCCACCAGCGAACACCAGCGTATCCAATCCGCCCAACGCCGCCGCGAATGCGCCGATCCATTTCTTAACCTGGTAGCAAAACAGCGCGACCGCCTCGGCCGCCCTCTCATCCTGTGCTTCGTGCTCCAGCAAGTCGTGCATGTCGGGACTGGTCTCCGACACACCGAGCAGCCCGGACTGGAAATTAACCATCTCATTGAATTGCTTCGCGCTCACTTTTTCAGTGCGCGCCAAATACCAAACCAGTCCGGGATCGAGGTCACCTGAGCGGGTGCTCATTGGAATGCCTGCAGTCGGTGTAAGTGCCATGCTGGTATCGATGGATTTGCCGTTGTTCACTGCCGCCAGGCTTGCGCCGTTGCCGAGGTGGGCGAGGATGATTCGGCCTTGTGCCGCTTTTGTTCCGGCCAGGCGGGCCAGTTCTCCCATTAGAAACGCATACGATAATCCGTGAAAGCCGTACCGCCGCACGCCCTGCGCTTCGTAGCGGCGCGGGATCGGCAGCAACCGCGCCACGCGCGGCAGATCATGGTGAAAGGCCGTGTCGAAACAGGCCACTTGGGGCAGATCATGAAATCGGCGATGAAACGCCCCGGTCAACAGAATCTCCTCCGGCAGGTGCTCAGGATCGAATGGACTGAGCCGGTGTAACTCCTCAACCATTTCCTTGGTGATTAACTGCGGGTCACTGTACTTAGGCCCGCCATGTACCACGCGATGCCCCACTGCGGTCAATGCATCACGCCCGATGCGTTCCTCGATCCAATCCATCAGCCTTTCAACCGCCGCGGTATGGTCCGGCGCAGCCACTTGCCGTGAGAAGTTGTCCTCTTTATTCAAACCTTTCACTGAAAAAGTAGCCTCCGGCAGTCCGATCCGCTCAATCACGCCCTCCAGAATCCGCCGGAGCGAGTTGCCGGCCTCGAACAGCGCGAATTTGATGCTCGACGAGCCGCCATTGATCGTCAGGATGCGTGGGTTAGCCGGTTTCATGGATGACTCCTTCGTCACTCTGCAACCTTTAGAAAGGGTATCTGTGGTATCGGTTTGCTGTGCTTTCATAATGCCCGTGGATGCTTTCCCGCCCGCCAATGCGCTTCAATTTGTTCCAGGGTTTTCCCCTTGGTTTCCGGTGCCAGCCGGTAAATAAAGACCCAGGCGGCGACAGCTATTAAGCCGTATAACCAGAAAGTCTCCGCGTGCCCCAGAGCCGCGACCAGGGTCAGGAATGTCACGGCTACCGCCAGGTTCATTCCCCAGTTAGTAACGGTCACGGCGCTCATGGCCGCACCACGGATCTTTAAGGGATAGATCTCAGAAATCAGCAGCCAGAAGATCGGCCCGAGTCCAAAAGCGAAACAAGCGACATAGATCACCAAACCGCCAATGGCTACATAACTTTTGAAACTCGCCAACTGCTGGAACTGGAAAGCAGCGCCCAAGATCGCCAGGCCAATAATCTGGCCGGCAACTCCGATTAATAACAAAGGCCTCCGGCCAACGCGGTCCAGCAGGAAGATGGCCAGCACATGAAAACACCACATCACCGTGGTCAACCCCGCTCCGGCCAGGATTGCGGGTCCGGTGGCCGCAATGCCGGCGAACTTGAAAATAGTCGGGGCGTAATAGATGACGGTGTTAATGCCGGTTATCTGCTGAAATACAGCCAGGCCTACGCCGACAATCATAGGCATCTTGAGTGAAGGCTGGAATAGTCCAGTAATCCCGCCGTCGCCCTGCTTTTTCATGCTTTGCTGGATGTCCGTGATTTCCGGACTTACGTCTGATACAGTCCGGACACGCTGTAAAACCCGCCTCGCCTGTTCCACCATTGATCTACTGATCAACCAGCGCGGGCTATCGGGTAACCGCCACATTGAAATGACCAGGGCGATAGAGGGTATTGCCGCCAAGCCAAACATATATCGCCATCCCTGGATGCCGGACAATGCGTAGTCCACTAGGTAGGCAACCACGATGCCGGTGGTAATCGCCAGCATGTTGACCGCCACCAATGAACCTCGGACTTTTGCCGGAACCAGTTCGGCAATGTACATCGGAGAGATAAATGAAGCGATGCCGATGGCGATTCCGCTCACTATTCTGGCAGCAATCAACCAGGAAACCGTTGGTGTCAGAGCCGTGCCGATGGCGCTGACCGTAAAGATAATGCCGGCCAGTATTATCATTTTGCGGCGCCCGAAGCGGCCAGTCAGAGCACCTCCCATGACCGCACCCAAAACGGCACCGACCAAAACGGCACTTACGACAATCTCTTCCATGGTGGCTGACAGGGAAAACTGTTTTTTAATGAACAGTATGGCCCCGGAAATAACGCCCGTATCATAGCCGAAGAGCAGGCCGCCGAGAGCTGCGACCCCCACAGCGAAGTAGACAAAACCGTTCACTTCCGACTTGGCCTTATTTTTCATCAGTCCCACTCCTTTCAGCCGGGACAGTACCGTTCCTGTGCCAGGCGGCGATGCGGACAATGAAGTCCTTGCCTTCCCAGTGACCGGCGTCCGGCCAGTAGAATGTGAATCTGATCTGCTTTCCTTCGGGAAGCGCTTTGGTTGCCAGATCGGCGATGTAAATCCCCAACCCCGCATCGTGTGTCGTTGCGTCCTGGACTGTATTCCAATCATCGGCGCTCCAATGAATGCGGGCAGGAGCCATCGTCTCGATGCGCAGGATTTCGCCGGGAGGCATCGAGCGAATCTTGTGGTTATACCGCCACACCATGCGCGGGGATACGGTTTTATCTGTCAGATAGCGTCGCACGGTTTGCGGCGGCAGGTCGAAGAGCCGCCCGTCGCGCAGTGAGCGTCGTAGCTTAAGATATTCGGCGTGCGCCCACACCAGTGGCATGGCCGAACCGGACGGCCTACCAAAATACAGCTCGTGTTCCGGTATGTCCGGCGTGTCCCACACTTGCTCCGGGATCAGACCGCCTTCGTTGGCAAAGGATTCCAAGGCGGTCAGGAGCCGTTTGGCGTTTTCGACCCGGCCGGCCGCCAGTTCGTAGTGTGCCCGTTCGCCGGTGAGCAGTGGCCACCCGCGGCCAATCCCCGTTCCGTCAAAAGGCGCGCCATCCTCATGCTCGCCATAGCCATCGTCGTTGTAGCGATGCCAGGTGGGCCCAAACGGTGTCTCCACCTTCAGCAATGCGTCGATGACTTTTGCCGTGTCGCGAATGCGCGGGTCGTCGGCAGCGCGCGATCCAAAACGCACCAGGGCCAGAGCGTCGGGACTCACCAGATGGCTGGCGAGGCGGGTGTCCTCGGCGGCCGCAACGTTCTTTATGTTCACTTTATTCTGGAAACGCGATACACCTGCCCCCGTCTTCATCGGGGCGATCCGGACGTAATACCCCTCGACGTTGAACTTCCGGCACCAGTCCGTGCCGGACACATACATCCAGCGTTCTATGGATGTGTTCCAAACATCGGCGATCTCGCGGAGGTAGGTTGCAATGGGGGCTTCGTGATTCAAATCGGCCAGATCCGCCGCCGCCAGGAATGCGGCGACTTCTGCCCCAACCGTGAACGGCGAATAACCGGGATCTTCCTCCCAGCGATCCTCCGGGCTCACCGGGCCGTTGCGTACCAAATAGCCTGCGGCTTGCCGCACCATCGGCCAAAACCGGGCCACATCGGCCTCGGCCAATGCTTTTTCGCGATGGGCCAGGTCCACCAGGAGAATAGGCAAAGCCGTCTCGTCCATTTGGATTCCGTCCCAATAGGGTGTGCCATCCAACCACATGTTTTGCGGCCAGTGCCCATCCGGCTGCTGAGTTGCCCGCAAGTAAGCAAGCACGCGGCGTACGTCCTCGTGCGCGCCGGCAGCGAGCAAGCCGCCGGCTGTTTCCACCATGTCGCGCGACCAGACGAGATGGTAACCGCCCAGATCGTTGTCACCCTTGCTAAATCCCCACGGGATGGAGAGGCTGGCGATGAGACCGCCGGGCGCTGTCTTGGACTCGTGGGTGCGCAGGACGGCGAGGCTGATCCGGGAAAGATCGCCCGGACTGAGGCCGCTTTTCTTCAGCGATGCGTGCGTCTTCATCCATTCCTGCCAGCCGGCGATATAGTCGTGCTTTGCCTGGTCAAAACCGTCGCGAAGGCTGGCGATGGCATTCCGGGCCGCTTCATCCGGGTCGCTGCCAAAACCGAGCGCCAGTACGAAGTCTCCCTGCGATTTGAAAAGATCGATCTCGGCAGTCAGGGCCACATTGCCGTTATCGGCCCGCGTGTATTCCCAAGTCATCTGTTTGTGCGCCTTCAGGTCCTGCCAGCCGTCAGACGAACCGACGTAGCCGACAGACCGCTTCGACCACGGAGTGGAGCATGCCAGCGCCAACGCATTGCCATTCCGCTGTGCAAACAGCAGCGGGGTGCGCTCAAATTCGTCCACCCAGGCGGTATTGCCGCTGCCCTGGTTCCCAAGGTGCGGCGCGAGCAGGACATGAAGGTGATAACCGGACCGTGCGCCTTGCTGCGCGATAAACTGGATCCGTTGTAACACCGTCTCCCGATGTGGATCGGTCACAATCTGCTTTTCGATGCGGTAGCGGCCATCACGGCAGGTGTTAACCAACCGGAATGCTGGCACACCGTCGGCCAGCCAGTGAACTCCGGAGTCGGCGTCACGTTTCTCCTCGGAGAAGAAATCCGCTCCGTCCGTGACTATCAACCCCATGTCGCGGACGCAGGCTTGGTCAATGCGGGGCCAATATATCTCGTTGAAGATTCCGTGGCTCAGCGTGAACCAGACGTGGTTCTTGTTGCTGTGGGCCGTGCCAACGCCGGTTTTGGCGCTGGAAGTCCAGCGCGCCGGACTTCCGGGCCCGCCTGGTGCGGGATTTTTTAGATTATCGCTCATTCGATGCTCCTTAGTACGAGTGCGGATAGCTTCGCACGTGTGGATTTGTAGTTAGTGTGAAGAATGCTTCGAATCCCCAAACCTTCCGCGATCTGGACGAACATCGGGGTGTTTTCGATATAGACTACCTGCCGGGCTGGCGCTTGGGCGATGTCCAGCGCAAGCCGAAAGATGTCCGCGTCGGGCTTGCGGAAATGGACGAAGCAGGAGGAAATGAAAAAGTCCACGAACTCATCCAGTTTGAACTTTCGAATCCGATGCGCATTCAGTTCGCGCCCTTCGTTGCTGACCACGGCGATCTTCAGCCCGTGCCGGACCTTGAGCTGAGCGACCAGCTCGATCATCTCGGGGTACGGTTTCGATTGCGCGAACATGAAGCGCCGAAATTGAGCACGAGTGAACGGTCGCTTTTGGTAGAAGACCACCCGATCTAAATATTCTTCCATCGTGAGCTTTCCCTCCTCATAGGTGTCGAAGGTCAGGTGATGGCGAGCCTCCATCTCGGCCAACTCCAGCTTGAAGTTCGTCGCCGCCCGTTTGCGGGCATGATGATCCCACCCGTTGGTGAGCAGGACACCGCCGATATCCAGAAACACGCAGGTGATTGCAGTCGCTTTCTTCATCGTCTTTTCCTCCGTCGATCGAATCATCGTTGTCACAGGATTCGTAAGTCTTCCAGCGGGATCGCAACTCCATCGCGGTGCGGTATCGGCATGCGCCTTTTCCAATAGTTGAACGGAATCATACGCTCCGTTACCGCCAGGGAGGTTGGCTGTGTGCTGAGATATGTTCAGATTCTCCTTCGGAATTTCCATAAATGGACCCTTATTCATCCTGCGAAAAAATTACCACCGTGTATGGCCCGATACTGATTTTGCCGGAGCAGGGCAGCCCATCGATATTTTCCTCATGGGCCTCGACATCAGGAGCGGGATGATTTGCAAAATTTGGGCTGTAGTTATGTGAGTCACTGTTAAATCGTGTTTTCCACAAACCAGTCCTCGGAAAACCAATGACATAACCATCGCGGTTTTGATTCGCCATATTCACCACCACAACGACACTATCGGTTGGGCCTTGTTTGTCCCATCGATGGAAAGCGATGATCTTAGCCCCATCGTCAAAATGATAGAGATGGATATTTTGACCGCACAACCCCCGCGTCACATTCGACAGATTGCGCCGTAAGGCGATCATATCCCTGTACATTCCGAGAATACCGTGTTCGTCCTCAACCCGGGACCAATCGATCGGGACTTTATCCTGGAACCAACGATCCTCCAGCAACTCTTGCCCTTCAAAAATCATCGGGATACCGGGCGAAGTAAGAACAAGAGCGCCGGCCAACGTAGAGCGTTTCTTGGAAAACCAGCTGTCCGCCTTGCCTGGCCAGATCTCCTCGGGCACGCGGGCCCGGCCATTAGCAACCGCGTCGTGCGACTCGGTATAAATGATCCGTTTGAAGGCGTCTTGATCGTAGCGATGCTCAATGGCTTTACTGACTGCCCCCAGATCGCGAGATCTATCATCACAAACAATAACGGCCTGGCGAACGTGGTGAACAAAATCGGCATCCCATTGCGCATTGAAACCGGCGCCGCCCGCTCCCACATCTTTAGTGACCCAGGGATTCTTATGCATCCCTTCGGCGATGCTGATTTTACCCGGGAATCGTTGTTGGATTTCCACATTGATCCACTGCAGCAGACTCCAGCCTTCCGGAATGTCATTGGCCGGATTTCCGGCATTACCGTCGATGCTTTTGATAAAAACAATCATATCCCAGCGCAGGCCGTCGGCATGGTACTCTTCGAGCCACATCAAAGCGTTATCGCATATGTATTGGCGCACTTCACCCCGGCCATAATCGGGGCGCGTCTGGCCCCAGGGTGTATGCGAGCGATGATCATTATAGAAGTAGATCCCCCCTTTATTATTTTCGCTCCAACCGTCAAATTGCCACAAATCAAGGTCAGAGGGGCCAAAGTGGTTGTAAACGACATCCACAATGACAGCGATACCATGCTCATGGGCCGCCTTCACAAATCGCTTAAATGCATCCGGCCCGCCGTAAATACTTTCAACGGCAAAGGGATGAGACGGATCGTAACCCAACGAAAATTCCCCTGAAAACTCCGCGACCGGCATCACTTCCACGGCATTAATACCCAGTTCTTTGAGGTAAGGAAATTTTTCAATGGCACTGTCTAACGTGCCCGGATGGCCCTCTTCTTTAACGTTAAAGGTGCCAACGTGCATCTCGTAAATGACAAGCTCATTCCCCGTGGCAATTTTAAAGTTATCACTACCCCAGTTAAACGCTTTAGGGTCATAGATAATTCCGTTACTCATTGAGTTCGTCACTTTTCTGGCATAAGGGTCAATGCGATAGAAAGGAGAAAGCTTCCAATCAACAGGAGCGTGAATCATATATTTGTACTCATCTCCCGCTTTTGCTCCTGGCACGTCAGTCGACCAGTAACCGTTCTCCTCTCTGGCCATAGGTGTTGAGGTCTTGCTCCAGTCATTGAAGGTTCCGATCACGTAAACTTTTTCGGCATGGGGCGCCCATACGCGAAAGGTTACACCCTTTGCACCGGGTATGGCCCCCATGCCCGGATGTTTTGGCATTGTGCGAGTTTTTTCTGTCATTCTCTCCTCCTAATCTTGGTCAATCAAATTCTTCGAAGATTGATCCGGGATGAATCTGCGATGTTTGTGATAACAGATATTTTCACCTCTGATCCCTCGCATCTCTCCTGCCGGGAGGTTCAATTCTATTCTGGCTGGGCACCCTCCTGCTTAAGCGGAACGGAACATCCTCCGACCGATGACTGTGACGGGATCAGCCGCATAGGCTGGAATTAACCCGCCTAAACCCATCAAAATAGCCACTATCGCTCCAAGAATCATCATCTTCTTTTTTTTCCTATCCTCATTCTTCTTTTTTGAGATCATTTTGAAGTTTCCTGTTGGCCATTTCTTCGCCCTTGTTATCAGCAGGTGCTTTCTATCCAGCTTACTCACCACCTCCTTTGCCATTCGCATTAAGTCCATTGACTTTACTCGACGATCATCACGCAATTCATGGTCCCGAACTCGTTCATGAAGCAACCTTCACAGAAAGGATCATTCTCCCACTTCCCGTCTGCCACAAAGCGATATTCATATCTCCCAGGCGTCAAGGAGAGGGTTATTTTCCATGTCCCACGTTCATCCCTTTTCAGTGGATGCGAGCTCGGATTCCATTGGTTAAAACTTCCAGCTAAAAAGACGCTTTGCGCGTGAGGCGCCAGATAACTGAACTCTGTGCCCCTTTCTTTTCTATCTACTTTTGATTTTTTCTTCGCTGCTGTTTTCATAAATCACCTCCATTGAATTCATTCTTGTTTTCTGATCTCGCTTGCCTTCTCTTTGTTTGCGCGCTCCTGGCCCAATCCCATGGTCAGCGCTGTCACCCCGGCAATACCGCCTAGTTGCATGGTTTCCACAGCCGTGCTGGGTACAATTACGATCGTGGCGTTC
>Ga0208821_1000658_pt1 | contig 24796 bp, 16 predicted proteins | sample June2015DPH_20_5_FD_184720 | JGI IMG/M metagenome (GOLD analysis project Ga0208821, IMG submission 184720) | Peatland microbial communities from SPRUCE experiment site at the Marcell Experimental Forest, Minnesota, USA - June2015DPH_20_40... | ecosystem: Environmental > Terrestrial > Soil >... | reverse complement strand
GATCATCGTCCTGGGCGCGAGGGAAGCCATGGGGCTGCGGCTGCGGACTTGAAAGGGGCAGGCGAAGTGGAGGCCGGCGCCTGGACGGAGAGGTGGTAAGTGGGGATGGTGCACGCCGGCGGCCAGTGTTGGCACCATGGTCAAGGGCAAGAGCAAGGCTCAGGGCCCAGGACTCGGGGCAAGAGGTGGGGCTGCCCCTGTTTGGAGAGGCCTGAGACACCCCAGAATGAGAGATAAGGGCGGGACCCTTACCCTTACCCTTCACCCGGGAAGATCGTGCGGAAATGGCCCATCTACGCAAGGCTCTGTGGCGGAATTGGGGCACTCTGGGGGGAAGTATCACCCCCACGGGCGCAGAGGCAAAACGGCAGGAAACCTGCCAGAAACGCGATTTGTGAAATCACCCCCACGGGCGCGGGGGCAAAACGGTGGAACAGAATGTTCCAAAAACCTGAGATTATCACCCCCACGGGCGGGGGAGACGGGAAGTCTTTCGGAAAAGTTGCTACAAATGTAGCAACTTCCCCAACCCCTGATGAATCCTATGTGAAACAGGAAATTCAAGTTTATCTGGTGCGGCTCCTGTTCTTTTGGCTTCAACCTAAGCCAGACTGTGCTCCTGGACCGGGGATTTAGCCTGAAAAGCCTGGTGGACGCGGGTTTGAAAGAAAACGGCTGCATGAGAAGCCGGTGATGGGGCGATTGAGAGCGGGGCAAGAGTAGCGGTAAGGGGTCATTTCCCTTCTTTCGGCTTCAGGCCCGGCTCCTGGCTTCACCCCCAAGTTTCCGGGCAGGTCCCGGAACCCCGGCCATCACACCCCCAGGTAACGGGCCGAGCTATCCTCTGGGCGGGCATGAATATGGTTAATGCAGGTCCTTATCCTCCAGGGCCCCCGCCCCCCTCGCTCAGATGTGATGCTGAAACTCGCTCCACCTGGTCTAAAGTCCATTGCAATCGAGTATCGCTTTTTCATTGGCTAAAAGATAATTACTGTAGATAGCCTTATCAGGTGGGGCAACATCAGAACGCTCGGAATGATAATGGGCCGTCACTACACCTGCTGCCTTTTTCGTCTCATCGCTCGGCAATGTCACAATTAGTTCAGCTACTTGTCCTAAATCAATGCCGTGCGCATGATAATGATCTACCAATTTGTCGTTATCGGCAAAAAGGGCTACCCCACAGAAAAGGGCCTCTATAGCCAGATTCGAAAATACCGGATGAGGAAGATCAGCTTCGTAGAAAAAAAGACCATCAATAGATTTCAACAGGCTGGGCATTCTCCACGGGGAAACAAAACCTTGCCAGGTCACTTTGCCTCCCATTCGCGAGTTGACATAGCTTCTGAAATCCTCTATCCCTATCCCCTGGCTGACTACAAGAAAATCAAAGGACCCCTCCAGCTGCTGCCAAACATCGATAACCCGCTGCCATCCTTTATGCTTCCAGTGGTAGTTCGTTTTGCCTATGAGAGCAAGTACCGGACGAGCCTTTCCTTGCTTTTGGGCTGGATGAAAAAAGGAGATATCAGGCACATAAGGTGTCAGGGTTCTCACTCGATGCGACCATTTCCGAATGAGCGCCTGGCTATCAGCATCGGTGATTATGAGGCTGGCCCCCTGGAGTGCTTTGCGCCATAGGACAGGCCATAAACCGCCGGCGAGGAACTTCCTGATATCTGAACCACCATGACGCAATACATACGGGATGCCGGTGATTTGGTTAGCAAGATAAGCTACCAGGCCATAGGGGACAAGATAATTGGCCTCGATAACATCAGGCTTCTCTCTCTCCAGAACTTCCAAGAGCTTGTTCAGAAGACCCAGAATCCTGTGCCGGTCATCCGGGATATGCCAGGGAACAACCTCATCTGGACGATGGATTACAACGTTTGGGTGGCAGGAAATTGAATTGATTCCAGGTATGGCGTGCATTTCGTCAACATCGGTTCGCTCGGTCACCATGTGAATCAGGTGGCCCCGCTTTGCCATTGCGTTGGCAAACCAGTATGCCCTTGACGAAATGCCGCCTTGTAGAGGTGGAAATTTGCCGATGCCGGCTATTGTGGCCATACTCGTGAGAGCAAAGAGCCCGGGGGTGGAGTATCGCTGTGGTGGTCCCAGCCATGAAAAAAGATGTGTTCGAAAAGATCAAATAACAGGAGGCCCATCTTGGAATCCAGAAGATGGCTCAAGGGATGTTTTCGGATTTCTTCATCTGTGATGGCGCCCTCCACCTGTTCGGAGATTTTGGCCTCCAGATTTGCAACAGCCGAAGGCATACCCATCTTGAGGCGAGTCGTTACTTCTTGAATCCCCAGATTCTCAAAGTCCTCCCGGAATGTGTCCCGTAGAATCTTCTTAGTGGTCTTATTATCTGGAACTTTATACTCAATGGGCAATTCCATAGCCCACTGGGCCAGGTCGTCATCAAGATAAAGAGGGCGGATCTCAAACCCAAAAGCCCCGCCAGATCGATCTACGCTCTGAAGATGATAATTGGAAAGGCCTCCGCGCAGAAGATGGTCAAATAGGTTTCGCCGGTATAAACCCTCGTCTTCGGGTTCCGGGAATATCGTCTCTACGAAATCCATCACCCTGCCGTTTTTCTGGAGCTTTGATAGTCTTCCCCTGATACGATCAGAAAATCCAAGCGGATGCGTGTAAATCCAGTAGTATCCTCCGAATAGCTCGTCGGCACCCTCACCTGAGAACGCAACCCGTACGTGATCTGAGATGAATTTTGAGAGAATATGAAAGGCAAGTCCCCCTTGAATATGGAATACCCCGCCGGCCATAAGGCTTTCAAAATGGGCCAGGTAGTCCGGGAGGGATCGCCAGTAATCGTCGGTCGAGATCAGAAACTCTTTATGCTCTGTACCCAAGGCATTGGCCACCAATCTCGCCATCTGAAAGTCCGGGGTATCAGGGCTGTCACCCAGGGTGAAGGTTTTAAGAGGATAATCGAGCTCCCGTCGAGCCACATAAGCTATTGTAGTGGAGTCAACCCCGCCTGACAAATACAGACCCTTTTCCATAGCACCGTGCTGCAACATCCGTTCAACGGATTGTATAAGCAGATGTCTCGTTTGCTTAACGGCGGAGGGATAATCATATCCGAAACAGCCATTGAGCTGGCGGGCTGGAGGAAGTACGCCGAATATCGACTTGGCCATCACCCCGGCGGAGTCTATGGAAACGACCGATCCAGGAAGTACTTGTTTAATTCCCTGAAAAAATGTCTCTCCCTGAGAGTAGACATAGCCGAAAACATATGTTTCTTCCAGGGCAGTGGTGTTGAGCACCGGGCTAACCTTTGGGTGAGCGAGAAGCCCCTTGATTTCTGAACATACCAGGGTGGTCTTCCCGACCTGATAGTAATAGAGGGGCTTAATGCCGAATCTGTCTCTTGCAAGAACAAGGTTTTGGTCATCCAAAATCGCGACCGCAAACATGCCTTTGAGGCAGGAGGCAAAATCTGTTCCATGTATCGCATACAGCCGTGCAATGAGCTCGGCTTCCAGGTCAGTCGAAGGCCAATATCCTTGTCTGGATAGCTCGTTCCACAAATCGTGATAATTGTAAATCTCACCATTCAAAAGGACGGTCAGGCCGGTCACTAGATCATGATAAACTATGGGAGCGCTCTTGTCTCCAAAGATGGAGAGGCGGCACCCAGCTACCCCATGGCGATCGTTTGTCCAGGTCTCAAGAGTGTCCGGCCCCCTATGGCGTACAGCCATGGCCATAGCCCGAAGATTATCTGGCTCATTTTCATTGAAAGTTACAACGATTGTGCACATATTTACTCGAGGGATGCCAGAGCTTTCATGGCGGCTACGGCGCCTATCAAGGCAAGGGACGTGCCGTCATCCAAGTAATGGTATGGCCAATAGCCATTTGGCAGCTGTCTTCTTTCAAGCCATGCAATCGCTTTATGAATGACATCTTTATCTACCAGGCCTATCCACCGCGAAAGCCCCCAAAGCACTACTCCTGTGGACCATGGATCGCTCCCTATGGGGTGATTCTTCCAGGGACCAAAGCCCCCATCATCGTTCTGGTCTTTCGCCAGATGTTCGATGGTCTGTTCAACAAGGGGGTTCGCATGTCCTTCTGGCATTGCAAGGAGAAAGAACCCGGCCTTATAAGACAGGCGAACAGTCCCTTCAAAGTCACGTTGCCATTGGTTAGATATCCAGGTAATGTCGTTAGGTTTGACAACGTCGGGAACAAGGGCCGCAATCAAAGCAGTGACAGGTATGCGGGCTTGATCTCGATCATGGCGTCCCCAACCACCTGTGGGCTTGCGGACGCTATCCAACCATTCAGCTGCCGTCTGCACTAGCAAGCTGCTTTGCTCTCCTAATGAGCCAATAGCCCCAGCCGCCCAAGCTGTTTCTTCCGGATCAGACCACCCGCCATCTGCCCGTTGCGCTCGAATTAAGTACCCAATAATCTGATCATGCAAGGGTCCCAATAAGGAAGTCCCAGAAAATGAAAGAGCCCATACTGCTCTAGCTGTGCGAATAGGTTCTAATGGCTTTTTGGCAGCATCGCTGACAAAGCGCATGAGACTTGTAGCTGCTGATACGACTAATTCAGCTGACATGGGATTATTCACATGATGGATACTGCTTTAATTCCCTGCCTACTTCATATAAACGTTTGAGCTTGTTCTTCCGCACGTCTTCCGGGAATGCCTTGAGACAGGTCCTGCATATATGAAAGATGGCCTCATCCTGGCCAAATGTAAAGTATTGAATGTAATCCATAGAGCAATAATTGTCACATAAGGCGCACAGGAACTTAAAATTACAATCATTCTTATCAGTTTTTTTAGACTCTTTCCCCTTATCTGAAATTAGGACATCCAAACCAACATCTACAGGAACGATTCGCCACTTATTATTTACTATACCCTCTAAACGACGAACAAGATCTTTTCTAATGCCACCTCTCAATTCTTCCCCGAATTCTCCCATAAGTATCAGCTTACGCTTTTGTCCTGATTTGTTCGAAACTTTATGTAGCAATTTTAGAAAACGTATAATTCCCATCAAGTATAGATGATTCTTTTCACGAATCAAAGACTCACATTTGTTGGCTGTTTCGTAATATGCAAATTGGTTCTTTTCTTCGTTCTTATGATCTATAAGAGAACCCAAATGTATAAGCAATACATCACAATCTTTGTACTGTGGAGCTACACTTTTCCAAGGTGCCTTAGAACAGTAGCTTCTAAGTTCCTCATGAATGGGGCAGCCTTTATTATATAGATCGTCACTAACCCATTTCGTATCTCCAGTGTAGCCAAACCATAGTTCTTTTGATATCTCAATAGGATTATAAGCGCCATTAAACTTGATTCTAAATCCAAAACTATCTGATATGTCCGAGTTATCATCGTGGTAGGCTCTTGTGCAATTAATTTCGATACTTGTCTCATTTGCTAATTGATTTTTCGCAGTTGGAATTTTGCAACGCCATCGCGGATCGCTGGAATTATGCGCCTCTCTTTTATCAAAGCAAAATTCGTATGTTGCCATCTTTAGAAAATCATCTTCTATTTCCTTATCAATATCTATCAGTATAGGATTTATATACTTTCGAAGTTCTGGATTGTTAATAATATGTTTCAACCTATGATAACTTGCAAGTGTAAGTATAACATTAAAGCAATGAGTTACCTTCGTCTTGACATGGAGCTCATGGACGAGATGAACCATTGATTCGAAATCCCAAAGATGATCTGGGTGGGCATGGCTTATTAGTATTATATCTATGTCTTTAAGACTAAAACCCATTTTGAATAAATTTCGAACATAATCATAGCCTGGATCGATAGCTATTCCTAATTCTATTGCTCCATTTTCATTTGTGTGATAAATTAAATACCCGCCTCCTACCGAACGTCCTTGCGCTGGGGTAAGCGAGTTCCATCGCTGCAATCCGACAAAATGTAAGGAGGACTTTGGCTCATGAAAAGAAGGGCTTTGTAAATGTTCTAAGAGATGGCCCTCCGTGACTTTCATAATCGATTCGTAGTCGATGGCAAGTAACTCGTTGTCCGGAGAATCCTTTCTTAAGATGGGCGTGGTACATTCTAAAAGTCCTGCAAAGTAGTCACTAATATCATTTTGTGGATCTTTTAGACACGCCTTACACGCCATCCTAGACTTACAATCTTCGCCCTTCCAAATGAGTCGCTCGTTACACCTATTCAGGGAAGAAATCGTTGTATTCTGCTCAAATTCCTTTTCGTTTTTATCAACGGCGGCAAGTAACTTACAATGATCTTGTTTCAACCTATCGAAAAGCTTTTTTGATTTGTTGTCCTTCTCATTGAGGATTTCGCTCATATTTTTATAGAACCCTGACAGTCCATTTAAGAAATCTGGACGATCATCAGATCGAAAATCTTCCAATTTTATAGTTTCATCCCGTTGTGGCTGTTCGATGTTGGGCAAGCGGTTACGGTGTTCGTTATATAGATTTTTTATAGATTGCATTAATATTTCTTTGGACTGAATAATTATATCAAGCTTATCAAAGGGGATGGTGGTATTGTTCTTAGATAATTCGTTTAACTGTTGATAAATCTCCGCCCCGATTTTTAGGAACTGTGCCCATCTTGAAAAGTAGATATGTTCATCAAAACGGTTTCCATTTACCCAATTCCAGTAATTATTTTCTACCGAAGCTAACCTCGAACTTAACCGCTGAATATCATCCTGATTAACCTTGTCGAAATCAGATGGTTCATTTATCTTTGTATGATTCAGTTCCTTTGCCTCCTCCAAGTACCAGTATACGATTTGTTCTACTAACTGTATCTCAATTCCTTTGCGAACGATCTTAGGGTCAGGAAGTCTGGCCTCCTTCCAGTCATCGCCTAATTCTGGGAATATTATGTTTTTGCTACAAAGTGTATTTATCGAACTCTTAGCTTGTTCCATTTCTGCCAACTGAAGAAAAGCTTCCACCTTCAGCATTTCTTTCTTATTGATCAGATGTTTCGCTGACTCTTGAACAAGCTTTGCTCCATCGTTTTTCAGTTTTTCCAAGCAGTCTTCAAAATTATTATCACTCAAAGTCTTTAGAGCATGATAACCTAGCTGAAGCCTAAGTTGAATCGATGCACGCTGGATTCTTGCGGGTCCTATATTGAGAAGAAATTCTAGTGTGAAGTTATCGTCATTTTCAATAGGGGCTTCTGACGAATTGACCTCATCTCGGAAATTGCTGATCACACGATTAAAATCCACCACTGCCTGTTGTTCCCGTCCCCCCATATGCTGAGAAGCCATGGCCATATTCCACCAAATCCAACGATCATATGGCTTGCGCTCATCGGGGTGAATCTTTTCAAGGAGTCTTCTGGCACGCTCAGCGTAACCATAGCTGGCCTCCCTATTATCCAAGGCCGAGAGTTCCATGAGGAATGTGAGCAGTGTGATGCAATGATCCTTATTTTGTTTACTTTGCTTACACGAAACCAGGGTGTCCCCCGGCATATGCGTTTCAAGAAAAAGAATCAGTTCATCATATCTCTCATTCCATTCTTTGTTATTATTCTTGAGAATCTCCGCACGAAGTCTTTTAGCCCAGAAAAGATTCGACCATTTATCCCAGAGAATAGCTTGATTCTTCTCATTTGTGAGTCGTAACGACTGGTTGAACATTTTGAATCGAGAGTTAATTAGATCATCTGGTATTTTTACCTCTAAGACAGGGAATCTGCCAAAACTAGTATTTAAAGTTTCGGTCCCATTATTTTTTTGTAGGTAGTCGAGATATTTTTTAGCATCATCACTAAACATGAGTATCTGACCATCATCTAAGTATTGGTAAAGTTCTCGGTCGATACACAAATCGATCACTGCATTAACTTTTTCAAGGAACTTTATCTCATTTGGATTTCCGTACATAACAGTCCTCCAAAATATCTTGAGTAACCTCCAGATAGTCTTAAGCAAACTCAGGATACTCAAAAGATGGGCCTTTGTTACCGAACGATGTCATCTGCAATTATGACAAGATGAACACTGTTTGCACACGACCCCTTTACCAGTGGCCTCGATGATGTCAATGGGAAAACTCATCTTGGTCTGCCTAACGATTTTAGGCTTCTCGTATTTCTCGGTCTTCTTCATAGTCTTCATGGTCTATCTCCTTTATGATGTTGTTCTCCAAAGCGAACTGAATGACCTCCGCCAAATCTTCTTTGGCTTTTTCCTCTTCCAGGTCAAAATTCTGTGCGAACTCATCAAGCAGTGTCTGGAAGTTGACTCCGTTCCCTATTGCCCCCAGAACCCAGTAGGCTGTGTAGTTTAGTTTGAACTGATCACCACCCATGATGCTGAAAGCATAATAATGGTCAATTTCAGGAATAGCCTGGACCATGATCCCTTCTGCCTGAGCCAGCCTCACGTCAGGTTTTATTGCCAACATTGTGGATCTTCCGCCATGTAGTCACCTGTCGTAAAGTATGCCATGGCACGACAGCCCCGGCACTGGGTTAGCAAGGTGCAATCACGGCACTTGGTATTCAAATTTTGGGGATTACGTATTTTCCAAAGAACCTCAGAACCATACCAGACCTTATAAAAGCCATCTGCCAGCACATTTCCTATTGGGATAGGCAATCGACGACAGGGGAAAATGGTCCCATCTGGCATGATCGTCAATGCATTGTTCCCGGCGGAACAAAGCGCGCCCACAGTGGGGTCTTCTGGGGCCAAGAGGGCAAAAAGCGGCCTATAAAGAAGTATCCGTACGGGAGGCTGATTCATGGCCATCTGATAGACGCCTCTATACACCTCGCGCAATTCAGGTGGGCTTAGGACTAGATCAGAGAGACCGGCGCCTGATCCTTCCGGAATCAAGCGCTCTAAAGCAAAAGTAGTTACGCCCTCTGCCCCCAACAAAGCGACCAGCCCGGGTATTTCCGCCCTATTGGCCCGACTGATGGTGGTCATCACCGAGACGTCGATTCCAACAGCTCGTAATCGCCGTATTGCCGTAATCGTCGAATCAAAGCTGCCAGGCCCTCTGATAGCATCATTCGATTCGGCCGTGGCTCCTTCAAGCGAAACCTGAACTCTACGCAGTTTTTTGTGTGTTTTCAAGGTACTGGCTTCCCTGTCAGTAATCAGGGAGCCATTTGTGAGGATGTCATAGTAGATGAGATTGTCGGACCTGTCTATCTGGTCCATGATGGCGTGGAGATCATCCCGACGGATGAACGGCTCTCCCCCGGTCAGGGAGATCGTCCCCTTTTTTTCCCACTTTGTAACGGCCTCTTCCATCAGAACGACGATGGTTCGGAGATCTCCCAGGGAAAGTTCAGTTGAAGGTTTTCCGTCCTGGTAGCAATGCTTGCAGGCTCTGTTGCATCGCTCGGTCAAATGCCACTGAAAATAGAATTCGTCGTTGACTGATAATTCGGTCATGGCAAAGCCCGCCGGCAGTATATCATAAGAATTCTAAAAAATAAATATATTAAATTTTGCAGTATAACCTAATTTATTAATTAATTCAGCATGATGTTCATTATCCTAATTTGTACTTTTTCTGAAAAAAATTTTAAGCGTGTTCCTACGGGCACAGGTGCCCAGCCGACCGGGGAGCATATTTCATCTAAATTTATGGCAGCCCTATACCAGAGAGGGCCTGCTGCTCTCGCCCCTCGATGGATTTTTGAAAAAATTTCCGCGGCGGCCATAGTCAACCGGGGGCCTCAGCGGGCATGGGCCAGACCCTGGGAACAGAGATGCAGGATATGATGCCGGCACCGGGACATGGTCTGATCTGGCTAAGAAACGCTGGGCGTGATTACGCCATCGGCAATAGCATAGTAAGCGACCGCGATATCCTGATAATCAAGGTCCTGCCGGACTTTGGCAATGACCTCTTTTAATTCGGGGTGGCAGGAGAAGAGCAGCACCTGTTGCGAACGCGCGAACCGCAGGATCACTATGGCCGCGTTGCGGCGGCGGGCTGGGTCGAATTTTACCAGCACATCGTCCAGGATCACCGGCAGGGGTTCGGTGTGGCGGCTGAACTCACAGGCCAGCCCCAGGCGAATCGCCAGGTAAACCTGATCCTTGAGACCGTCGCTCCAACGATGCTCTTCCTTACGCCGGAGTGAAGCATCTTCCAACTGCACATCGATTTCGCCCACGGAAGATACTAGGCGATAGCGCCCGTGAACCATGGTATGGAGAAACCCCCCGGCTTCTTGAATCACTGAAGGCTGGCGCTCCCGTTCGTAAACCCGCTGGGCCTGCTCCAGCAGATGGCGGCACACCCCAAGGGTGGCCCACCGTCTGACCGCGTCCGCCAGTTGTTCCTTCAGGCTGCGCTGCTCCAAAAGGATTTCGCCTAGCTTTTCATTCTGGGTCATTTCGGCAAGTCGATCCATGAGCTTGCCTTTTTCTTGGTCGTCGTCGGAAATTGATCCATCGAGCTCCTTCAGCCGGGCTTGAACCAGCTCTTTCTCCGCCTGCAGCTCCAGGGGGTCGGTGACGCGCAGCTCTTCTTCCAGGGCGGCCTGCGCCTCCGAGGTGCCGGCCAGGTTGCGCAGGACCAACTCATTGGCTTCCTGCTTCTGCACGGCCTCGCGCCACTCCTCGAAGCCCGCGGCCAGGCGACGGAACTCCTCTTCATCCCCGGCCCCGGCCGCTTGCAACAGCCGGCTCAATTCTCCCTCCTTTTCGCTGATCTGCCGGGACAATCGGGCCGCGTCCTCCTGGGCTAACTGTAATTTAGTCTGCAATTCTTTTTGCTGCCGGTAAGTTTCCAGGGCCGCGGCTAGGGCTTGGCGCATGGAGTCCAACTCTGCCACCCCCACTTCCGCTGCCGCCGTCAACCGGCCGCAAACATTAAGGACCCTCAGAATTTTGCCCCGGGCTTCGGCCAGGTAATCATCGAGCAGCGCCAGGCGCCGGCGGTAATCGTCCAGGTTGCGCCGGGCGCCCCGGGCGCTTTCTACCGCTTGAAGCACCGCCTCGAACCCTTCCGGGCGAATAACTTCGGAGAAGGCCCTAGCGGCCAGCCACCCGGCCCACTCCTGTTTAAGACGCAGCCACTCTTGAGAGGCCTTTTCCGTCTGTTCTTCGGCACCCTCGAGTTTTTCCGTCGCATCACGCCATTGGGCCTCAGTTTTATTCTGCTCCCGTTCCAGGGTCCGCCAGTCCCGCAATTGCTGGGCGGCGTCTTCCAGGTCGACGTCCAGCTGTTCCAGTTGCGTGAGGCCCTTAGGAAGCGCCAATTCCGCCGCACCTGCCAGTCGCTCTAAATCGCGGTCCAGGCTTTGTATCTGCTCTTGGAGATCCGAAATATCCGCCTCCAGGTCGGCCAGGGCCTGTTCAATCTGGTCCTGGTCCCGGTGGAAGCGTACTGCCGCGGCGATTTTTTGACCGCGGTGCAGCAGATGGAACATCAGCGATAGGCCGGTGCCGGCGGCGCCGGCGATGGCCGCGGTCAGGTAAGCGCGTTGGAAGAAAGACAGCGCGCCGACGGCGGCCAAACCCAGCAGCAGGGCTGGAATCCACAGCCACCAGGGCACGGTGGGGCGATAATTATCGAATTGCGTTTGCAGTCCTTCCAGCCTGGTTAGGGTGTCATCTTTAGCCTTCAGTTTCTCCGCTAGCTGGGCGGCGGCCACCTCCCGCTGATGGAGCAATGGCCTGGCCGCGCGCAGCGCGCCTCGCTTGCGCTTCAGCTCGTGCTCGTCGGCCATGGGGGGAACTTGGGCCTCCTGCCATTGCCGTGCCGCCTCTTCATATAGGTGCCTGGCCGCATCGGCCCTTTCCTTGAAGGCGTGTTCAGACGCCTGAGCTTCTTCGAACCTCCGTTCGGCCTGGCTCAAGTTAAGCTCAAACTCCTGGACCCGCTGGCGCACCTGCACCGAGGTGTCCACCTGGGCCAGCCGGGCCACGTCCCACTCCGGGCCTAATTCCTGGAGGCGCCGCTTAAATTCTGCCTCTGATTGTTCCAGCTTGCTCTTCACCTCAGGATGATCGCTTAAAGCCTGGGCCAGCTTTTGCCGCTCCTCCAGCAGAACCTCAATAGCTTGCCGCTGCTCGAGGAGCGCCGAATCCAACTGAAGACCATTCAATTCCCCTTCCAGCCGGGTCGCTTCTGTGGTGCGCGCTTCCAGATGGCTGCGCAGGGCCTCGGTCTCTTGTTTTATCATTTCGAACCGTTCCAGGCCGCGGGGTGGAAAATCCCGGGCGAATGCCCGCAACTTTGCCTTCTCTCGAGCCGCCAGGCATTGGTTCCAGGGCTCCCGGGCTAACTCCAGCCGTTCGAGCTGCCGGAGCTTTTGACGCAGCTCCTCCGCTTCTGTTTTGCACGCGGTGATCTGCGTACCCAATTCTTCCAGTCTTTGTTGGGTTGCGGCGTAGACTGCAGGCAGTTCCCGGAGTTTTTTGATCTGGTTTTCCTTATCCTTCATTTGCCCGACCAGGTCATTGATCCGCTTTTTCGCCCGCAGAGCCAAGAGATTCTCCAATTCCTTGTCCAGGGTTTGCATCGCCCCAGGCACCGAAGCGGCCCCCAGACCCGCGCCGGCCGAAAATAGGCGGCCGCGTACGTTTTCCTGGGAAAGAATATCGAGGCCGTACATTTCTTTGAGGCCGATGGCAAAAATCCGCTCGAAGGTTTGCCTGTCTATGGCGCTATTGAATAGGACTTGGGATATATTAGCTTTTTCGATGGAGATACCTGCGCCAGTGATGCTGGTGCGCTTCCCTGAACGCTCGATGGTGAAAGTCCGGCCATCCTGCATTTGTACCTGCAGCCGTCCGCCCTGGTTTCCTCCTTGCAGGGGCTCATATTTGTTTTTTTCCCTGCCCGGTCCAAACAAAATCGTACGGATGAATTCCATCAGGGTGGTCTTGCCGGATTCATTCTCCCCCAAAAAAAGCACGAGTCCGGGAGGAATGTCCTGGACTCCATGGTTGGCGTAAATGCCGAAGCCATCAATGTGGAAGCCGCGGATGCGCATCAAGTTCCTTCTTCGGGCAGGAGCAGATCCAGTCCCAGGATTTCCGAGTCGTTGAGAATCTCCAGCCAGCCTGTGTCGCTAAGGACATCGAGGTCCTCGGTGATTACGCGCTGCTCCGGCCGCTTGCTCAAGACACGGTGCAGGGCCGAGCCCGGGTTTTCCGCACTGCGAATCTCTTCGGCAGCGTTCAGAAAATCGCCGATGAAATCTTGCATAAGCCGTCTCTGGGCTAGGTCCAGAGGTGGGCGGGTGCGGTTCGACAGCGATTCCACCCAGACGAAGTCGGCCCGCTCGGTTTCCCCTTCCCGGAGCAGCGCCGCCAGGTCCTGCACTTGATCTGGCCTTCGCAAAACGCCGTGCAGCTCTCCCCGCCCGGAAAGTTGCAGCCGCAAAATGGCACCCCGCCCTTCCGCGGCCATGCGCACCTCCTCCTTGGCCCGACCCAGGGCCTCCAGCAACTCGTCCAGGGTATTCAGATCCGAGACCTCGATCTGCTCACTGAACCAGCGCACCACGTCAGTGGCCACAAAGTCGGGGACGACTACCCCGTCCTCACTCACCCGAACGAGGTAGCAGCCCCGAGCCCCCAGCTCCCGCACGCTCCTGCCCTGCGGGTTTCCGGGATAGGCGATCAAGGGGTCCTGCGCCCGGGCCACCTGCCGGGTGTGCACGTGCCCCAGGGCCCAGTAGTTAAGTTTGCAGGTGAGCAAGTCTTCCACTGTGCAGGGGGCGTAATTATCATGGTTGGGATTGCCCCCCAGGTTGCAGTGGAGCACGCCGATCCCGAAGGCGGAGTCATGTGCTGCCTTAAAGCCGGGCGTTAGATTCTCCTTCACTTCCCGGACCGGATAGCTGATGCCGTAAACGTGCGCCAGGGGCGCCCCGCCGCGCCGGACCACGGCTTCCTCCACCGCTTCGCCTCCGAAGCGGTGGACCCCTTTGGGCAGACTCAGTTTCGCCTCCCAGCCCGAGAGGGGGTCGTGGTTGCCGTGGGCCACGAAGCACTGCACCCCGGCATCAGTCGCTCTTGTCAGCGCGTCACGGAATTTTATCTGGGCGCGTAAAGATCGGTCGGCGCCGTCGTAAACGTCGCCGGCAACGATGAGAAAGTCGGCATGTTCCCGAATGGCCAGATCGATGATGTTGTCGAAGGATTTGAAAGTGGCATCTTTAAGAATCCGCGCGATTTTGGGCTCAACCGCATGGAGACCCTCAAAGGGGCTGTCCAGGTGCAAATCGGCGCAATGGATAAAACTGAACAATGGGGGACCCTTCATTCTTCCATCGTAAGCGAAACTATGCGGTAATCTTGGCCTCGGGGTCAAAAAATGTTTTGGCGATCTCTTCCCGAGTTTAACCCTTTAAGGCACGATAGCACAAACTTTTCCGAATGTGAAATTTCAGGGCATGGCTCCCACCTCCTTTGGGGACTCTCTCCCTAACCCTTACTTTATGCTTAGCCAGGTGCCTTTAGAAATTTTTCCCCCACCCTGGTCAGTTTTTTTTGGAATCAGAGAGATCCAGGTGGTCACCAGGGGGTACGGTTGCTCCACCGTGATCGGCCAGATTTTTGCCTATGAAATTTTGGGGGTGGATCCCATCCCGGGTGGCCTGCTGCTACTTCCCCCTGATTAAAGTCCGGAAAAAGTATTTAGGGAAAAATCTAGAGAGCTGAGCAAAAAAAGGTCAGCCGCGCAAAAAGTCTACCCTATCTTGCGGCAATGTCTCCTGTCTAATTTGTCAAGATGTATTTGCAATAAAATTTATAAGGCAGGTATTAGAACAGAGGGGGGGACTTAGACGATCCTTGGGTTGGGTCTCCCAGGCTGGGTTTTCCTCTGGTGGCGGGGCGCCGGGGGCAGGCGAAAGGGAGGCCGGCGACCAGGGTTGGCACCATGGTCAAGGGCAAGAGCAAGGCTCAGGGCCCAGGACTCGGGGCAAGAGGTGGCTGCTAATGTCTGGAGAGGCCTGAGACACCCCAGAATGAGAGATAAGGGCGGGGACCTTACCCTTACCCTTACCCTTACCCTTCACCCGGGAAGATCGTGCGGAAATGGCCCATCTACGCAAGGCTCTGTGGCGGAATTGGGGCATTCTGGAGGGAAGTATCAACCCCACGGGGGCGGGGAAGGAGCGGGGACAGTGTCCCCACTTCGTGAATTTGTGAATCACCCACACGGGCGTGGGGAAGGAGCGGTGGCAGGGGGGGGGTGGTCATTTGACCACTCCATCACCCCCACGGGGGTGGGGAAGGAGCGGCGGTCCCTGATCCTGGTGGTGCGGTGATCACCCCCACGGGCGCGGGGGCGGGGAGCCCAAGGAAAGTTTCCTGAAGCTGGTGGGAGCCGCCAGGCGACCCGGCAGCCCGGGTCCCCCGGCTAACCCCCTTCTTAGGCCTCAATCCCCCGAAAACGACCCTCTGAGAAGCCCCAGGAGAGGCGATTGAGGGGAGGGCCAGGGTTTAACCATGCGGCCTCAATGCTCATTTGGGGAGACTCACGGCATTCCCCCACCATTGCTCCGGAGTTTGTGCTTCCCCCTCTGCCAGGGCCAGACACCCCATAGGTTATTCCCGAGTTATCCCTCACTGCCAACAGGAGTAATTTCCGCACTCTGGTTATCCCTGGGTTATCCCTGATAATAAAGTGGGTTATCCAAAATTGGCTAACCCATCTAATTTACTGGCGCGCCTGGCAGGATTCGAACCTGCGACCCACGGATTAGAAGTCCGTTGCTCTGTCCACTGAGCTACAGGCGCAGTGAGATGGATGGGGTCGCGATGAGATGCCCCCCTCTTTTCCTCCCCGCTTAAGACGGTCCGGCAGCGAATTGGCCCACCTTGGGGAGACGGAAAGTGGTGGGCAGCACCCGTCCTACATGAGCTAAGGCAAAAGTAAAAAGGCAAAACCCTGGTTTTTTTTTGCTTTTACCTTTTACCTTTTACCTTTTAACTTTTAACTTTATTGCCTTCCAGCCAGGCCAGGCATTCCCCGGCAGTCATCAAGCTTACGCCGATATTCTGCATTTCCCGGAGCGCCGCTTCATAGACGCCGGAGACCGCGTCCCGCACCAGGATAATCTTAAAATCCCGTTCGCTGGCTTCATAGATGGTGGTCCGGGGGCAATTGGGGAAGTTGCAGCCGCACAGCGCCAGGGTGTTGACCCCCAGGTCCCGCAGGCGCTGCTCTAAAGGCGTCTGATAAAAGGCGCCCCACCTGGGCTTATACATGAACCATTCCCTGGGTCCGATGGCCTGGAGCCTGCCTGATAATAGTAAGGGCGCATCCAGGCGCACCTGGGGAAAGGGCTTCAATTCCTCCATGATTTCGGCGCCTGCGCTTCCGGGGACCACCATTTTTAATCCCTGTGCCACCGCGGCCCGGCGACACAGATCGACGTTGGAGCCGTCTTCGAGGTACAACCGCACCACGTGGACGATGGGGAGTCCTTTTTGCCTGAATCTCTCGACCAGCCGGGCCATCCGGGGCAGGGCCTCCATGGTTCCGGGGATGAACCCCGGGGTGCCCGGGATGACAAAATCCTGCTGGGTGTCGATAATCACCAGGGCCAGGTGTGCTTTATCCGGCGAGGTGTAGTTGTTCATGAAGGATTATTAACCCATGGAGGCGGGCCTTGGCAAATCATTAGAGGGGCAAAATGCCCGAGGGCTGAAAAAAGTGGCGGACCGGGCCCGCCACTGGTGCATCTTATTAATGGGAGCGGAAAATAGATTACCTTCCCCCTCACCCGGTGTCGTCCCCCCGCCGTAGGGGCGGGGTTTCCCCGCCCGGGCGGCGAGACGCCGCCCCTACCGGCGAGGGAAGAGGGGACAAAGAAGAGACCCCATAATGCTCCCAATAATAACTGCCGGCTTACGGCACCATGAATTTCAGGACATAGGCCTGGAGCAGGGTGATGAGAGAGATGATCAGCACCATGGCAACGCTGTGCTTCAAGGCAAACCGGAAGATGGAGCCTTCTTCCCCCACTATGCCGGTGGCCGCGGTGGCCACCGCGATGGACTGGGGCGAAATCATCTTCCCGACCACGCCGCCGCTGGAATTGGCCGCCACCATGAGGGTGGGGTTCACCCCGATTTGTTGGGCGGTGGTCTTTTGCAAGGCGCCGAACAGGGCGTTGGAGGAGGTGTCGGAACCGGTGAGAAAGACGCCGAGCCAGCCCAGGATGGGAGAGAAGATGGGGAACAGCACGCCGGTGGCGGTGAAGGCCAGGCCCAGGGTGGTACTCATGCCGGAGTAGTTCATGACCCAGGCCAGGCCCAGGACCAGGGAGACGGTGGCGATGGCCCACTTCAAGGTCTTGATGGTGCGGCCCAGGCAGTCAAAGGCCTTGCCGTAGCCGTAGTTGGGAATGACCAAAACCGCTAGCAGACCGGCGATAAAGATGGCGGTCCCCGCGGCGCTGCCGATATTGACATTAAATACCGCGGCATACGGGGTATTCTTGGCCACGATGGGGGCAGTCTTGATCACCAGATTATGCAGCAGGGGCCATTGGAGGGTGAAATCAATATGCCCCAGGAGTTTTTTGACCGGACCGAGACCCCAGAGCAAAACCATGACCGCCAGGATGCCGTAAGGCACCCAGCAGCGGATCACTTCCCTGGTGGAAAAGAGACAGGTCACCTTGGCGGTGGGCGCCACCCCGGTGAATTGCCAGATGGTGGGCGGCTTCCAGAAGATGAGGAAGACCCCCAGGCCGACCAAGGTGACAATGGCGGCAATGATATCAGGCAGGTAAGGGCCGACAAAATTGGAGACCACGAACTGGGAGACTGCAAAGCAGACCCCGGTGACGATGATAGCCGGCAAGACTTCCATGGCGGATTTCCAACCGCTCATGGTCACCACCAGCCAGAGGGGCACGACGATGGACAAAAAGGGGAGCTGCCGGCCCACCATGGAGCTGATGTGCATCAGGTCCAGGCCGGAGACCCCGGCGGCCACCACGATGGGGATGCCGATGGCGCCAAAGGCCACCGGCGCGGTGTTGGCAATCAGACAGACGCCGGCGGCGTAGACCGGTTGAAAACCGAGGCCCACCAACATGGCGGCGGTGATGGCCACCGGGGTGCCGAAACCGGCGGTGCCTTCCAGGAAGGCGCCGAAGGCGAAGGCGATAAATAGGGCCTGGAGGCGGCGGTCATCGGTGATGCAGGCCAGAGAGTTCTTGATAATCTCGAATTCGCCGGATTCCACCGACATGTTGTAGATCCAGATGGCGGTGATGATGATCCAGGCCACGGGGAAGAGACCGAATAACATGCCGTTCAGGGCAGCCATGACCGCCAGAGACACGGGCATGCCCCAAACCAGGATGGCCAACAAGACGGCCGCCAGGGTGGCAAAAAAGGCGGCGGGATGCCCTTTGGAACGCCGGAGGCCCAGCATATATAGAAGAATGAGAATGGGAATCGCGGCTACCAGGGCCGAGAGGCCCAGGTTGCCCAAAGGGATGTAATCTTGAATCCACTGCATCAAGGCACCCTCCTTGATAAAAAATAAATAAAAACTTTTCATCGATTCGCCAAAAAATCCGGCCAGAATAGTAAGGTGTTTGGGAAGTCAGGGGTTAATCACCTCCTTTTCCCCTGGGCCAGGGAAAGGTGATCTTACCAGGCGGTTCCGCCATCAAGTGGCGGATTTGACTGCCTCGGCCACCGCCTCGGCGATATGCTGTACCTTGATCTTCCCGCCCCGCTTCTCAAGTCCGCCGCGGAGCTGCAGGACGCAGCCGGGACAGTCGCTCACCAGGAGGTCGGCGCCGGTGGCGGCCACTGCGTCCAGCTTGTTCTTCAGCAGCTCCCCGGAGAGTTCCGGGAAATCCACGGAAAAGGTGCCACCCATGCCGCAGCAAACCTCTTCATTCTGGGCGGGCAGGTACTGGTAACCCGCGATCTTCAAGAGTTCCCGGGGAGGCCGGGTCACCTGGAGACCCCGGCACAGGTGGCAGGGGGCGTGGTAGGCCACTTTCCGGTTCCGGGCCAGGAACTCTTCCGGGCTAACCTTGAGGACTTCGGTCAGGAAGGAGCTGAAGTCCATCAACTTTGCCGCCAATTGGCGCGCCTTGACCCCCACTCCCGGTTCCCGGGCCAAGAGGAGGGGATAGCTGCGCTTGATATGCGAGCCGCAGGAAGCGCAGAGGGTCAGGATCTGATCGTAATCCGCCGGGTCCAGGGCCCGCAGGTTCTGGATGGCCACTTCCCGGGCCATATCCAGCTCACCCATGCATTCGGCCGGCAGGCCGCAGCAGGTCTGCTCCTGGGGGTAGTCCACCCGGACCTGGCGGTCTCTCAGCAGCTTGACCAGGGCCTCGCCCTGTTCAGGATAGACAAAATCGACCAGACACCCGCCGAACAAGGCGACCCGGGTCCGGGGTTGAGCCGCCTCTTTGCCGGCCAGCCGCGGCCAGCGGTCCCGCAAGGGAGTGGCGACCACCGTTGGCAGGCTGCGGAAATCGTGTTCTTTGCCGAAGAAAAAGGGGAGATGGCGGATAAATCCTTTCCGGGCAAAAGGCCGCTGCGCCAGGGAGGCGCGGCGCAGGAGGAAATGGAAGAGGCGGCGGTTCTTCAGGACCATCCGCAGCAGCCGGTTCTTCAGCGGCCTCTCCCCCTCTTCGGCCAGGATTTCCCCATGGACTTCTTTGATGATCAGGGGGAGATTGATGCCCACCGGACACACCGCTTTGCAGGCCAGACAGTTGAGGCAGTTTTGCACGATAGTCCGGTCGTTTTGGCGGCCATGGTAAAAATAGGTGAGAATCAAGCCGATGGCGCCGATATAGACATGGCCGTAATTGTGGCCGCCCACCAGCGAATAGACGGGACAGACATTGGCGCAGGCGCCGCAGCGGATGCAGCGCAGGACCTCGGAAAAGATCGGATCCCGGGCCAGGGCCAGGCGGCCGTTGTCCAGGAAGACCACGTGCATCTCTTTGCGGCCCCCCGGACCGGGGCGGCACTCGGCGAGCCCGCTGATCCAGGTGACATAGGAGGTGATCACCTGGCCGGTGGCGTTCTTGGGCAGAACCTTCAAGATGCGCAACGCCGCGGCCAGGTCCGGCAACAGTTTATCCAGGCCCACCAGGGCTACATGGATGGGTGGCAGGGTGGTGGTGAGCCGGGCGTTGCCCTCATTGGAAATGATTCCCAGGGTGCCGCTGGCGGCAATGGCGAAGTTGGCGCCGCTGATGCCCATCTCGGCGGAAAGGAACTCCTTGCGCAGCTCCCTCCGGGCCACCTTCACCATCTTGCCGATGTCCTCTGGGTCAAGGGAATCCCCGGTGACCCGGGAGAATAACTCCGCCACTTGCCCGCGGGAGAGATGGATGGCCGGCAAGACCATGTGGGAGGGACCTTCGTGCCTGAGCTGGATGATCCATTCGCCCAGGTCGGTTTCCACCACGGTCAGGCCTTCCTGTTCCAGGTGGTCGTTGAGGAAGGTCTCCTCCGCAGTCATGGACTTGGATTTGACGATCTTCTTCACCCCGCGGTCTTTGCCGATGCCACAGATGATCTCGTTGGCCTCCCAGGCGGTCCCGGCCAGGTGCACCCTGACCCCGGCGGCCTCGGCCCTGGCCTTGAAAGCCTCATAAAGCTCTTCCAGGCGGGGCAGGGCCTGGTCTTTGCCCCGGGCGATCTCCTCCCGGAGGGCCTCGAAATCCACCCCGCTCAGGGCCCGGGCCCGGCCTTCCGGGTAGGCGGCGAAGAAGGCGGCCTGGGCGGCGCGCAGAAACTGGTTATCCAGGGCCCGCCGCAGGCGTTTCCGGTATTCCTCCAGGTCTTGGGCGGTATCGATCATGACAATTAATCCTTGAGCAGCAAGAGGTGCAGTTCCAGGGGGCCGTGCACCCCCAGGGTCAGCACCCGCTCGATGTCGGCGGTGCGGGAAGCGCCGGTGATGAAGGCCAGATAATTGGGGGGGGACTGCATCAGGCGGTTCATCTCTTCTTCCAGGTCAGTGGCGGTGGCCCGCAGACGGGAGAGGGGCAGGACCGCAATGTGGGTTTCGGAGAGCATGGTGGCCAGGCGGAGATCCTCGGAGCTGGAGTCCAGCACCAGGGTGCCGGTGTCGGCGATGCCCCAATCAGCCCGGGTGAGACCGGTATGGATGGCGCCGGCCCGCTCCCGCAGATTCTCCCCCAGCAACTCCAAGCCGGCCCGTCGGCAGTCAGCCTGCAGGGCCGCCCGGCTCTCGGCGTCCCAGCCGGGAGCGGCAATGGCGGCGCCGCCTTGCTCCTTGGTGACCCTGATGGCGTAGGCAAAGGCGGCCCGGACGCTGGACACCAGGGTGACTACCACCTGGACCGCTTCGGCCTTCTCTTTTAGGGTGGCGACCAGTTTCTTCACGGCCATGATTGGCTCCCCTGATCCGGTATGGTCTGAAAAAGCAGTGCCTCTGGGCGAGCAAGCTGACCAATTGCAAAAAAAAAGCGGCAGATTTATCCTTGGCAATGAATTGGTCAGACCACTTGACATGATCTTAAAAAAACGTTAATAACTTGTCAAGGGAAAAATTTTTGGGGGCAAAATGAACTGTGGGGGCCATGAACATCTTACTCAAGCCCATTAAGGCCAGACGGGTCTCGGACCAGGCCTTTGAGCAGATCCGGGACCTGGTCTTCCGGGGGCAACTCAAGCCGGGGGACCAACTCATGCCGGAGCGGGGGCTGGCCCAGGCCATGGGCGTGAGCCGGCCCACGGTGCGGGAGGCCATCAGAAGGCTGGTGACCATGGGGTTGCTGGAGCACCAGCAAGGGGCGGGCACCTTTGTGCGCTCCCTCAACGCCCAGAGGGAACACAACCCCCTGGCCGCGGTGATCGAGGGCCATGACGCCACCCTGGAGGAACTGCTGGAAGTGCGCATGGGCCTGGAGGGCCAGGCGGCGCTCCTGGCGGCCCAGCGGGCCTCCGCCGAGGACCTGCAGGTGATGGAGAAGGCCCTGGTGGCCATGCAGGCGGAGAACGCCGCCGGCCGCCTGGGGATTGACAACGACGTCTCCTTTCACATGGCCCTGGCCTTTGCCTCCAAGAACCCGGTGCAGGTCTATATCATGAAGAATTTTTACGACCTGCTGCACCACGGCATCAAGGAGAACCTGCAGGCCCTCTGGGAGGAACCCGAGAGCCTCCCCATCATCGCCTGGCAGCACCGGGAGATTTATGAGGCCATTAAAGACCACGACCCGGAAGGCGCCTACCAGTCCATGAAAAGGCACATCACCTTTGTCCTGGATTTTGTCCGGAATCGCCAGGTTTCATAAGGGAGCGGCGGCCGTGGCGGAAAAACTTTGGTATAGAAAAAATCCTTTTCGGGTTTTTTTATAAGCTATCGACTGACCAATGGCGATATGGCCGGAAGATCCGGTCTGTGAGTAAAATGGTATTACCATCTGCCGAACTCTAAACCCTGGTAAACTCAGAAGGGAAAACCCGAACCGTCCCTGAGACGCCGTTGATCCCGGAGGGGAAATGATCAGCCAAGGCCTGATTCAAGAATTTCAACAGATCCTGGGCCGGGAGCAGGTCATGGTGAGCGAAGCCGACCGGCTCACCTATGCCTATGACGCCGCGGTCCTGGAGCCGGTGATCCCCGCCCTGGTGGTGCGGCCCCGATCTCGCGAGGCCCTGGGCCGGGTGGTGCGCCTCTGCAACGACCACGGTCTGCCCTTGACGGTGCGGGGGGCCGGCACCAATCTCAGCGGCGGCACCATCCCCCACCCCGGGGGGGTGGTGGTCCTGACCAACGCCCTCAACCAGATCCTGGAGATCAACGAACCGGACCTGTACGCGGTGGTGCAGCCGGGGGTGGTCACCGCCAGGCTGGCCGCGGCGGTGGAGGCCAAGGGCCTCTTCTATCCGCCGGACCCGGGCTCCATGGCGGTCTCCACCCTGGGGGGCAACGTGGCGGAAAACGCCGGGGGGCTGCGGGGCCTGAAGTATGGAGTCACCCTGGACTACGTCATGGGCCTGGAGTTTTTCGCGGCCTCCGGCGACCTCGTCAAGACCGGCTCCCGCACGGTGAAGTGCGTCACCGGCTACAACCTCACCGGCCTCTTGGTGGGCTCCGAGGGCACCCTCGGGGTGATCTCCGAGATCATCCTGAAGCTGATTCCCCTGCCCCAGGCCCGGCGGGCCATGCTGGCCGCTTTCGACCAGGTGGGCCAGGCCTCGGAGACGGTAGCGGCCATCATCGCCCACCGCATCGTGCCGGCCACCCTGGAATTTCTGGACAACTTCACTATCCGCACCGTGGAGGATTACAGCCACGTCGGGCTGCCGGTGGACGCCGCCGCCCTGCTCCTCATCGAGGTGGACGGCCACCCCGCGGTGGTGGCGGAGGAGGCCGAGAAGGTGGAGGCCCTCTGCCGGAAGCTCGGGGCGACCCAGGTGCACACCGCCCGGGACGCGGCGGAGCGGGACCGGGTCTGGAGCGCCCGCCGGGCGGCCCTTTCGGCCCTGGCCCAACTGAAACCCACCGTGGTCCTGGAGGACGCTACCGTGCCTCGCAGCCAGGTCCCTGCCATGATCCGGGCCATCGAAGAGATCGGCCGGAAATTTAAGCTGCCCATCGGCACCTTCGGCCACGCCGGCGACGGCAACCTCCACCCCACCATCCTCACGGACCGCCGCAACCAGGAGGAATGGCGCCGGGTGGAGGCCGCGGTGGCGGCCATCTTCGACGCCGCCCTGGCCCTGGGCGGCACCCTCTCCGGGGAGCACGGCATCGGCAAGGCCAAGTCCCGCTTCCTGGAAAAGGAAGTGGGCCGCGGCACCATCTGGTATTCCAAGCGAATCAAGGCAGCCCTGGACCCGAAGAATATCTTGAACCCCGGGCAGAGCATCGGGGAGTGAGCAGTAAGCAGTAAGCAGTAAGCAGTAAGCACTAAGCACTAAGCAGCGAAGGAGATAGGATTGGCTGCGAAGTCCAATCAAGAGAACGAGCGTCACTACTTCGAGCTTTTCCGTAGGATTTACCCGCTCCCTGGTCAAGTGAAATATGGAGATAAACCGGATATTATTGTAGATGGCGAAAGAAGATTAGGGATAGAAGTAACAAACTTTTACCTGGAAAGAGGCGAACTTCCGGAGAGCGAACAAAAGCAGAGAAAAATCAGAGAAGATATACTTAAAAAAGCTCAGCGAATTTACATGGATAAAGGAGGTGAGTATGAAATATCTTTTTCCTTTAATAAGGAGCAACCAATCAATAATGGCCAAAAGTTGATTTCGAAGGTTGTGGAGTTGATCCAGAGAATAGGGGCTACCAGAACAAGAGGAATTTCAAAGTATTTCCTAAAGGATATACCCGAGCTTGATTTTGTATATATAAATCCAAATCTATACAGTGATCCTGAGTGGAGAATAACCCAGGTTTACACAGGTCAAATAATGTCTCTCCCAAGACTAACTGAGATAATTAGAGAGAAAGAAGATAAGGCAAAAAATTATAGGAAGTGCGACGCTTACTGGCTACTCGTGGTTGTCGATTTCATAGATTCGGCACAGGATCAGGAAATTCAGGTCGATGGATTAAAGCTATCATCAGATGTTTATGAAAAAATAATCGTATATAAAACTGTATCTGAGCACCTACTAGAATTATAGGGGTAAGAAATGTGAGTTAAAAAGTTTTTACTGCTTACTGCTCACTGCTCACTGCTTCACTTAGGAGAAGAAAATGTCCCGCCTGCGGGCGCTGGCCCGGCTGATGAAGGAATTGGAAGACCAGTTGGTGGTCTGCATGCGCTGCGGCCTCTGCC
>Ga0208821_1000656_pt1 | contig 24829 bp, 21 predicted proteins | sample June2015DPH_20_5_FD_184720 | JGI IMG/M metagenome (GOLD analysis project Ga0208821, IMG submission 184720) | Peatland microbial communities from SPRUCE experiment site at the Marcell Experimental Forest, Minnesota, USA - June2015DPH_20_40... | ecosystem: Environmental > Terrestrial > Soil >... | reverse complement strand
TGGAAAGATTCTGGAAGGGAAGCAAATCTTCTTTCATCCGGATCGGGTAGCGTACCAGAAGGCCCTGGCGGCACCGCAGTGGTGTAATGGCTTGGTCCTGCGGAATCCAATCCGAACCCGAAAAGACCTCCCCATTGTGTAGAAGGAGGTAACCATCATCCGCGAGCGTGCTGTCCTGACTCAACCTTTCATAACCCCTAGCCGCCACAATCGAGAAGTGAGGTGCGCCCGAAGCTCACGGATTCGAGCTTACTGGGTTTTCAGAGTGCGCTTGAGTTGCAGCAAAAAGCTTTTTCAAGGTTTCCTCGTAGAAATAGGACATCAAGCGACGCATGCCGGCCGTAGCTTGGTCAACGTCTGTTCCGCCGATTAAATCTACGATCTCGAAGTGTTTTTCGCTGTTTCCCGCCAGATCCAGGAAGTCAGGACGCTGCCGGAAGCAAATAACCTCGAAAGCAAAGAACGGAATCAAAAGGTTCAGAAGGCACCTTTCCAGAAAGGGATTCTTGGCGATACGGCAAATTTGCAGGTGGAACTGCAGGTCGTATTCGAAATGCTTGATAATATCCCCGGCCAAACCTGCGTCCCTCATCTGTCCGGCTAAGGTTCGAAGGGTCTCCAACCCCGGCTTGTCGGGTGTTTCGACCGCAAACCTCACGCTTAGGCTCTCAAGCTCAGTACGCAGGCGGTAAAGTTGGCTGAGCTCCGCAGGGGTCAGCTGAGTCACGTACGTACCCCTGTTGCTGTAACGAGTAACCAAGCCCAAGGATTCAAGCTGTCGCAACGCCTCGCGGAGCGGTGAAACACCGACCCCAAGCGTTTTCGCGAGCTTGCCTTCTACTATGCGATCGCCAGGTTTTAGTTTGCCGGCATATATAGCGCCCCGTAGAGTTTCGACGATCCACTGCGACAATCCCTCAGGTCGCTTTCGGTAAATATCGAGAGTGAGTGTTTCAGTCATGGGCGCCGTTCAATTCTAGATTTCGGACTAATCTAGAATCTAAAATCGACTATTGACAATCTCCAGATCTCATGATAAACAATCTGTGAGAGTCTGTCAAATGCAAAAGCTAGGAGTAGCAAATTCACCAAACAGAGCGATAAACCAATGAGCTTGACCAAAAATCCCGGCGGTTCCATGAACCCGCTTCGAGTCAATTTTGGAGCGGTTATCGCCGCGGAAAAAGAGGAGCGTTCGGCAATGAACATTCGTATGCGCTTGTACCTGCGCCGGATCAGTTGTCGTATGTTTCCAGCAAAAAGAATTTATCGACTCCTGATCCCAACCTTGTTGTGTTACGTGGTCCCGATGTGTTGGGTTGCTATCCCCGCCCGGGCGGCTAACAATTGGAGCATCTTTTTGTTGCCGGGAGCTGGGCCGTCGGCACGCTACGGTGCCGAACGCCTGCAATTAGCGCTATTGGAGACAGGGCGACCGGCGACCTTACAGGTAGGCCGCGAGTTCTCCAAGGGTCCTGCAGTTGTGATCGGGCCGGCCACGAACCACCCGCTAATCCAACCAACAGATGTTCCGAACGCCCCAGAAGGCTTCCTGATACGTTCGGTATCAAAGGAACCGCAGGTCGTCGCTATCGCTGGCAGCGACGATGCAGGCACACTCTATGGGTGCATGGAGCTACTGGACGAGATTCGACGTACAGGCGTCATACCTGCGGGGCTCTCTAGCACCGAGGCGCCTGCCATGCCGTTGCGTATTGCGGGAATCGATCTCACGCCTGGTGGCTTTGATGCATGGCGTCTGAAAAAACCAGTCGCCAGGCCTTACTACGAGTGGTTCTATGACCGCGGCATCTGGACGCGAGTGCTGGACACTCTGGCTGAGAATCGCTTGAACGGCCTCTGCATCTGGTCGGAATACCCGTTTTCCTCTTTTGTAAGGTTGCCTGAATTCCCAGAGGATAAGGAAGTCAGTGAAGAACAGCTCGCGGAGAATCGCGCCCTTCTGGGCTGGCTCAATAACGAAGCTCGCCGGCGATCGATTCGCATCATCTGGGAATTCTATGCAATCGACGTGTCACCAAGTTTCAATCGCGCGCACGCGGAGGAATTGAGAGGAGCTCAGGGGTTGCAGCTGGCCGAGCGTTATACAGCGACATGTGTTGAGCGGTTTCTGACGGAATACCCAGAAATGCAACTCCTGATAACGATTTGCAAAGGCGAGGCTCCGTTCTACCCTAGCCCGCTTATCCTGATGCGCGACGTGATTTTCCCTGTCCTTCGGAGGGTAGGCCAGAGGACGGGCCGCGATCCGATCATGCTGCTGAGGGCATACGGCATAGATATGGCGACGATTCGAGAGATAATCCCTCTTTATCAGCCGCTCTATACCATGTTTAAATACAACAATGAGAGCCTCGCGTCGCTCGAAGCCGACCCCAGCCACGACGCGCTGATCGCCGTCAGCCAAGGACACCTGGCGAACGTCATGTGTCTCCAAAACTTGAAGCCGTTCCGGTGGGGATCACCCGATTACATTCGCATCGTCTGTCAAAACTTCCTGAAAAGAAGATTCTATGGGGTCCACTTTCACACGATGTGGGCCGACTGGCCATATAGCGGGGACCGAGTGACTCCGAAGCTTTTGCAGGTCGACCGCGACTGGCTCTGGTTTGCCATTTGGGGACGCTACACATGGAATCCGGAGCGAGCTAAGGATCAGGAGGACGCTTATTGGACGGAACGCATACAGCGTCGCTTTGGGATGCCTTCCAGAGCGGCTCGGCAGATGCTCAAAGCGTACGTAAACGCGGGCTGGGTGGCGCCAAACCTAACAAAACAGTTCTGGCTGGGTTCCTGGTGGGAACCGGAAGTCCTCGCGTCTAAGGGCCTTAATCTGGATATATGGAAGTACGACGGCGAACGTATTGTCATCGATGCCGGTGCTGGAACGGATGCCGATTGCCTCGCTGAGGGTGCGCGCCTGGATCAGATGGTACATGCTCCTGGCATGCACGGCTTTTCTCCAGACTTTAGCACACCGCCCCTCCCCCAGCCGTTATTGACGATCAAACAATATGCAGATCGTCTGGCGCGGGGGGAACAGACTCTCGGGCCCACTCCGGTCGATGCTGCCATCGCCGAGCAGGAACACGCCCAGACCGCCCTACAAGCTGCGCGGACGGCGTTGCCGCTTGTCAGGCGCGAGCGCGAGGAAGCCGACAGGTTTGTCCACGACCTGGAGATGATTAAGTGGATGGCGGATTTTTACGCGGCAAAGGCGGAAGCCGCTGTGTGGCTGCGGGTCTGGGTGGCAAAGAAGGCTCTATTTCAGGTTCAAGACAGTCAGGCCCGTGAAAGGTGCTTGAATGCTCTGCGCCGCTCGCTGCAAAGTTACCGGCAGTTGGCCAAAGCTGGTGACAGGGCCTACTTCAGTGCCACCGACATCCTGGGAGACACTCCGTATGGTGGCCCCATCGCTCGTTGGAGTGACGTCCTACCGAAGTTCGAGGATGAAGCGCGGACCGTGGAGGCACGATTCTCGTCGGAAACCCAGTAGATTTGAGGTTGCTAGTCGATGGCCCTGGCTCCCGCAAGCGGATTACGCCAACTTGGCAGCTTGACTGCTGTTCGGGGGAAGGTTAGAGAGTTGAGGGTAAATCGACTCCAAGTAGAAGCGAAGTAACTGCCGAGGGCCGCCCGATTTAATGCGCCGCACTGCCGTAGTTTGGCATATGAACTCGGGTGTGGAAGCTTCGCAAAAGCGAACGATGACGAAAAGCGGTTGGTTCTCGGCGGGGATGTATTGCGGACATTCGGCCACCGAAATTTGCGGTGTTGTCAAGACATTTGCGAACAGAGGAAACGAGTGTCACGACGTCCATGGAGCGGAGGGATCGCTATATGAGGCATGAGTGTGCAAAGAAGGTATCGGCTTCTCTTTTCAGTTTCTTACTATTCATAGCCACAGGAGGTCTCTTGGCTTTTCCAGGCGCTAGCTAGGGCTTCTCAATGGGAGGTTGTGAGTGGTGATTGGAAGCCTGGCGAAAGTGCTGGGGGTGGTTCCTACCAAGGCACTGAAATGGATTGCTGTTATCTCGGGGTTGGTATGGCGATTTCGACTTTTGCGGCAGGGTAGCTATTGATAATTTTTCCTATAACGGTCTCGCAAGTATTATCGTTCGGCATTCTGGCCGAACTGAGTCCTACTTACTCGTCATCGGCCCGCAGGGATCAAGGATCTACTTACAAGAAAATCATTTTGGAGAATCTCACGAAGCTGTAGTAGTACGCATGAAAGACTTAGGTAAAGAGTCGCAAATAGGTTTCCGCATCACTGCTAAGGGGAGCCTGTTAATGGCTGTTCTGTGGCCATTGACCCGCAGCGAAGCAGAGGGGGTTGCCGTCGCTTTTCCCGATCTCAAGCTACCTGAGGGCAGAATTGGCTTTGGAGTACGCAACTCTGGGATTACCTACGCGGGGTTACGAGTGAAGTCGACGAGAGCATGAACCCTGTGCCGAATGAGTTCTTGGCGCGAGGATCCATCCTCCGCGGGGCGCATCGCGTTCCACGAGGCGAAGATGAACATTTGCCGAAACTATATGCTCGAGGGACAGGTTGCCCTGATAACCGGTTCCAGTCACGGCATCGGCTTTGCGATCGCACGCACGCTGGCTGAGGAAGGCGCTACGGTCGTGATCAACGGCCGCAATGTGGATGCCCTCAGGCTGGCCGCAGAGCAGATTAATCAAGCCGGAGCAAAGGTCGCAGTTTGTCCGTTTGACGTTTCCGACTTCGAAGCCGTCCAGGATGGAATTGCGGAGATTATAAACACATGCGGAAGGATCGACGTCCTAGTGAATAACGCTGGGATATACTCTGTCAGTCCCTTCCTCGCGCTTTCCGAGAATTTGTGGGATTGCACTCTGGCGGTGAATCTGAAAGGAGTTTTTAACTGTTGTCGGCTGGCAATCCCCCAAATGCTGAAGCAGAAATATGGCCGTATCGTGAACGTCTCTTCGATGGCCGCGAAACATGGAGGATATCTGCCTGTGGCACACTATGCCTCATCCAAAGCGGGAGTGGAAGCTCTAACCAAATCACTCGCTCGAGAATTCGCACCTTTCGGTATTCGGATAAACGCGGTTTCTCCTGGGGTGATCCACACGGAAATGGCTGCCGATCAGGCCAAAGAGAAGGAGCAAATGATTCCTATGGGGCGGCTAGGCACTGCCGAAGAAGTTGCCCGAGCGATTCTCTTCTTGGTGGGCCCGGACTCCTCTTACATAACAGGAGAAATACTCGACGTGAATGGCGGCATTTTAATGGACTGAAACAAAGCACGTGTGTGCAGGGAAAACCTGCAAAGGAGAAAAATGAAAGCACTTGTGAAGGCCCAGCGCGGGCCGGGCCTAACGCTTAGTGATATCCAAATACCTCAACTGAAGCCCAACGAGTTACTAGTACAAGTGCACGTTGCCTCTCTCTGCGGGTCGGATTTGAACTGCTATGACTGGAACGAGTGGGCTGCACAGCTCCATCGTAAGATTCCGTTTGTACCCGGCCATGAATATGCTGGAGAGGTTGTCGCGGTGGGGGATAATGTAAGGGGCTTCTCTATCGGCGATAAGGTGGCAGGAGAAACTCACATCCCTTGCGGAGGATGCCTCTACTGCCGGGAGGGGAGTCCCAACATCTGCAAGAATATGGAACTTTTCGGCCACACCGTGGACGGCTGTCTCGCGGAGTTTTGCACTGTTCCCCAGACCGCAGCACGCAAATTTCCCGAAGAACTCAGCTGGGAACAGGCGGCTCTGCTGGAGCCGATGGGGGTCTCAGTACGCGCGGTCGCTGATGCCGTCGTGGAAGGTAAGACGCTTCTCATCCTTGGCTGTGGCTCCATCGGCCTTTTTGCACTACTCGCGGCCAAGGCGATGGGGGCCACCAAGGTTTACGGAGCTGAGTTGATCGCGGCGCGAGCTCATCGCGGCACTGACCTCGGCCTGGAAAGAGTTTTTCATCCCGAGCGCGATGATATTGTAACCGAAGTGCTCGCAGCGACCGAAGGGTACGGTGTTGATGTCATCATCGAATGCTCGGGTAGCAAGACCCTTTTCCAAAAGAGCTTTCAATGCTTGAAGAAGAAGGGGCAGGTGCAGGTGCTGGGGTTGCTGAAGCATCCCGTAACACTGAACTTTATCCCGGATATCATTTTCAAAGAAGTCACGCTTCGAGGTTTTCACGGCCGAGCAATGTTTGAGACCTGGGATCTTTGTGAAGCTTTGCTCAAGACGGGAAAGGTCGACATCAGCCCGCTGATCACGCATCGGCTTAAACTCGAGGATTATGAACAGGCCTTTGAGTTGCTGCGCTCTGGAGATGCTTGCAAGATTCTGATAACACCTTAAGCGGTGTTGCGAAAGGACGCGAGCGATGACTAGGGCAATCTTGATTGGCGATAACAGAGAGGTTGGTCGCGGGACTGGCAAGATACGGACCGTTAACGACAAGTCTATCCTGATTGGATTCGGTCTCGGCACGAAAAAAGGCATCCGCCACATAGGTGAGTTATTTGCCGTCAACGGGTCGGCCTATATCAATCACACAACGCCTTTCTCGGCGGTCGAACGTCCGGACTTGGGAGAGAAATTGAAAATCGGAGAGACATCAGGGCCCCCATTGCCCCCAGGGGAGTTACTTACCCCTTACGTTTTCTATGTGCCGATGGGATCGAGACCAGACGAGGTAATTTACACTGAGAACTCCGCAATATCGGGTATCTACGCGCATATTTTAGCTCAGAGTTCAGGAGCCCAATATGCGGTAGCTACCATGGGTGAATTTGCGGAACTGCACTGGCATGCGTTTCGACGGCCACCAATCTATCTCGAACCGGGCGCGAATCCGGATGGCAGCCTAAAACCTGAATACCTCGATGAAAGCCGATGGAAAGGCGTTTCGGGAATCGCGTGTGGTTTCTTGCAAAGGAAAAACATACGGCCAGGTGAGCACAAAATCGTCTACAAGGGACAAGACCACACGCACTTTCTGCAACTTCAAGGAACGGTACTCGACGACCTTCTGAGCAACGAGACGGATGTCCCTTCAGTGCGGCCGTCCATTTCCTTTGAAAAAATCCTTCAGAACCTTCGTGTGCATCCTGGTCGGCAGAACCCGGTGCATCTGTATCCTCGGAGCCGAATTCGACGGGCGCTGGTTGCGATCTTCGAGCTCGCCGAAGTTCAGGAGAAAGACGGAGAGAGGTAGGTTGCTACGGATCGGTAACGCTTCCAAACATGACCGAAGAAGAAAAAACGATCGTGGACAGTTGGGTTTTCAACGCTTGGTCTTGACAACGGGGTACACCTCCGTGTGGCATGTTCGTTTTAAGTTACGTTCAGCGGGTGGGAGGAAACATGGGCTCAAAACTGCTCGTGATGGCGGCGATCCTGGCTGGCGCATTGGCCCTGAATGCTCAGACTGAGCCGGACGAGTTGAAACCTATCCTAGCTCAGGAGATCGAGCCTGGATCGGTTGTTGCCTTCCAGTTGAACCAATACCTGGCGGCGCGGATTCCCAAGCTGCCTTCGCCTGCTTCGGCTGAGCAGTGGACCTCCGAGGCAAAACGGTGGCGAGAGCATATTCTGAATGACATCGCCTTTCACGGGTGGCCTCGAGAGTGGGTTGATGCGGCGCCGAGCTTTGAGGATCTGGGAGTGGTGGAAACCGGGCAGGGCTATCGCTGGCACAAGCTTCGGTACGAAATCGTGCCGGGATTCGACTCGACAGCGATCCTTTACGAGCCGGAACATATTATGGGAAAGGCGCCGGCGATCCTGAACGTCAACGGACACTCGCAGGCGGGGAAAGCTCTCGAGTACAAGCAGAAGCGCTGCATCAATTTCGCCAAGCGCGGCATTGTGGCCCTCAGCCTGGAATGGATGGGTTTTGGCGAGCTCTATCTGCCGGACGATGCGCACGACTTCGGGGCACACCTGGACCTGGTGGGTGCGAACGAACTGGGCCTGTTTTACCTGGCGATGCGTCGAGGGTTGGATTATCTCGGCTCGCTCCCGCAGGTGGACCGCGCCCGGCTCGGCGTCACGGGTCTCTCCGGGGGCGGCTGGCAAACCATAGTTCTAGGCGCGCTTGACGAGAGGGTTAAGGTGGCGGTCGCGGACGCCGGCTACGGCTCTCTCCAGTCTAGCATCGCACGTCCCGATGACGCGGATGACACTGAGCAAATTGCCACCGACTTCGACGACGCGGGATTCGACTACACGATCCTCACCGCCCTGCGAGCCCCGCGCCCCACCCTCCTCATCTACAATGCGGAGGACAATTGTTGTTACCGCGCCGACATGGTCAAACCGTACATCTATAACGATATCCAGCCCTTCTTCAGATTGTACGGAGCGGACATGGCCTTCGGGTGGCACGAGAATCGTGACCCGGGAACCCACAACTACCAGCTCGAAAACCGCGAAGCTGCCTACACGTTCTTTACGACCCACTTCAATCTCCCCGTTGCTACAAACGAGATTCCCAGCGATGCGGAAATCAAAAGCTACGATGAACTGGCCGTGGGTTTGCCCAAAGACAACCTGACGATTCTCGGCTTGGCGCGAAAAATGGCGGCGGCAATTCATCGTGAACCTGTCCCCGCGGATTCCGCCGCAAAATCCACCTGGGCGGCGACAGAACGTTCCAAGCTCGAGTCGGTCGTGCGTTACAAGCCGGCCAAGGTCACTAATGCCTGGAGAATGTGGAACACGAAGAACAAAGGATTGGAGACCATCACCTATCGCTTCGACTTCGACAACAGACTCAGCGCTGTGGGTATCTGGTTAAAGGCCCTCGCGGCTCCGGCCGATGCGCCAACCACCCTCGTGCTGAACGATAAGGGGAGAAAAGAAGCAGCCGAGGTGGTTTCCGACCGCGTCAATCGCGGGGAACAGGCTCTCGCCCTGGACCCGCTTTTCATGGGCGAAACGATTCCTCAGAACGCGAACCCCGCTGCCGCCGGCAAGCACGACGAACGGCCGGATTGGGCACTGTTGGTGGCGACGACGGGTGACCGACCCCTCGGCATCGAGGCGGCTCAGGTGATTGCCGCCGCAAAATGGCTCGGAGGGGTCTCGGGACAACGCCACGTCCGCCTGGAAACAACCGGAATTCGGAGTGAGGTCATTGGCCTGGTCGCCGCCGCACTTGAACCCAGGCTATTTTCCGAGCAGGTGAGTCACCAGGCAATGCGTAGCCTCGGGTACTTGCTGGAGGCTCCTGTGGACTTCCGCGCCGCGCCGGAGCTTTTCTGCCTGGACTTATATGAGGACTTCGACATTGATCGCTTCATCGCCCTGGCCGCACCCACCAAGGTGAATCTGCGTGATTTCGCCCAACCGCCCGCAGGTAAGGCGCCGAATCCCGGGCCATAGTGGAGGCGCAACTCGCGCGAGGCGAAATTCGCCTCCATCGTTCGAGGAGGCGTGCGTTAAACTCTGCATGGGGCTGTGAGGGAATTTCGACGCTTGGGAATTATTGGAAGCACATTCTTCCAGAAACCTTTTGACAGGCAAGGTTGTATGCCTTATATTTGCGCGCTTTGGTCCGTATGGAAGGCCGCAAGGCTCTCCTGCTCTGGCGCCCTTGAGGCAAGATAAAGCGGAGTAGTAATACTCCAGAAGGAGGTACGCGACGAAGGCTATTACCCGGCTATGTCCCCAGCTTCCCAAAACGGATTATTTCTTTTCCTCTCAATCCCGTTGGGGTATGCTGTCGTCGCCGTCTGGACTTACAGGAGCAGCCCTTTCGGCGGGGCTCCGCAGTGGTGACACAAACCTGTCGGGCAGTTCTGATATCGGGGCAAGAACCGTGGGAGCCCGGGCCCGTATGGGGATGGAGCAAGCTGTCACCAACGACAGCGCGGGACTGAATTCATTTCCAAGATTGTGCGTGAGTATTTTCGAGATCGCCGCCCTCCGCCCGGCCTTCAAGGGGCATTAGCAGACCAACTTGCTCATCATCGTTTACCCGGCCTTTCCTGTTGATGGCGCCCCCGAGTCTGGACTGCGTTGGGCGGCGTCGAAGCGAGGGGGTTGGCGGATACTTTATGAAGCTTGAACGACTGAAAATCCTTTCGGAAGCTGAGATTGGGCAGATTCACGAAGCCACGATCCACATTTTCGAGACCTGTGGTGTCAAGGTCTGCAACTCGGCAGTTTTGTCGTTTCTCAAAGACTGCGGGCTTTGGACGGATGAGGCGACGGGGGTCGTCCGCTTCACTCGGGCGGCCGTCGAAGACGCTCTGGCAACCATACCGCCACGGTTTGACCTTTACAATCGGGAGGGTCATGCGGCTTTCACGCTCGGTGATGGGGTTCCGAAAATAGCAACGGGGCACAATGCGGTTTTCTGGGTGGATTCAGAAACCGGTGAAACACGACCCTCCACTGTTGCTGATGTGGCGCGCTTTGCTCGCGTGTGCGAGCATTTACGGCACATCGATATGGTTGGGAGTCTCGCCATGCCGCAAGACGTGCCGCAACCCTGCTCGTCGCTACTCTTTGGAGTCAAGGCTTGTTTGGAAAACAGCAGGAAGCCACTTTTCTTTTCGACGGACATGCCGGAAGTCAACCGAGCGTGCATCGACCTGATTCGCACTGCGTTCACGGGCAAGTTGGAGGAGGCCTGCGCTATCAGCCAACTCTCTCCAACAAGCCCGCTCTTCTGGGAAGGGGGCGTACTCGAGGCCTTAATGGATACCGTGAGGTCTGGCATTCCTGTCGCCGTCCTGGCGCAGCCCATCGCCGGGATTTCAGCCCCTTATACCCTAGCAGGACTTCTCACCCTAAATAATGTGGAGTGCCTGTCGGGGTTAGTCCTGACTCAAATGCTGCGGCCCGGCGCCAAGGTTATTTATGCGAGTTCCTGGACGGTCAGCGACATGAGGACGCTCGCGGTCCTCGGAGGAACGCCGGAGTGCACCGCTTGCCGCGTGGCATCTGCACAGCTCGCCAAGTTCTACAAAGTCCCCTCACACACCACTGGTCCGAATTCCGATAACCATACCCATGATGAACAGAACGCCTGGGAGAAAACTCTGAGTCAGTTCTGCGCCATAGCCGCCGGCCATGACCTCATCGTAAATAGCGGCTTGTTTGCCAAGGGGATGACCTGCAGCAGCGAGCAACTGGTCATGGACGATGAAATCTCGGGCGTGTGCCTGCGGATGGCGAGAGGGATTAGGGTCACGGACGAGGCCATCGCTCGCGGCCTTATCGAAGAGATAGGCCCCCATGGTGGTTCATATCTGACCACAGACAACACGCTCAAGTGGATGCGCTCGGATGAGTACTTCATGCCGGGTCTCTCCGTACGCGGTCCGAGGGCGTCTTGGGAATCACAAGGGCGAAAGGACACATACGACCTCGCCCGCGAGCAGGTCAAGTTGCTCGCCGAACGCCCCGTTGCCAAGCTAGACGCCTCACGAGCGCAGAAACTAGAAGAGATCATGAGCCAGTTTTTGGAACTGGCTGGCGGCGCACGATGAATCGCCGGAAAATGGGCCCTGTCGTCCGCAAAAAATCCGTGCCCTGGCGCTAGCACGGACAGTCGACCGGTCAAAGGCTCGACGATTCAAGTCTTCTGGCAGATCTTCAAGCTATGGCATCTTCTAATGCATGCAAAAACGCGATTGCGTCTCACACCTGCTATTGACCGTTGCCGCTCTGTTGGGGGATACCCTCACATTCATCGGCCTGGGCCTCCGTTCCAGATCTGCCTTGATGGCTGAGAACCTCTTCCTGCGCAAGCAACTGACTCTTTACTTGGAACGTGAGGTCAAGCCTCGACGAGCCAGCGATGCGACTCGACTGACCCTGGTGTTGCTTTCCCAGCTGTTTCCTTGGAGGAAGGCCCTGGCCAGCTTCAAGCCGAGAACCTTCCTCCGCTGGCACCGGCAAGGTAACTGCCTGTTCTGGCAGTGGAAGTCCCGACCCCGAGGCCGGCCCCGGATTCCACGCGATCTCCAAAGGCTGATCGCGGCAATGGCCAGGAACAATCCCACCTAGGGTGAAGAGCGAACCGTAGCGGAACGCTTGTTGAAGCTGGGAATCCGCGCCTCGCCCCAGACGGTGAGACGCTATATACCCGGCAGCAGGGGTGGAGAGAAGGGGCCCCGGCTCTCAACGCTGGATGACTATCATGCCCAAGCCATCCTGGCCTGCGATTTCTTTGTCACCGTCACCCTAACCTTCCGGGTCCAGTTCGTCTTCGTAGTGGTGGAAGTAGGGACACGCCGGATTGCGCACTTCAATGTCACGAGCATCCCACAGCAGACTGGACTTTGTAGCAGTTCCGCGAGGTCATCAACGGTGAGCAGCCGTATCGGTTTGTCCTCCACAACCGAGACCGTATCTACTCCGTGGAGTTTGATACTGCTGAAGTCGATGGGCGTGAGCATTCTGAAGATGCCGTTCCGAGCGCCCCAAGCGAATGCTTCCTACGAAAGGCTGATCGGCACGGTGCGAAGGGAGTGCCTGGATTATCTGATCCCACTGGATGAGAGGCACCTGTGAGGGATTCTCAGGGAGTCGGTAGCCCATTGCAATCGAGACCGACCCCATTCCAGTTTAAGACCGGGCACACCCGTGCCAACGGTCAGTATCCCGGTCAAGCGACCCTGCGGACATCGGATAAGCGGTTGCCACCGAGTAGTGTCCAAACCCGTTCTGGGAGGCCTTCACCAGGAATACCGACTAGAGAGGGGTCACGGCGTGACGTCAACATCTCAAAGCAGATAGTGTACCGATTTTTTGCGGAGGAAAAGTGCGTTCGCCACTTCAGTAGTGCTTGACTGGTCGAATTTTCGGAAGCAGGGCTACTAAAGTCAAGAAGCCAACAGGATGCAGCAGGCTCGCAATAATTAATACCGACTTATATGAAAAATGATCGAGCAAATATCCAGTCAAAAACATAAACATAACGCCGCCTACACCGGCTCCAAACCCGCTAAGACCCGATACCGACGCTACAACATTGCTGGGGAAAAGGTCCGTCGGTATCGTGAGCAACAACGTCCCCCAACTCCCAATCCCGAAAGTAGCCACCGAAATAAGAATAATCGGGACCGTAGCACCTTCCGAATTGAATACCAATAACGTATCTACCGTCAGAACGGCGGAGAGAGCCAGTACGATTTTACGTGCTGCGTCAGTTGACATGTTACGTCGCACGAGATAGTCGGAAAACCAGCCACCAACAATGCATCCCAAGTCCGAACTCAGAAAAGGAATCCACACGAGGTGACCAATCATGGCGAGTGTAAAGCCACGCTCGCGCTTGAGATACTCCGGAAGCCAAAACACGTAAAACCACCAAACAGGATCCGTAAGGAAGCGAGCAATGATGACGGCCCATACTTCCCTGTAGCCTATCAACATAGCCCATGGGATCTTCACCGCGTCGGTTCCGAGTACGTATCCAGGGTCGTTCCTTAACATTTGCATTTCCGCAGACTTGATTGCCGGGTGCTGCTCGGGCTTATAATACAACGCTAACCAAAAAACCAGCCACACCAGCCCTCCCGCGCTGATAACGAAGAAAGTATCCCGCCAGCCGAAGTGAAGATGAAGGGTTACAAAGGCGATGAGTGGCGGAGCCAAAACCGCACCGGTGCAGGCGCCCGCATTAAATATTCCCGTGGCAACAGCGCGTTCGCGGGAGGGGAACCACTCGGCAATCGCTTTGACAGCACCAGGCCAATTCCCCGCCTCACCCATCCCTAACATGAACCGAAACAGAGCGAGGCTCCTAACACCCCGCGCCCAGCGATGGAGCAAACTCGCCAGCGACCACCAAATGAACATAACAGCAAAGCCCCATCTAGTTCCTAGCCGATCCAGCATGATTCCCGAGACGGCCTGCATAAGAGTATAAGAAACCAAAAACGCGTTAACGACGAACGCGTATTCTGCGTTGGTCATATGGAATTCGTCGCGCAAGAATGGCGCGAGAACGGAGAGCGTCTGTCGGTCGACGTAGTTGAGCATGGTGACCAGAAATAGCAGGCCGAGAATCCACCAGCGCAGATTCGGGATCTTACTCCGCGAGAATCCCAGGATGGGTGGTCGGGTAACGGTCCTGATCAAAGTCGGCATACTGGTCATCGAAATCGAGTAGCGTCTGCCTGTGCCCTTGCCGGCCCGCTGGGAGGGCAATTTGCACTATGAAGGCTCACACTGACTTCCAAAGAACCATCTGTCTTGCGACCTATAGAGCAAGAAAGCGTGCAAGAAGTCCTGCGCCCCATACGGGTGCTGGCTGGTTTGGCGTGGCCGCGCGGGCTCTGTTGCTGCTGGCGGAGAGAACGTTGCTGCGCGCGTTCCAGACCCAGGCCGGCATGAGGTTCCATGGCATCGAAGACTGGAAGAGGCGCTGGCGGCAGAGAGGTCTCGAAGGATTGCCCGGTGGCCACCGCCCGGAAGGGCCCTGAAAGTTGATCCCCGAGAAGGCAGCAGCCATCTGGTCGGCCACCGAAACGCCTTCTCCCGTCCCGCTCACCCACTGGTCGAGCCGACAACGGGCCCGGGATCTCGGCGTCAGCCACCTCAGCCCCGTGCTCGAAGAACTGTTTCAGCAAGCGGTAGAAGACCGTGAGACGGACTTGCAATTCCTCAGACAGGCTGGAGACGGTTTGCTTCTCGATCAGATGTCGCCAGAGGATCGCCACCGTTTCCTCTGGGGTGTAGTTCCGACTCAGTTTCTTCATAGCGTGCTCCCTCCAGTATTTTAGCGGCGGAACACCCCTTTTCAGCTGAGGCAGATAGCCGCTATCGCAGTTCCTGCCATGCCATGGCTGAGCAAGTAGTATTCGACTCTACCTACACAACGGGATAATACTAGCAGGCAGTCGGCAGCGAAACGATCCTCCCGGTACGACTGGACCTGTAGGCGGCAAGAACAAGTTCGAGCACTCTGTAGCCTTCTTCGCCCGAAACCAGTGGTTTACGCCCGGCATGAATGGCTTCGCCAAAATCCAGGAACTGTCGTTCGATAGGCGTCAGCGAAATGGCCATCGGGTCGGAAGACCCTGACATAACCTCCTTCTCGACCGGAGGGGGTTCGCCCCAGTCGTCCTGGACATCCCACGCGGTTAGCTTGTCGCCAGTGAGGATCGCCGTGCCCTTAGTCCCGTGGATCTCGACGCGCTCGCTAACCCCCGGCCACATAGCCGTCGATGCCTGGATCACGCCGGTGGCTCCGGATGCGTAATGCATCACGGCCGAGATCACATCCTCAGACTCGATTTCGTGGAGTGCACCCAACTGCCAGTAGCTGAACACTTGGTCGACCGGTCCGGCGAGCCACAGGAGGAGGTCTACCTGGTGGATCGCCTGGTTGATCAGTGCGCCCCCGCCCTCGGTGGCCCAAGTGCCCTTCATGGGACGCGAGTAATACCGGGCGGAGCGGTACCACTTAACGTAGGCGTCGGCCTGCAGGATTTTGCCCAGTCGCCCGGCTCCGATCGCCCTGGCAAGAAAGAGGCTCGAGTCATTGAACCGATGCTGGCTAACCACACCGAGCTGGATTTCCGCTTTACGGGCGACCTCAATCATCTTACGTGCGGTCTCTAGATTGGTGGAAATCGGCTTCTGGACATGGATGTGCTTCATCGTTTCGGCGCAGATTTCCAGCGGCTGCAATCGGAAGTCAGGGAACGTGCAGACGTCTACGTAGTCCACGTTCCGGTGCCGACACACCTCCTGGTACGTCGTCACGAATTCTGCCCCGTGTAGGTCGGCAAACTTGCGCCCGACTTCTTCGTTGATGTCCGTGCAGACTGTCACCTCGTAGCCAATGTTTTTGTAAGCCTGCGCATGCTTATGAGCAATCGCTCCGGTTCCGACGATTCCAACTTTCACTGTCTTGTCCCCCCTTATCTTTTGTCACCAACAGTCATTGAAGCTTGATTGCTCCCTCACCGGGTAAGGAAGGGATCCTGAGCGTGGGTCCTTGACTGGCATGGACAAACTCTCCCGGAATCAAAAGAAGTCGCCGACGCAAGGTGCCCAAGGGCATCGCTTGGTACTCGGCGGGCAAGCAGAAACGCCTGAACCAGTTCACCAAGTCGTACGCGAAAAGCAAAAGGTGGAGGTACGCCTCGTTGGCGTCGAACTGACCTGTAGGAATCTCGGCCAAGGGGCAGTCGGTTTTCAGTTCTTTGATGAGGACTTTCACCGCTGCCCGATCGATGTAGAAGCGATAGACCGCCAGGGGCAGAATCCGCAGATTGGTGACGAAGGCGTGAATCAAGACCGCGTCTCGCTGTGCGGCGCCCGGGCACGACGAACCGCGGGGCGCTCTGAGGCCGCGCTCTCGTCCTGGAAGAGGATCCAGGCTTTTCGGCGCCGCGCCTCTTTTGCCACCGGCCACCTCTCGGCCACCCAGCGGCGCACGCCCTCCTCCTGGCGTTCGCGGGCGCATCGGGCGGGCCCTTGCAAGGTCCAGTTCATCGCTCCCAGAATCTTCCAGACGTGGCTTGGATGGTTCCACACGCCGGTCAGCCGCTCGATCACCGTCGCTATCCGTGGCAGGGTCCATAGGTCGGTCCCGAAGCCGTGGGCGCGTGCTCCTTGCGCAACGCCCGGTCCACCTGCAGTTGTAGGCGATCCAGCTTGGGTTTGCGTCCCGCGCGGCCGGCGCGTTGGAAGCCGCCCTGATTCTCTGTCCGGATTGTCTCGCTCGCAAGTACGCCCATCAGGTCCTGATCTGCGAGGAGCTCGAATGCTTCGGCGTCCGCGTGATCTTTCTCGAACAGCCCCCTCTGTGACGATCCCCACACGTACCTGCTCACCTAAACTAAACACACTAAGAATTGTTACGACGTTTAATTTTTTCTGTTGACCATCGTCCGGTCGTTCCCCGGATGGCTCGCCAAGCTTGATCGAGGTTGCGATAGCAATGGTTATGAGGCCAGCTTATCTTCTTATCTCCGAGGACGACCTCCATTACATTGCCGTCTCGTGAAAACTCCCTGGTGATGTTTGAAGAATAGACAGCGTGATTAGTTCCGCCGAAAACAGAAAAGATAGCAAGGTCTGCAAACAGGCTTAGAGTGCAAACAACGCGAAGCAAACCAACCAGCGGTTCGGGATAGGGGGCGCCCCGTTTTCGGTCCGGTGAGCCGAATGGTCTGATCGGAGCGCAGCCCGGTAGAGCCATCGGCGGGTCGCCAAGCCCGTCGGTAGAATTGCGTGTTCTGCTTGGCGCGCGTGACTGAAGAAGGCACAACCTTGCTTGAGCACGTAAAGGCTCGCGAAATGCCTAGCCCCGATCCAGCAGATAGAAGGCCGCGGGTTCGGAGAGCAACTCGTCCAGGATGTGGACGTCGTGCACCTGGTCCCGCGCTGCGGGATCACGTAATCACTGGGTGGAATCGTCCCCCGCAAATCGACCAGGGTATGCACCTTGACGGCGCTTTTCCTCCGCCGGAATTGACCAGGCACTCGACAAGGGGTGGGGGTGACAGTCGGCATAAATCGCGAGAGAAAACAGGGCCCGCTGCTCGGCGCCGTCCTTCGAGCTGCAGATTTGCATCCCTCGAGCGGACTCGATCCGGTTCTTCCCCGTTTTCGCAGCCGCGGTCTCCGTCCACGTACGCAAACTGGCAGAAGCTCGGCCTGCACTAATAATTGATTCGCTTCGCTTCTGGACCAGATCGGTCTCATTTTGGGCCTCGCGTCAAGCAACCGACGGCGGGTATGTGGACAATCTTGCGGGCCGTGAAGTAGTGTGCCACCTTTCCGATCCCGCGGGCGATCTCTTCAACGTCTGTGTCAGTATAGTGCTCGTAAATGTTCATTGTGATCCATCGATTGAATGCATCCTCCGCCACCGGGCAGTCGCCTTCACGGTACACGCGGTTTGCACCAGTGTCCGAGGAGACGAAAGGATACTGGCTTCCCGGAAATGCGGAATGCTTGTGGAAGATGTCGTATAGGTAAACGGGCCGTCCCCCGGTGATTAGGTGCGCATTGTTGGGAACACCTTCAGCGGCCAGCGCGCCTGAGAACTCCTCTGCACTGCACCTGAGAAACGCCAGGTCCAACCTGAAAAGGTATAAGAAGTAGGCATGCCGGCAAGTTTTCGGCACGGCTTGCGGGGTCACCCCCGGGACGGAACCCAGCAGATTGTTCAGCTTCGTGCCCAAGCGATTTCTGTTCTCCACAATCTTGCCGACACGCTCGAGCTGGGCCAAGGCGACGGCCGCTTGGAGCTCGGTCATCTGGTAGTTCGGTGCCAGGAAAAACGGGTTGCGGATGCCTTCCTCGCGCTGGTAGCATTTGTCCAGAAATAGTGAGGCCAGGTAGCGCAGGTGTTCGTCATCAGTGAGCACCATGCCCCCGGAGCCGCAAGTGATCTGCTTGAAGTGGTTCAGCGAGAACGCGCTGATTATTCCCATTGTGCCGACCAGTCGCCCCTTGTACTCGCAGAGGTACGCCTGGGCACAGTCCTCCACGATGGGGATGCCAAACTCGCGGCCAATGCTCAGGAAACCGTCCATATCCGCAGCAAGTCCGCTGTGATGGACAACTACGATCGCCCGGGTTCGTCCCGCAACCAGCTGGCGCACTGACTCTGGGTCCATGTTGAGCGTATCTGCCTCGACGTCGGCAAAGACGGGTACAAGTCCCTGATACAGAATACCGGTGAGCGTGCCCATATCGGTGATCGATGACGTGATAACTTCGCTACCAGGCGGCAGCTCCAAAGCCCCCAAGGCGATGTGCACGGCTGCTGTTCCGCTTGAACAGGCGATGCAGTATCTTGGGCCGTACATCGCGGAGAACTTTTGTTGAAATTCGTGGACTTTTGTCCCCAAGAAATAGAAGAGCACGTCCGAGTCAATGACCTCCGACAAGTAACGCTTCTCTGCCTCACCGTGCCGCTTGCGCTCAGGAAAAGGAGAGCGTTTGGCCTTGGGTCCTCCCTCGATGGCGAGCCGTTCGGAAAAGTCCATCTCCATCTGGAATTCCTCCCTCAATGCGCATAGGTTTTGATCCCGTGGATTCCTAAAACATTACCGGGATCGTCTACATTTCAAGATAGTACAGTCGGATCGATGAAGCAATGCTCCTATCGAGACTTCGAGCGGATTCGCAATTGGCCCAACACCCGATGCAAAGTGCTCTTCCTTAGGCCGATCTTGGATCCACCATCTTCGCTGCCCTCCAGTTCGGCGAGTCTGAGGGCGGGGGAAGGAAATGTGGAGGGTACCTCCGGGCTGCTGTCCTGACTCAACCTTTCATAACCCCTAGCCGCCACAATCGAGAAGTGAGGTGCGCCCGAAGCTCACGGATTCGAGCTTACTGGGTTTTCAGAGTGCGCTTGAGTTGCAGCAAAAAGCTTTTTCAAGGTTTCCTCGTAGAAATAGGACATCAAGCGACGCATGCCGGCCGTAGCTTGGTCAACGTCTGTTCCGCCGATTAAATCTACGATCTCGAAGTGTTTTTCGCTGTTTCCCGCCAGATCCAGGAAGTCAGGACGCTGCCGGAAGCAAATAACCTCGAAAGCAAAGAACGGAATCAAAAGGTTCAGAAGGCACCTTTCCAGAAAGGGATTCTTGGCGATACGGCAAATTTGCAGGTGGAACTGCAGGTCGTATTCGAAATGCTTGATAATATCCCCGGCCAAACCTGCGTCCCTCATCTGTCCGGCTAAGGTTCGAAGGGTCTCCAACCCCGGCTTGTCGGGTGTTTCGACCGCAAACCTCACGCTTAGGCTCTCAAGCTCAGTACGCAGGCGGTAAAGTTGGCTGAGCTCCGCAGGGGTCAGCTGAGTCACGTACGTACCCCTGTTGCTGTAACGAGTAACCAAGCCCAAGGATTCAAGCTGTCGCAACGCCTCGCGGAGCGGTGAAACACCGACCCCAAGCGTTTTCGCGAGCTTGCCTTCTACTATGCGATCGCCAGGTTTTAGTTTGCCGGCATATATAGCGCCCCGTAGAGTTTCGACGATCCACTGCGACAATCCCTCAGGTCGCTTTCGGTAAATATCGAGAGTGAGTGTTTCAGTCATGGGCGCCGTTCAATTCTAGATTTCGGACTAATCTAGAATCTAAAATCGACTATTGACAATCTCCAGATCTCATGATAAACAATCTGTGAGAGTCTGTCAAATGCAAAAGCTAGGAGTAGCAAATTCACCAAACAGAGCGATAAACCAATGAGCTTGACCAAAAATCCCGGCGGTTCCATGAACCCGCTTCGAGTCAATTTTGCTCGCGGGGGCAAGCGAGCGATTTGGAAACCATTGCAACGCTCTCTACGATGTTCGTGCTAGGCGACAGGCCTTTATTTAAAAACCTTGAGAGGGGGAAGAACATGACTCATAAAGCGTATCAGTGTTTTATGGTTTTGTCGGTCGTGCTTGCAGCATTGGTGGCGCCGGTTGGCTGGGCGCAGCTAACCAGCCAAGGCCAGATCGCCGGCTTGGTAACGGACACGACCGGAGCTTCGGTACCGGAAGCGGAGATCAAGGCTACCAACACGGCCACCAACGTCGAGTACCCGACGGTATGCGATGTGACCGGGGCCTATTTCATTCCCGAGCTGACCCCCGGTCCGTACAAAGTGACGGTCTCAAAAACTGGTTTCAGGACCACGGTTCAAACGGACATTCTTCTGAGAATGGGAGACCGTCTGTCATTGAATTTCGTGTTGGAACTGGGGAAGTTGCAGACCAGCATAGAGGTTAGCGTGAAAGGAGAATTGCTGACCACCGACGATGCCTCGTACTCGACCACTTTTGACAACCAGATGATCTCGGCGCTGCCACAGATTTCGAGGGCAACGCTGGATCAAGTTGCCACTCTGGCGCCGGCAATCCAGGGAGGTGCTCCCGCGACAATGAGCACCTCCACAAGCTCCAGTACGATCGGCACTTCAGGGAATACGATGGCCTTGGCCGGCGGGCAGAGGAGTGGCGGCTCAATTACCGTGGACGGCCTAAGGGCTCAAGACATGGAAGACAACAATGCCGTCCGAGCAATTCCAACACCCGATGCCGTCGGCGAGTTCCGGGTTCAGACCGGTCTCTTGACCGCCGACGTGAGCCGCTACTCGGGTGGCGTCATTAATATCGCCTCGCAGAGCGGCACCAAGGATTACCACGGACGGCTGTTCTACTATGGCCGGAATCAGAACCTCAACTCCAACGGTTGGTCAAACAACGCGCTGGATGTGCCGAAAACACCGTTCCATCAGGACAATTACGGTTTAGCGCTGGGTGGACCATTGAGTATCCCAAAAGTCTACAACGGAAAAGAGCGCACCTTTTTCTTCTTCAACTGGGAAGCTGAGCACTTTACGACATCGAGCTTCGCGCAAGCGTCGGTGCCGACCTCATTGGAGCGGCAGGGGAACTTCTCCCAGAGCATCATCAATCATGTGGCCGGACAGCCGGTTTACGCGCGAATTTTCGACCCGTTCGAAGGGTACTACGATTCGCAAGGCAACTGGGTGCGTCCGGAGTACCAGGACGCCACCATTCCCCAGGACAAGCAGGTGGCGCTGATGGCCGATTTCATGCCCTTGTACGACATGCCAAACCACGCGCCTAACGCGGGTACCAGCAGTACGGACAATTTCTGGGGCTTTCAGGACCGTGTCCGTGGGGTGAACCAGGAAATGCTGAGAGTGGATCATGTTCTCCACGCGAATCAGCGGCTTTTCGCGCGTGTCTCACGTTACCGAGGCGCCGATGATACGCCCGCCCTTCTGTCGCAAGGGTTGGAGAGCGACATCTATGACAACGACTGGGTGGGCGCCCTGGGATATACCTGGAGTATCTCACCCTCGTTGTTCCTGGATGCCCGACTGGGGGTTTCATGGGATAAGCTTAACACCTACACTGGTTCGGCCGGGAGTCCGAATATTGATTCGACGACGTGGCCTTTGGACCCCATGGATTTCCAGCCTGGCACAAGATCCAACGTGCACATAGCTCCAAACTTTGACCCGTTTAATTCACAGGTGGCGTATACAGAAGTCGGAGGCGGTTATTTTGATAACTTTACACACCAAACCTACCAGGGGATCATCTCTCTGGCGAAAGTGTGGAAACGTCACACGTTTAAGATGGGCTACGATGGCGTTTGGTCCCTCACCGACGAGACTGGAGGCGACAAATCGGGAATTATGACTGTTACCACGGGCGGGGGTTCGAATCAGTTCTGGAACCTGAACGACGGGTTGACGGGACAGCCACTGGCCGAATTGATGCTCGGGTCGAGCAAGCTTATAAACACGGGCAACTGGGATATCGTTGCGACAGGTCCCTTGCACGGCGCGTTCCTCATGGATGATTGGAAGGTCAACACGAAGTTGACGCTGAACCTTGGACTGCGCTACGATTATGAAAGGGGGCGGAAACCACGGTACTGCTGCGGACTCATTTTCGATACCACCGCGAAGAATGTGCTCACGCCCAACGGGGATTGGAATTGGGGTCAGGTGCTCAGCGCGGTCCCAGAGTTGGCCAACTACGCCTCCCCGGCTTGGCTGAGTTCCGGAATAAATGGAAGGACTTGCCTCATCGATACCCCGGAATGTCCCGGACACACTACCTACAATACCACCAATGGTGTTTGGCAGCCTCGTATTGGACTTTCCTACGCCCTGGACTCCAACACCGTCTTGCACGCCAGCTTCGGGGATGTGTTTCAGTCACTCAGCGGCTTTGAGAGCAAGATCGGCGGGAACTTCTACTACCCTTGGGATACCTACGATCAGGTTCCGACCATTGATGGTATGCATTGGGTCAGCGAGTTGGGCCTGGATCATGGCTTGGGAACCTTCCCACTGCAACCTGACGGCTCCCACTTGGGGTATATCCCCAAAATCAAAGATAACCAACAATTTTGGTATGCAACTATGGGTGGAACGTCAGATCCTGAAGGCTACGGGAATACGTCGCCTAAGGCCCCCTACCAAGAACCCCAGGAGTACATTTGGGGGGTAGGATTGCAACGCAAGATCGGGAACTGGTGGGTAGCCTCGGCGGAATACCAAGGGATCCATGGCGTGAACCTGATGACGGACGTTACTTATCCGGAATATACCTTTAGGTACACCAACATCGACCCCAAGTATTACAGTCTCGGCTCCCAGTTGTATGCCGCGGTTCCGAATCCGTTCTTCGGGCAGTCCGAGAGGAATGCGGCGGCTCCGCAGATCCCCCTGTGGCGGCTCCTCTCCAGCATGCCGCAGTATGCTAGTGCAAGTCCGGGCATGCTGACGACTGGCCACTCCCTGTCGAACTTCTTGAACCTCCAGATGCAGAGCCGGAATTTTCACGGCCTAATGCTGCTGGCATCCTACAACATTCGCAAGACGCTGGTGAACAATGGGGGGAAGGATATGCGCCAAAACACTTATGTCGGGAGTCTTCAGAATCCGAACGATCTGGAGGAGACCTATGGTGTGGCGACCTATGAGGTCCCCCAGATGTGGCTCTTTAACTACTACTATGAGTTGCCTGTTGGCCGGGGGAGGCGGTTCCTGGGCAGCTCGCAGGGTTGGGCAGGGCGCCTGCTCAATGCCACGGTTGGGGGGTGGGGCTTGGCCGGCGTGAGCACCTTTTGGCCCAAGGGGACTCCCGTTTTGGGGCCAGCAGTCGATGGCTCGGTTTCCGCACCGAACGCCAGCGTTCGATGGTCCGTAAGCAGCCGTAACTACCTGAATAACAATGTGAACTATGGGCACGACCTGGCCGTGAGCGGGGCCTTTACCGAGCCCAATCCATCCATAGTGTTCAACCCATCCGTCTTTGTTCGCACGCCCGACTACAGCTTTGGGAACATTCCGGCGGTATGGCCGAATGTGCGGAACCCTGGCGGGTTCAGCACGAATGGCACCATGTTCAAGAACTTCTATTTTTCCGAGGATCGGCAGCGGTATGTGAATGTTCGTTTGGAAGCGACGAACGTCTTCAATCATCCGAATTTTGGTACCATCGACAACGACCCTGACTCGCCGACCTTCGGGGGAATCGAGGGGAAATCGGGCAATCGGGTCATGCAAATCGGCTTGCGCCTCTTTTTTTGATAGCATGCCCTGCCTTGGAACCAGAGTTCTCCGGGGTTCTGGCGGACAAATAAAAGGTGCGGATTTTCATCTGATCCTTATCTCTAACGCTCCCGCAGAGCCGGGCAGACTTTCCTGAAGCCCTCCTTAATATCAAAGGAGCAAGGGCTGCCCGGCTCGGCGGTTCCTCCAGGATGATTTACCATAATGTCGTCGAGCGGATTTGTGTCTACCAGTGTGATTCGGGGATTTGAGTCGGTAGTCTTGCCTACTAGCCCGACTTTGACAACTGGGCTGAGATTTTGACGATTTGCGGGCGGTTCACGCCGTTAAGTCCCTTGCTGTCAGCAGGAGTTTCCCGGCCAGGTGTTGTAGTGAAGACCTACCCTCTTGATTCGTGCTGCGAGCCATGCAGAATGGCAGTATGTTTCTTCGCTGCACGCGCCGGGTGAAAGACGGCAAGGAGCATCGCTACTGGAGCATCGTGGAGAGCCGACGCGGTCCGTCGCGGCGGGTCGTGCAGCGGCAGGTGCTGTACTTGGGGGAGATCAACGATAGCCAGAAAGCAGCCTGGTGCCGGTGTATAGAAGTTTTCGAAGCGCCTCGGGGCGAGTGGCGGCAAGTGGTGCTTTTTCCGGAGGACCGGGCCGCGCCGGAGTTAGCCCACGAAGTGGTGCACGTCCGTTTGAAGGAACTGCAAGTCGAGCGGCCGCGCCAGTGGGGAGGTTGTTGGTTGTGCGGTGAATTATGGCAGCAACTGAAGCTGGACGATTTCTGGCGAGAG
>Ga0208821_1000652_pt1 | contig 24928 bp, 19 predicted proteins | sample June2015DPH_20_5_FD_184720 | JGI IMG/M metagenome (GOLD analysis project Ga0208821, IMG submission 184720) | Peatland microbial communities from SPRUCE experiment site at the Marcell Experimental Forest, Minnesota, USA - June2015DPH_20_40... | ecosystem: Environmental > Terrestrial > Soil >... | reverse complement strand
TATCATAGCTGTATAGCTAAGACAAGAAAATTTCTTAATTTTTTCGATTTTCTTGATTTTTTCACAGCTTCAGACCGTCGGGACGTATGCGCCACCCGCCGGTTCATGGCCGTATCCGTCCGGTGAACCCACCTTCCGCAGTTGAATTCCCCGCCTGATAATCCCCTGACAATTGATCTGGGAGACTACATGCGCGGAGCGCGCATGCATTAGCCTCAGGCGGAGGTGTAGGATGAGCAGCAGGGGAAAGGGTGATGGCGAGAAAGCACGTTACTGGCAGAAGACGATCAGCGAGGCGGCACGCCCTGCTTCGGCGGAGCCAGCGGCACCGGTTGGCTTGGGGAGGGTCGTAGACAGGAAGAATACCCGGGCACTGAGGTGCTAGGACCCGGCCCCCACATTAGGAGGTCCTTGCAGATTCGGCCAACGGTTCCCCCCAAACGTTGGATTGCGCCGAAGGACCGGGGAGACGATAGCACTCGAAGCTATGTGTGAGCCCCGTAGGTTCTGTCTGTAGGTTCCGGTATAAGCGTTCAGAGTACCGCTAGAGTCAGCGCCCTCATACGCGCAGGGAAGAACAAGTAAACTGCTCTCAAGCGCGAGGAGATGTTGCAATGATTGCCTTAAGTCGATGAAGTGGTGTGTACTTCGTGCCTCTTGCCCGTTTAGTTCAGATTTTAGGAAGATTCACCCAAATGACAGCGCCGGGAGGATGGTTGTAGGGGCGTGGCGGGTTTAGCGCCCTCGCATTCCAGAGCACCCATGCATGCGGCCTCGCATAGGTGATGAATCTGACCTGTTCTGTGGGAATTCCTGTCTTATCTTCATTCTCCTGCAGCTCCTGCAACGTCAGGGGGCCGATGCAATCAACAAGATCGCAGGTCCCGACCACAAGACCACTGCCGCCGCGGATGAGCGCAATCGGGCCGCGGACATTCGTATTTGAACTACGAATCTCCCAGGTCTTTTCACCGGCAAGAATCTTCTCGATCCATGGGCTTCGAATTATGAGGCCTGTCATGAACCCCACTTTATACCACTTTATGAGCATTAATTGCGAGAAATAGTTTCCACTCGGACCCTCAACTCTCCAATGTCGCTTAACGAATCGGACAATCGCGCCAAGCCTATTGACCCCGCCATTCATGCCCGGGGCTGGACGAAGCCTCGCGCTCATGCGGGCTGTTGCTGCGTCAGGCAATGGAGCGTGCCGAAACCCAGCACCAAATCAACGGCATGGACCCCCACTACTATACGATCCTTGAATAATTCGCCAAGGAGTCCAAGCGCCAAGCAGTCTTGGGGATCGTTGAAAGTGGGCACCAGCACAGCATGATTGGCGATATAGAAATTTGCATAACTCGCCGGGAGTCTGTAACCGTCGAAAAAGATCGGGTCGGGCATCGGTAGCGCGATGACCTCCGGCCTGGAACCATCCTCAAGCCGCAGATCCTGAATGCGCTCCCAGTTTTCGTTCAGCGGGCCGTAGTTCGCGTCCTCGGTATTCTCTTCCTTAACGAGAACCAGGGTCTTTCTATCGACGAAACGGCAGATGTCATCGACGTGGCCGTGCGTATCATCCCCGGTCACGCCACCTGCAAGCCAGAAGACGTTGGTCGCACCGAGGTAATCGTTGAGTGCTTTTTCAAAGCCTCTCCGATCCAAGCCAGGATTCCTGACCTGGATATCCGGGTGCAAATAGCACTCTTCAGTCGTTACCAATGTTCCGCGCCCATTGACTTCGATTCCACCTCCTTCGAGGACGAATTCACGGCTGGCGACATGCGCGTCGAAGATGCGCTTGCGGAGGTACCTGGCCGCGAATTCAGGCACCTGGCGATCTTTCTCCCAGTCAGAATACTTGGCCCAGGCGTTGAAATGGAAATGGACGATGGCGGTTTCGATCCTTCGTCTCCGCTGCCGCCGGACAAACATGGGCCCGCTGTCCCGCATCCAGCCGCGATTTGTGGGGTGCCTGATGAACTCCACGCGCGTCGGGTCAGCTCCTGCGCGCTCGAGGTAGCGCTGCGCGGTCGGCTCGTCCGCCGCAGCATTGACCAGCATCCTGATGCGCTCACCGGGCGAGATTTTGCGCACGATTTCGCCATAGACCCAGCAAATAGCATCGAGCTTGTCCGGCCAGTCGGTGGGATTATGAGGCCAAGCGAGCCACGTCGCTTCGTGCAGGTCCCACTCCGCGGGCATCGAGAAGCCCATTGAAGACGGCGTGTTTTTCGAAACTTTCATTCCGATCATGTTCGAGTTTCGGAGATTTGTGTCGGAGCTGTCGCGGCTGGCGCAGGGCGAAGCCCTGCGATCATTGGGAGCCGCAATGTTTAGAAACCGCAGAGCTTCGCTCTGCGCCAGCCACGCCGCCCTCATCGCCATCAGGCACTCATCCGTAGCTTGCAGCCGACCCCGGCATCACTTGCAAATCTGCGGTCAGCGGCACTATACTTGATTTGTGCTGCCCCGCCCAACTGTCGAACTCGTAGAAGCAGAATGTAAGGCATTCGACCTGGAGAACTGGTTAGCCGAAGAAGCACTCGGTCAACTCCGAGCACAGTTTCCCCTAAACACCGATATCCGCCACGTGCTCTTGAAGGTTCTGGTACTCAACAAACTTTACGGCACGATGATCCGTGACATTGAAGTTGAAACTGTTGCCAAGCACATCGTTGGGCTTGGCATTGACCCGCTTCTCGCCCAAGGTTCACTCCAAGCCGTCACTCTCATCACCGACTGTCCCAACGTGAGGCAGTACCTCTCGTTTGCTTCCAAGTTTTGTAGTTGGCACAATCCAACAGCTTATCCGATCTATGACGGGAATGTTCGTGAATGTCTCTCTTTGTATCAAAAGCAAGATTCGTTCGCACAGTTCCGAAACAAGGAAGATCTTTATTACTACCAGAAACTGTTCGATGCGGTGCTCGCCTTTCGCAGCCACTATGGACTCAATTCTCTGACCTTCAAACAGCTAGACAAATTTATGTACCGTGTAGGAGGTCAGATTCTCAAGGCACGCAAGGGCCAGAAGGGCCAAGCGCCAGCTATCTGAAAGATCAAATAACGCAAATGCTCCCGCCAGCGCCAGAATGCACCACCAAATGATGAAAAGTTCTGCCGGTGAATCGGCGGGTGGCGCAGACGGCGGGTGGCGCATACGTGCCGACGGTCGTTGTCGGCATGTATGCGCCCCTCCGAATCGACAGGTCGCAGACATGCCGAAAAACGGCACGTCTGCGCCACCCGCGCCGCTGCAGCCCACTGACCGGGTGGCACAGGCACTCTTGCCTGTGCCCGAACCTTGACTGTTTGGCACAGGCAAGAGTGCCTGTGCCACAGTACGAACTGCGGTGCACGCTTTCCCCAGTCGGCTCGCTGTGCTAGTCTAATGGACTCGATCCCCGATTTCAATGCGAGCGGGTAAGAGGTTTCTTCTGAGGCTGTAAGGCGCGCAAAAACAAGCGGAACTGACCCCTCACCCGTCCCGCGACCGCTGGAGAAAGCGCGGTCGCGGGACACCCTCTCCCCAGGGGAGAGGGCTGTTATCTGGGGAAGTGTAGAGGCTTTAGAGGCCGCCCCAAGGGGCACTCCTACAGTTGAAATTAGGACACTACGGCGTTCATTGCGTTCAAGGGAGGAATTCGATTCCATCATGGCCAAGGCCCAAAAACCACACCCAACACAACACCATCGTTATCGCGAAGACATGTCGGAAATGCCCGATTGGCTGAAAAAGAACAAGTGCCCAAACCGCGACCGCTTCCTGTCCGGAAAGCGGATTCTCCCCAAGAATCTGACCGGCAGAGAGAAGCTTCCTGACATCGTGGACGAGGTGTTTCTTGCCTACAACTCGGCCCGTCTTAAAGAGGGTTGCAAGCTTTTCGTGGAAAAGATGCTGGAGCCAGACGTAACGATCGGCATGAGTATATCGGGAGCGCTAACGCCGGCCGGCCTCGGGTGCTCCTGCATCGTTCCCCTTATCAAGGCTGGATTTGTGGACTGGATTGTCTCGACCGGCGCCAATTTGTATCACGACCTGCATTTTGCCTTGAACTATCCTGTGCGTGTAGGAAGCTTCACCATGGACGACACGGAACTGCGCGACAACGATATCGTGCGCGTGTACGACGTTCTGCTGGGTTACAGCGATTGCCTGATGGCCACGGATGAAATCCTGCGCAACATTCTTATACAACCCGAATTCCAGAAAGAAATGGGCTCCGGTGAACTGCACCATCTGCTGGGCAAATATGCCGCCGAGTGGGAGCGCAAAGCGGGCCTCAAGGACGTCTCCGTACTGGCAGCGGCCTATCGCGCAGGCGTGCCCTGCTACACCTCATCGCCCGGCGACTCAACGATTGGGATGAACGTGGCCGGCGTAGAATTGCGCGGCAACAAGCTGCGTGTGAATCCGTCCATCGACGTGAATGAGACAACCGCTTGCGTTCTCGCTGCGAAACGGGCAGGAGGCAAGAGTGCCGTAGTTCTATGGGGCGGCGGTAGCCCCAAGAACTTCATGCTCCAGACGGAACCTCAGATCCAGGAGGTGCTGCGCATCAAGGAATTTGGGCAGGATTATTTCTTGCAGGTAACCGATGCACGTCCGGACACTGGCGGACTGAGCGGAGCTACTCCCAGCGAAGCCGTAAGCTGGGGGAAAGTGGATCCCGACCGCCTGCCCGATGCGGTGGTTTGCTACACGGATACGACCATCGCCATGCCTATCCTCACGCACTATGCGCTCGCAAGGCATCCACGGCGGAAATTGCGCAGGCTTTACGACCACCGCAGCGAAATGATGAAGGCGCTGACCAAAGAATACTTCATGCACAACAAAGTGAAAATGATCGACGGCACGGATCCTGCCCTGGATTAGCAGGCTGCTGAAGAACCATGATGTGTCATTCCGAGCGAAGCGAGGAATCTCGCTCTGCTTACCGGTTCCACGGGCACGAATCAGGGCGAGATTCCTCGCTTCGCTCGGAATGACACCCTTCGCGATGGTTTTTCGTACGCCCAACGCATTAATGCGGAAAGAGAGCGCGCTTATGGCTACAACCCGGCAGCTTCAAGCAATCGCCGCGCGGCACGGGACACCCGTGGTGGTGATCGATCACGAGATCATCCGCCGCAACTACGCCAAATATAAGAGGCACCTTCCTCGAGTTCAGGCGTATTACGCGGTAAAAGCGAATCCGGCGCCGGAGATTGTGCGCACTTTGTACGGCGCGGGCTCGAGCTTCGACGTAGCCTCACTTCCGGAGTTCATGCTGGTTTATGAAAACATAAAACACCTTCCCCCCAAGGATCAGCAAGACTTTATCTGGGACAAAATCATTTTCGCCAATCCGACTAAACCAAAGGAGACACTCCAGGCACTTGACCGCTACAAGCCCCTCGTTACCTATGACAACCGCAACGAGCTGCTGAAAATCAAACAATACGCCCCACATGCCGGCGTCGTCCTTCGCTTGCGAGTTCCCAACACCGGGTCAATGGTGGAGTTGTCGTCCAAATTCGGCTGCGACCCGGGAGAAGCAGTGGATCTCGTCTGCGCTGCATTCGATATGGGATTGGAGGTCGAGGGACTGAGCTTTCACGTGGGCAGCCAATGCGCCAACTTCGACAACTTCGTTCAGGCTCTTAATATTGCGGCAGCGGTATCGCGAGAGGCGAACACACGCGGCCATGAGATCAAAATCCTCGACATCGGCGGCGGCTTTCCTGTCGCCTATGATCGGCATGTGAAGCCTTTCAGCCTGCTCGCCAAAATAATCAACACCGAGATCGACAGACTGTTCCCGCCAGCCATGCAGATCCTGGCGGAGCCGGGCAGGTTTTTCGTGGCCACGGCCGCCACCCTCGTCGCACGGATCATCGGCAAAGCGGTGCGCGATGGAAAGCTCTGCTACTTCATTGACGACAGCGTCTATCACACGTTCTCCGGCATCGTCTTTGACCATTGCCAATATCACCTCAAGGCGTTTAAAAAAGGCGCAACCGAAGTCTGCGTGGTCTACGGGCAGACCTGTGATGGTATGGACACCATCTCGCAATCCGAGCAGTTGCCTGACCTCCAAATGGATGATCTGGTCTATTCGGAAAACATCGGCGCCTACAGCAATGCTTCTTCGACCTGGTTCAACGGATTTCCGCCTGCAACCGTCGTTCACATCAACCAGTAGAGGACCGCGCTCCGAAGACCTGGTTTTGGATGTCAATCGTCGCACTCTCACTTCGTAAGCGTCCTGTCAAGCCATCGGGCGATTTGCTGGGCAGGAGAGTCGAGAATTTGAGAAGCGCGGAGATCAGGAGGTACTAGCCGCCCGCCGCGCAGCCCTCCATTGGTCGGGAAGCACCTGGGCGAGGCGGCTCTGAGGATGGGTACTGATGCGCTCGAAGCAAGTAGCGCGGACCGCCGATTTTGCGGTCCGCGTCTTTTCCGTAGCTGTTATCGCCACCGTGCCGTATTCCATCGCGGTGTCGAAACTCAGGCGTCCTTTTCTTTCCGATCGCTATTTCTTTATCGTCGTGCGCCTGCTCAGGCGGCGAGAGAAATTCACCGAGCCTGATTTCGCCCTGTTGGCGCGAGCCTTCAACCGAGCGCGGGCACTGCACCCTTTTTACCTCACGGCTTGGGTCTTTCCCCCCGACCACGGGCACTGCATTTGCGCGCCGGTCTATCCGGTGACGATTTCACTGGCCATGAAGTCGGTGGAGCAGAGCTCGATGAGCGCGGTCAACCAGCGCCGGGGCGCCGACGGCGAACTCTGGCAGCCCAGGCTCTTCGACCGCGCCCTGCGCACCGTCAAGGAATACAACGAAAAGGTCGAGTACATTCACCTAAGCCCGGTGAGGGCCGGTTTGGTCAGCCGCCCCGAAGATTGGTCCCGCCCTGCGGGATCAAGTTACAACGAACAGGCCGGCATGAGCGCCGACGAATCCGTCAGCCGACGGACGGTTTGATCGTCGACCGCGTGCGAATGCCCTCCGATCCGCGCGCACGAATTTGATCGCTCCATCACGGAGCCGAAAAGACGCGGACCAAAAAAGCGGTGGTCCGCGCTACCCGCCTTGCTGTATGTCGGCTACAAGTAGAAGTGGCCCCTGGACGTGACGCCCCAGAACGGGGTTTTGGGAAGTTGCCAGGGCACTTCAAGTCCAAACAGCTAAAGTTAGCGCTTATGGGGCGGTGCCCCGCATCGGAGACCAACCAACAAGTCCTGGGGGGTGGATGAAGCCTACTCGCGTGTCAACGCTCCCTGGATTGATTTCGCTTGGCCGGCGCAGGTAGTGGTATCACTTGGCTTGGGAATCCACTCGAGACGCCGGTCATTCCCGTCCCGCCGAAGGTGTGAAAAAATCACGTTGTGGCGGCGCGTCGTAGGGGCAACCCTTGTGGTTGCCCCAGGGCGGCCACAAGGGCCGCCCCTACAACGCGATTTTTTCACACCTTCGCCATGGCGGGAGGAATCCAGTGCGACGAGAGCACATTTCCAAAGGCTTACGGAGTGGATTCCCGCCCTTCGGCAAGCTCAGGGCAAGCTTTTCGCGGGAATGACTGCGCCTTCGAGCACCCGTGTCTCGCAAATGACACCGGTACCCCGGCGCGCCATGGCTGGTATTTCGCCGTCTGACAGGCTAGAATCGCGGGGTGGGAGCGCCTTACATGCCTGAGACCAAACCTGAGATTACGCGCGAGAGTTCCGGCGCCGCCATCAGTGCCAAGATCATCGCCATCGCGGTGCTTTTCGGATGCATCTACTACGCCAGCTCGATTGTCATCACCTTGATTTTCTCCATTCTGATCGCCTCGGTGCTCGCGCCGGGCGCGGGGTTCCTGGAGCGGCGGCGTCTGCCGCGCTGGTTAAGTTCGTTGATCATGGTGCTGCTCATGCTGACGGTCGGTTACCTGGTGGTCTATGGGATTTACGACCGAGCCTTGGACTTCGTGAACAACGCCCCCAAGCTGGCGGCCAAGCTCGAGCAAATCACCGCTCACCTGCAGGTGACCGCCCAGAACTTTCAGCAGAGTACGCGGACCATCATTCCCTCCAGCGCCGACAGCAACCTGCCCACCGTCCGCCTCCAGCAGGAATCCCCCTGGGCGCAGTTTCTGCTGCGCGGCATCGGCTCGGTTTATGCTTTCATGGTTACGGTCATGTTCATCCCCTTCCTGGTTTTTTTCATGCTGAACTCCAAGGACCGAATGTGGGCGGCCACCTTGAACCTCTTTCCCCGTGAGAAGCGCCACCAGGCAGAGGGTGTTATTCACAATATCGGCAGTATGCTTCGGCAGTTCGCGCTTGGAAACCTGCTGGTGGCTCTGATCTCGGCGGTTCCGATCTGCCTGGTCTTTGCCATCCTGCACCTTCAATACGCTCTGGTGTTGGGGCTCCTCGCGGCGTGCTTGAGCCTCATTCCTTACATCGGAGTGGCACTGGCGCTCGTCCCCCCTTTGATGGTCGCGCTCCTGCAATACGACTCGGTTAATCCTTTTCTCATTCTCGCCGCCACGGTCACCGCCGTCCATTTCATTGCGGTCAATTTATTGACCCCGAAACTTGTGGGACACCGTTTGAACCTGAATGCGCTGGCGGTCACCATCGCCATGATGTTCTGGGCCTGGTTGTGGGGTGGGTTTGGGCTAATCCTGGCAGTGCCGATCACGGCAGCGATCAAAGCCGTATGCGACAATGTTGAAGGGCTCAAACCTTTTGGAGCGTGGATGGGGGAGGGATAAAGCGAGTCGAGGAGTCGAGAAGTCGAGGAGTCAAGAGCTCAAATAACTCCTTGACCCTCGACTATCGACTTTAGACTTCTCGACTTCTAGACTCCTCGACTAGCGTTGCGCGCGCAACTCGCGCACCCGCTCTTGGACGGACTCGCAATCCTGGAAGATGCGGATTCCGGCAATGCCGGAGGCCCCCGCTTCGAGGCAAGGCCGGATGCGGTCCACGGTAATTCCCCCCAAAGCAAGGACCGGTATTCTTATTCGCGAGGTTACGTTCCGCAGCTTCTCCAAACCCAGTGGCGGACCGTACCCAAGCTTGGAAGGTGTTTCGAAGACCGGTCCCAGCACAAGGTAATCCGCTCCGCCTGATTCGGCTGCCATGGCCTCACCCAGAGAATGGCAGGAGACCCCGATAACAAAAGCGCGTGGCACAAACCGGCGCACGACTTGCACGGGCATGGAGTGAGCCGCCAGATGCGCTCCGTCTGCTCCCCCAGCCAAGGCCACGTCCACGCGGTCGTTCACGACCACGCGTGCGCCTCCCATCCCCGGCTCCCTTGATGCACTCAAAGCCTCTTCCACAAGGGCAATCAACTCCCGGCTGGTGAGATCTTTCTCTCGAACCTGCACAATGTCTACCCCCGCGCGTACCGTTTCACGGATAACAGCCGCGAGAGACACTGACCTCAACTGTCGCCGGTCTGTTATGTAGCAGAGTAGAAAGTTCTTCATTTAGTTGAGTGTAAATCAGAAGTTCGGGAACGGTGAAGGAACCGCTGGATTTCATAAACCGCAAGCCAGATATCAGCCAGGCCGAGGCCCGAAACCGCTCCACGGAGGAAATAGTTCCGCGAGATGTCTGAAATCAGTGGATAGTGATCAATGAAATAGTTCTTCCCCCAGAGTGATGCCCAGGGGAGGATGAAAAGGAAGATCCCCAGTTCCGAACAAAATACGATATATATTATGGTCAGTAATCTGCGCATGTCTGGTCAGGGACTTTAACCTCGGGCTGGACCTTGGGGGCGCCGCCGCGAGGATCCGTAATGGAAGCCTTATGAGCCCTTCTGCTGAAATATGCGGATCTTCTCGGCGACATCGCGAAAATCGATGTTCTGGCCGTAAACCTCAGTGAACTTCTCCAACGCACGACGCGCATCACCCGCCTGCTCATAGGCGACTCCAAGGTCATACTGGAGAGCCAGCAAGGCCTCTTCGTCAAGGTCGGGGGTTTCCAGCGCCCGGCAATACCACTTGACGGCAATGGGAGCCATGCCTTTGTCCATGAAGCAAGTCGCCAGCAAGCTGCACGCCTGCAAGTAGTTTGGCGGGTGAGGTCTCTTTCCCGCGCCTTTCACCACCTTTTGAAATTCGCCAATGGCCTCGTCGAGGAGGTTCATCTCCCGAAAGGCCACTCCCAGGTTGTAATGGGTTTCCGGATCGTCCTTCTCGTCAGGTCCCATGGCGAGAGCTTCACTCATTTCCTCGAGCAACCCGCCAAGCGGCGAAGCCGGTGCCGGAGCCGGCGCTGTAGATATAGTCGCGGGCCCTGCTGTGGGTGCGGAAGGGGGCGCAGGTGGAGGAGAGAGCTCAGCCAACTCTCCCATCGCAGACCCAAACGCGTCCGCTAAGTCGCCGAGCAGATTGGTCGTTGCCTCCGGAGTCGCGCTAAGGGGCGCCGGCGTGGGAATTTCTTCCTGGCGGGGGGAAATGGGGGGCGCGGCGGCGGGTTGCGCCTCGGTCTTCGGCGCAGCATAACTGCTTGCCAGTTCCAACTGCTCAACCGCTCCCTCGGCAGGCGGAGCAACAGCGGCCACGAATGTTGGTTTCAAGGTCTCTGCTGGCTGCTTCTCAGGGACTTCGGCCGCCATAGCACCCGTATGCGCCTCTACCAGAGCTCGGAGTTCGGCGATTCTTGGCTCGCCTGGCAGCGTTCTCTCCAACTCCTCGACTGCCTTTATCGCTTCCTCAAGAAAGCCACTCTCGAGATAGAAGTTGACCTCAATGCGGCTGTCCTCATAGTTGAATGAGGCAGTCTCTCGAGGAGTTTCCGGCGCCCGCGAAGCTGGGGCAGCCTGAGCTTGAAAGGATTCCCAATCCTCCGAAAGGTCAATCTCTTGGATTTCAGAGGTCGGAGCAGGCGGGGGCGCGGGTGATGCCAGCCTCGAAAGGTCGATCGACAACTCAAGAGGAGCCGGGAGCGGAGCCTCGCGGGCGGGCGGGATTGAGGGATCTAACGGTGTTCCTACAGCAGTCGCGCTTGGCGACTCCACACCCGGAGCCACGGAAAAATCAGAAGGGATTTCTGCGGGCGGCGCGGCAGGAGCTTTTTGCTCCGGCGGGCGTGAAAGGTCGAGCGTGGATCCCGCCGAAGCCGTCGCGGAGACATGAGGCGTTGGTGCGGTCTCCGGCTCTTGGACCGGTGGGAGCGAGAATCCCGAAGCGAGATCGATCTCCCAAGGAGCGGCAGACGCAGGTTGTGCCGAAGGAAGCGGTAATGATTCCGGGCGCAGCGCCGGTGCGCGGACCGCTGGGGGGGGAATTGCCTCCGCGGCCGGAGCCTCTCGCCCGCCAGCCAATTGCGCAAACTTCTTGGCTTCCTCAGCATCACCCTGCTGTGTATAAATCCTCACCAGTGCCTGGGCCGCCTGCTCAGCCCGTTCAGACATGGCCTTCCAGCACATCCCGACCAGGCGTTTGTGGATTTCGGGCTCGTCAGGATAAATCTCCAGAACCCTGTCGAGCTCCGTAACTGCTTTTTTCACCAAATGGTAACGCGCGAAAAGCTCGCTGTTGTCAAGCGCCTGCTTCACCACCGCTACTCGCTCGGCATCAGCCAAAGCAGCGGCCGCCGGAGCGGCTAATCCCTCTTCTCGAGTAAGGTCGATTGCGGAGGATGGCAGACCTGCAACGAACGCTTTGCCGACTTCCTTACCCTGCTTCTTGAGAACCTGCTTCAGCAAGACTTTGTAACGTTCGTTCGCAGGTTCGCGACTTACGAGCCTCTGGAAAGCCTGCTCGGCCTTCTCGAATTGCCCGCCCTGCACATAGGCGTGGCCCAGTGCTTCCAGGATTTCCGGAAGCGCGTACTCCTCTGCCCGCTCATCGTAAATCCGATAAATCAGCTCGAGGGTAGGGAGGTGCTGGGGAGACTTGTTCCAGATCAGGCGCAACGACTCCAGCAAAGAGCTTGTGTTCTCTTGCTTAATAAGCTCATCTGCCAACCCGGATAAGGCCCTAAAAGCCGCGTCGAATTCATCCACCTGCACGCACGCCGACACGAAGGAAGCAACCGGCGAGAAGTCCGTCGGGTTGGCACGAAAGAGGTCCGGCACCAGCTTTTCTGCTTTCTCCAGTTGTTGCGTCGAAAGATAAGAATCAATCAGGAGTGACCGCCCGGTAGGATCGTCCTTCAATCCCGGAATGGCGCTCAGGATCGCCTCGACTTCCTCCGGGTGTTTGGTCGCCAATGCTTCGCGGGCCCTGAGCAAATGTATCTGGGGGTTTTGCGGATCTAATTCCTGTACCTTGTTCAAAGCGACCTGGGCAGCAGCCAAGTCTCCCCGGCGAGACGCAAGCTGCGCGGTTTCCAGGTAAACTTGCGTGGCTTCTTCCTTGCGTCCTATCTCCTCGCAAAACGCCGCCAGGCGGACCCTCGCCGGAGCGTTCTCGACATCCAACTGCACAGCTTTGCGCAGGGTTTCAAGCACCTTGTCGTTCTGCTTTTTCTTCTTGTAAGATTCGGCGACTTGGTAGTACAGTTCGCGGGCCTCGCGGGCCAGCCTCTGTGTCTGGTAGAGCTCAGCGAGTTTCAGTAAGGGGTCTACGGAGTCCGGCTCAAGCTTGACGATCTTCTTATAAATGGCGATCGCTTTGAGAATGAATCCATCCCGAACGTAAGCCTCGGCAAGCCTGTAGAACTGCTTCAGACCCTCTGAAGCATTCCTGTCGCGGATGTAAAGGTCGCCAATCGTGTTGAGCAGGATTACATCGGAGGGGTCCCTCTCGAGGATGTCGAAGTATCGCTTAATCGCCTGACTGATCTTGCCCTGGATGACAAGTTTTTCTGCCTCTTGCAGCGCTTTGGCTTTATTAAAAGCCATTTATACGCTCCGCGTCCTTGCACTGATAATAAACTATTCGGCTACCGTAACACACGCCCCAATTCAAGTCAACGAAGTCGCCTTTTCTCATTTTTCCACGGGCAAATCAGCAAGGGCGCTCCAGTCCTGCCAGGAACCGTCGTACATGCGGACCCGCTCGTATCCGAGCAGGCGCAACGCAAAATAGAGGTCGGCGGCACGCATACCCATTTGGCAGTAAGTGACCACCTCCTGGCCGGGCGAGATTTGGGCGTCGGAGAAGAGCTTCTCGAGCGAAGGCGCATCCAGAAAGGTTTTGATCTCGCCGGAAGCAAGAACCCGCGTCCATTCGAGGTTGATGGCGCCAGGAATATGGCCCCCGCGCGGACCCTGGATTCTCTCTCCCTTGAATTCTGCCACGGATCGGGCATCCAGCAGCTTGACCTGGGGATCCTTCAGGTGCGCCTTCACCCACTCGGAGGTGGCGATGAAAGCTGAGTGCGCCTGTGGTTTAAAGTCACCAGGGGCGATGCCGGGAGAATCTGTGGTAAGGGGAAGTCCTTCGCTTTGCCACTTCTTAAAGCCACCGTTCAAAACTTTCACGTGTGAATGCCCGAAAAACTCGAGAACGTAAAACACGCGTGCGGCGAATCGGCTGCCTTGGTCATCATAGATCACAATCTGAGAGTTTGAGTTGATTCCCATCTCCCGGAAGAGTTCCTCAGCTCTTTCCGGAGGCAATGGGAACCCGCGACGGTTCGCCTCCAGAGCATCGGTTGCGAGAGCGGGAAGGTTCGCCGCTCCAGGCAGGTGTCCAAGCCGGTACTCCTCCGGAGGGCGAGCATCCAGAAGACGCAATTGCGGGCTTGAAAGCAGTTGGGCGAGCTTCTGCGTTTCAATCAGGAGTTCCGGGTGACGGTACGAAGAAACTTGACCCTGGAGTCCCCCACTGCTCATGAGTAGTATGGCCAAAAGCCACTTAGTTGCCCTCATGGAATCCTCCTTATGGAATCGGCGACCATTGCCGATTGCTGATTGCCGATTGTCGACTGAAAAGGTGATGTGGCGAACTGCCGTACTGTCAATCGGCAGGACAATCGGCAATCGACAATCCCTTAGGCCGCCGGAGGCTTCGGGGCGGGGGCAGGAAGCGCTTGGGCTTTCACTTCCGATTGGAAGTCGACCTTCCTATGCGTCCCGTCGCAGAAGGGTTTACTCTGCGAATGGCCACAACGGCAAAGCCCAATCGAAGTTCGCCCACCCAAGTCGAATGCGTTACCCTGCGCGTCGTATATTGTGAATTCCCCTTCAAGCCGCAGTGAGCCGTTCTTGTTTACAGTGATCTTCACCACATGTCACCCCCATGCAGAGTAGTTTCGACTATTTCTGCTCAACCCGCAACCTTGACTTTTGTTTGAGAAGCGACCAAACTACAGGCTGTAAAGGGGATAGCTATGAGCAAAGCAGTAATCATCGCCGCAGTCCGCACCCCCATGGGGAAGTTTCAAGGCGCTCTCTCACCCTTTTCCGCTGTGGATCTGGGTGCGTGTGTGGTGCGGGAGGTGGTACGCCGGGCTGGAATCGAGCCCGCACAGGTGGACGAGATCATCATGGGCAATGTCCTCTCCGCCGGCTTGGGTCAAAATCCGGCGCGACAGGCGGGCCTGAAAGGCGGGCTTCACCCGCGCGTGGCCGCGATGACCATCAACAAGGTCTGCGGGTCGGGTTTGAAGGCCGTGGCGTTGGCGGCACAGTCTATCCAGACGGAAAACGCGGAAATCGTCGTGGCCGGCGGCATGGAGTCCATGACCAATTGCCCTTACCTTCTGCCGCAGATGCGCGCCGGAAGCCGCCTGGGGCATGCCAAGGTCCTGGACTCGATGATCACCGACGGTCTTTGGGATGCCTACGAGAACTTCCACATGGGGATGACTGCGGAGTTGGTGGCGGAGAAGTACCACATCTCCCGCGAACGCCAGGACCAATACGCAGTGGAGAGCCACCGGCGCGCTGTGGACGCCACGAAGAGCGGCCGTTTCAAGGATGAGATCGTCCCTGTCAGCATCCCGCAGAAGAAAGGTGAACCCATCCAATTTGCCATTGACGAATCGCCGCGGGCTGATACCTCGCGCGAAGCGTTGGCAAAGCTTCGAGCGGTCTTCAAGCCGGACGGCACAGTGACGGCAGCCAACGCTCCGGGAACCAACGACGGGGCGGCGGCGCTGGTGGTAACTTCGCCGGAAAAGGCGCGCGAAATGGGCAAGCAGCCTTTGGCGCGCATCGTGGGTCAGGCGGTGAGCGGCGTGGAGCCCAAGTGGGTGATGATGGCCCCGGTGGAGGCGGTTCGGATGCTCCTCAAAAAGGTTGACTGGAAGCTTGAAGACGTTGACCTGTTCGAGCTGAACGAGGCGTTTGCGGTTCAAGCCATCGCGGTCATTGAGCAGTTGGGCCTCGACCCCGCCAAGACCAACGTGAATGGCGGAGGTGTGGCCCTGGGTCATCCCATCGGAGCCTCCGGCGCGCGAATTCTTGTCACCTTGCTTTACGAGATGGCGCGACGCAACGCGAAGCGTGGGATCGCGGCCCTCTGCCTGGGGGGCGGGAACGCGGTCGCATTGGCAGTTGAGTCCTTGCGTGACTGACTTACCGGGAGATCGAACGATTAGGGTTCGAAGTTCGAAGCTGGAAATTCGCCCAATTCGGCACGGGCGTCGCGCCTGTGTTCACGGCCACGTTCTTATACGGGTTGTTCGTCATTCGTAGAAGAAAAGGCCACCGCCTGTCATTCTGAGCGAAGCGAAGAATCCCCGCATTTGAAAGCTCAATCAGTGCGAAAAAATGCCGAGATTCTTCGCTTCGCTCAGAATGACAGACAATGGGGTTATTCTCTACGAATGACGGACATTGCGTATTAGAGGCGGACTTCCTGACGCGCCGGGACGGATCAGCCCCAAACATCAGATTCGACAATTTTCACGGGCGAGACGCCCGTGCTAGTTGAGATACGGAGCATAAGTTGGAAACTAAAACTGTGGGTATAGTGGGCGCCGGAACGATGGGCCACGGGATCGCCCAGGTCCTGATCCGGAGCGGCTACACGGTATTTCTTCACGATCTTTCTCAGCAGTTCCTCGATTCAGGCACTGCAAGAATCGCCAAGGGTCTAAAACGGGACGTCGAGAAGAATCGTCTGACAGACGAAGAACGCGCGAGGGCGCTCAGCCGCCTGAAGACCACCACGCGAGTCGCTGACCTCGGAGGGGCGGAATTCATCGTGGAGGCGGTGACAGAGAATCTCGAGGTGAAGGCAGGAGCGTTCCGGGCGATCGAACCCCACTGTGGGCAGGGAGTTATTTTCGCCTCTAATACATCTTCCATTTCCATCACGCGCCTCGCGGCCACGACGCAGCGTCCGGACCGCTTCATCGGCTTGCACTTTTTCAATCCTGTGCCGGTGATGAAGTTGGTGGAAGTCGTGCCGGGTCTCCAGACGTCACCCGAAACTGCCGATAAAGCGGTAAAGCTTGCCGAGTCGGCCGGCAAGACGCCGGTGCGCGTGAACGACTACCCGGGTTTTATTTCCAATCGCCTCCTGATGCCTATGATCAACGAAGCGGTTTACTGCCTGATGGAAAGCGTTGCGGACGCCAAGGGAATCGATGAGGTGATGAAGCTGGGAATGAACCACCCCATGGGGCCGCTCGAGCTCGCCGACCTGATCGGCTTGGACGTCTGCCTGGACATCATGAAAGTCCTCTACGAGAGTTTCCGCGACTCGAAATACCGGCCCTGCCCCTTGCTGGAGAAGATGGTGAACGCCGGACGGCTGGGACGTAAGACAGGGCGAGGGTTTTACGAGTATCCGCACAGCTAGGTGTGAGGTATGATGGTCTTAGCTGTGGGGTGAGGCGAGCGCTGAGCGGCAATTCATCCACTTATGCCCACAGTACTCAGAAAAGGGCCGTACCGATTCTTTTTCTACTCCGCAGATGCTGAAGAGCCGCCTCATATCCACATCGAAAGGGAGGTCAACAAGGCGAAGTTTTGGCTCGATCCAGTGCAGTTGGAAAGGAATTCGGGCTTCGGGCCAGTCGAAATCCGCCGCATGCAAAGACCGGTGGAAGATAATTCTTCTTTGCTGTTAAGGAGTTGGAATGAATTCTTTGAAGGCCCCCGTGCGTGAAGCAAGGGCACAGCGCGTGACTGTAACGGAGGATAGTCTGGTCGTTGACCTCATCGACGGGAGGAGCATCTCGGCGCCTTTGGTCTGGTACCCCCGATTGCTCAATGGCATGCCGGGGGAGCGGAATGAATGGCGCTTGATTGCCGACGGAGAGGGTATTCACTGGCCTGACCTCGACGAGGACCTCAGTGTTGATAGCCTGATTGTGGGACGGCCCTCGGGCGAAAGCCAGGAGTCGCTCAAGCGCTGGCTGGAGGGCCGCAAGGTGAGGGCCGGACGGGCCTCGGGTGAGAAGGCCGTCCGCAAGGCAGCACACCCGCAACGTGCTGCGTCGCGGCATCACTGAGCGTGCCGCCCTGGCGAGAAGTCAAGGCATGGCCTGGGAATAAGTACGTGTTAGCGGCCAGCAGAGAAGCCGGCGGGAAAGCCGACTCGACCAGGCGCAGGGGCACACTGCGATCATGGAGTCGGCGAATGAAAGGGGACATCCCATGATAGATCCCAGATTCGTGAAGTACCGGCGCTCCGTATGCTTTTATGAACCCAGTCGCAAGTTCCGGCCCATGATAGATCTCACATTTGTGAAGTACCGGCGCTCCCTGCCTAAGCGCCAGAGGGACTTGCTGGATGCGCTCACCCGCAAGCTGCTCGCGGCCGGCCCCGCAGCTCCTCTGAGCTCGGCTCGCGAGACCTGGTGGCGCTGGATACAACGCGCGCTTCCGCGAGCCACGCCGGCTGAGTGCAAGGCGATGGCTACATATGCGCTGGCAGCAGTCGCGACCGGCATCATCAACTTGCAGTCTCCGGGGCAGCCTGTGAGTGCGAGTGCGACGGCAACTGCTGGGAGCGGGACCGTCAACTGGCAGTCTGTGGGGCTGCCTGTGGCGGGGGCAACTGGTGCGAGCGCCACCGTCACGTCCTTGCAGTCTCCGGGGCAGCCTCCAGGAACTATGAGCCAGTTGTCGGCTATTCAGAATGAACTGCAAAATAGTCTGGACTCGGATAATGAGATTTCCGAAATGGGGTCGATGCAGCTCCAGATGTTGATGGACGTTCGATCAAAGCTGCTCCAAACGGTATCCAATATAGAAAAATCAACGTTCGATGCACTGCAGGCTATCGTCGGCAACATAAAATGGTGATTCGCGATTATACGATGGAAACCCTGGAGAGGAGGCCAGAACCGTGATGCCAGAAGAGCGAATTGATAAGATCAAGGCCATCGACCTCGCGCTGACGCAGATTGAGAAGCAATTCGGTAAGGGTTCGATTATGCGCCTGGGGACCAAGGACGCGCTGGTTCCCGTGGAAGTGATCCCCACCGGCTCGATGTCCTTTGATGCGGCGCTGGGGGTGGGTGGGATGCCGCGGGGAAGGGTAATCGAGATCTTCGGCCCGGAGTCGAGCGGCAAGACGACCATCGCGCTGCACGTGGTGGCGCAGGCACAACAACGCGGCGGGATGGCGGCGTTCGTGGACGCCGAGCATGCCCTGGACGCACCCTATGCCAAGCGGCTGGGCGTGGACGTGGACAACCTGCTGGTCTCGCAGCCTGACTACGGCGAGCAGGCGCTGGAAATTGCCGAAGCGCTGGTTCGATCTAATGCGATTGACGTCCTGGTGATTGATTCGGTCGCCGCCCTCGTCCCCAAGGCCGAACTGGACGGCGATATGGGCGACTCCTTGCCCGGCCTTCAGGCGCGGTTGATGTCGCAAGCCCTCAGAAAGCTTGCGGGCATCGTAGCCAAATCCAAAACCTGCCTGATTTTTATTAACCAGATCCGGGAAAAGATCGGCGTCATGTTCGGCAACCCGGAGACAACCAGCGGTGGCCGGGCGCTGAAGTTCTATGCTACAATTCGCGTGGACATCCGCCGTATTGCCTCTATCAAGGATGGCGACCGCGTGGTCGGAAACCGGACCAAGGTAAAAATTGTAAAAAATAAAGTTGCCGCTCCCTTCCGGGAGGCGGAATTTGACATCCTATATGGTGAGGGGATCTCCAGGGAGGGCGACCTGATCGATGTGGCTGCTGAGCGCAACATCCTGGAGAAGAGTGGGGCTTGGTTTTCTTACGCGGGTGAGCGCATCGGGCAGGGCCGGGAAAACGCCAAGCAGTTCTTGCGAGACAACCCTGACCTGTGTAAGAAACTCGAGATGGAAGTGCGCAAGGCGCTCAACCTGCCGGTCCCACACGATGCGGCGGCAGGAGCGGAAAGCGCCGCAGCCGCAAAGGGCAAGAAGTAGCAATTTCGAAGTCTTTCCCCGTTGGCAGTCGCCAGCTCTGACGCGGGAACGGAATCCAACTCGGCACAAACCAAGGAGGTTTTTATCACAACCTTTTCTAAGAAACTAGCCATTCTGGCCGTGGCCGTTTTTTGCCTACTGGGGACAGAGACCTACTTAGGGAGCGCGCCGAGATATGGGGCGCAACAATCGACTGCACACTCTGGCGCAACTTCCCCGCCTAAGCACTCTTCAACTTCGAAGCGGCATGCCGCGAAAAAGCGAAGCACCATTCAAACAGCATCTGCCAGCCGGAGACGTAGCCGACGCCGGCTGCGCGGCAACGGCCCTTACCGACTCAGCTCGTTCGGTGACCCTGCGGCGGAGGATAACCCGGCGGGTGATGATCCCGCCGTCCGCCAAGCTGCCCTTGCGGCATTGGGAAACTGGAACGGAAGCATGGTGGTGGTAGATCCGAACAACGGGCGGATTCTCTCCATCGTGAATCAAAAGTTGGCGCTCTCCAGTGGCTTTACACCTTGCTCGACCTTCAAGCCTGTGGTGGCGCTGGCCGCCTTGCGGGAAGGCATTATCACCCCAAAGACAAAACTCTATGTCGGGGGCAGCCTGCGGATGGACCTCACTGAAGCACTGGCCCGGTCCAACAACGTGTTTTTCCACAAACTGGGTGAGATGTTGGGATTCCAGCGGCTGGCCCAGTACGCTCATGAGTTCGCCCTTGGCGAAAAGGCCGGCGATGACATCCCCGGTGAATCCGCCGGGCGATTTCCCACCGCTGCCCCAAAGGAGGGCGGAGTGGGTTATCTGGCTTATTACGGGCGGGACATAGAAGTCACCCCGCTTCAATGGGCCGCCGTTATCTCAGCCATCGCCAACGGGGGTACGCTTTACGAATTGCAGTATCCGCGCACCGCGGATGAACTTTCCCAATTGCAGCCCAAAGTCCGGCGCCACTTGGACGATCTGGCCCAGTACTTGCCCCAAATCAAGGCAGGCCTTGAGGGAGCGGTCCTCTACGGAACTGCCCGGCTGGCTTACGACCCCGAAATGCAGATCTACGGAAAAACCGGAACGTGCAGCGAAGACGGAGCGCGCCTGGGCTGGTTCGTCTCATACGCCCAGGAGGAGCAACCTAAGTATGTGGCCGTGGTCCTCCTGCGCGGTGGACGCATGATGTTCGGTCCCCACGCCGCAGAAATCGCCGGGCACTTCTACCGTGAAATGCTCCATAAAGATCACATCACCACACAAGCCAGCCGGTGAGTTTCACTGGTCAGGCCATCTCAGCCCTGAACGGAGACTTCGCGCAAGAGGATTCAAGAGTCAGGAGTCAGGAGTCAGGATTCAGGAGCCAGAAGACAGAATCAGGAACGGGGCGTTCAGCCTTCAGCTATCAGCCGTCAGCTTTGAATCTGCTTAGGCCTCGAATCCCACTGTCTTCGTTGCCACTTGGCTACTACGTTCTGCCTTCTGCTTTCTGCCTTCTGCCTTCTGCTTTCTGCCTTGTGCCCGCGGTGCCTCACACCTTCTCCAGGGCAATCTCCAAATCGCGAATGATGTCGTGCCAGTCCTCAAGGCCAAGGGAAATCCGGATGCCCTCGGGATGCATGCCGAAAGCGCGCTTCTGCTCGTCGGGCAGCGCTGAATGCGTCATCGAGAAGGGATGCTCGATCAGAGTCTTGATCTGCCCGAGGCTGACGGCCAGGGTGATGGAATAAGCGTGCTCCGCAAGGTAATCCACCAGCTTCTCAGCCTGGCTTTGCTTGGAATTGCTTCCCTTAAGAACGAAATAGAGCATGCTGCCGGGAGCGAACTTTCCATCCGGGCTGAGCATTTGCCGATGAGCCAACGCCTTCTGCGGAAAGCACTCCGCGCCGGGATACCTGAGGCAGGCCACTTTGGGGTGTTTGACCAGGAACTCCGCCACGCGCTGCGCCGTCTTCTGCATGTTGGACATGCGGGTGGCCAGCGTGGGCAGGCCGTAAACCAGGATGCCCCAGGCGCTGCTCGGGGAAAGCACTCCGCCGAAATCCTTGCGGAAGAGCATGAGGTTGTTGTACCACTCCGCCGGGGCGATCACGGCGCCCCCCATGTCCGTTCCAAACCCTCCTATCCCCTTGGTCAGGCTTTCCACAACGATGTCGGCTCCGAGCTTCAAAGGCCGCTGGCAGTGCGGCGTGGCGAAGGTGTTGTCCACGATCACCAGGAGTCGCTCACGCTCCTCACGGTTTGCATTCACCTGGTCGGCGATGCGCCGCACCGCTGTGATGTCAATCAATTCCATGGTGGGATTGGTCGGGGTCTCAAAGTAGAGGACGCGGGTGGCAGGTGTTATCTGCTCCTGAAGGGATTCGATCTTCAGGAAGTCGGTAAACCGGGCCTGCATGCCGAACCTGGGCAGCCAATTGGTCATCAGACTGTACGTGCAGCCGTATAAAACTTGATGCGCCAGAACTTCCTGCCCCTGGCGAAGCACCGAACCCAGAACCCCGCTGATCGCCGCCATGCCGGTGGCAAACGTCACGCAGATGTCGCCGCCCTCGGCGTAGGCCAGGTTTTCTTCCAGCATGGCCCGTGTGGGTTCGTCCAGCCGGTCGTAGATGTAGATCGGAATGTGGCCGCTCAACGCTTCGTCGGCGGAGGCAAATTGCACGAACCCCTTGGCGCCGCGCTCGAGAGAAGTCAGGCGAAAAGCCGTGGAATGCGAAACCGGCGGGACAACGTGGTGGTCGAAGTCCCACTTCTTGCTGTCGAAGGCCCCGTGGATCATGTGGGTACGCAGACTGTAGTCCTCTTTCTTGCGATGATGTTTCCGAACTTCCATAGCACACCCCCTAACAGGTCTTTTCACTTCGTGAAAATGGTAGCACGCTACGGGGCGGGAAGAAATGCCTAACGAGGCCCGGAAGTACCACAGCGCGGCCCGTAGCCGCAACCGAAGACCAGGCTTTAATTGGTGATTGGTGATCAGTGATTTGTGATTGGTGATTTGTGATTGATGATTGGTGATTGACCCGCCGCGGCGGGACGATTGAAAAAGTGGTGTGGCAACTCCTTCCAATGTCCATCAGCCGGCCACGCCGGGAAAATCGCCAATCGCAAATCGCCAATCCCCGCCATCCTGGGCCAAGCGACGATCGCAGAAATTCTTCGCAAAGAACGAAGAAGTTTGCAACTAGTGCTCCAGAGAGGGGCAACCGGCTTCCGACCCGCTACCCCTGCAAGCCGCGTTTAAGGCGGCGGGTAGTCATAAAATCCAAACTCAGGTTTTTGTCCTACCCGAGAAGTGGCTTCCTGTCAGGTTCTTTCTGGGTGCGCGGCGAGAGGTTTGGTGTGTCTGCGTAATCCTATCGAGGAGGCAGGAGAAGAGATGTGACTAGGAAGGAACGAAAGGTTATCGAAGGCGGAAGGGCTGGGCATCGGTGAGCCCCACGGTCTCAAAAAGCGTAACGTCTCGCAGGCGTCTGTGGGTTCGACTCCCACCCCTTCCGCTCTACTGAGTTTCCGGGGCTGGCTGGGCGGCGCTGGTGCACCGTCGAAATTTAACCCCAGAGACTGGAGAACACCATTGCCTATATACTACATATATACGATAAACCACACTCGTTAGGTCAATCAAGAAAATTCTCCGAACATCAATTCCGAACGTCTAATCGGCTCAACCCACGGGAGGGCCGCATCTTCAACACAGAATTAGAGCCATGTCGTTTCTTGGTATCGTTGGAGTGGCGGAAAAAGTTGTGCTACGATGAGGGATTGCTTCGCAACCGGCAAGGCACGCCTAGTGCCGGTCCTGGAATCCCAAGGAGTTCCCGGTGAGAATCTACGACGGCCAAGACATTCGCAACGTTGCACTGGTGGGTCACGGCGATACCGGCAAGACCCAGCTTGTTTCCGCGCTGCTTTACGCGGCGGGCATGGTGAACCGCCTCGGAAAGGTGGACGACGGAACCTCCATCACGGACTACGACGAGGAGGAGATCCAGCGCAAGTTTTCCATCACCGCCGGGCTCGCTTATGCGGAATGGGGCAGGAGCAAGATCAACTTTATTGACACCCCCGGATACAACATCTTTATGCACGAAACGGAGGGGGCGCTCCTGGCGGCCGATGCCGCTCTATTGCTTATTCATGGGGTGGCGGGAATCGAAGTGCAAACGGAGAAATCCTGGGGTTTCTGCGAGAAATACAGCTTGCCGCGCGCCCTGGTCATCAATCAGTTGGACCGCGATCGCGCCAGCTTTGAGCGGTCTCTCGAAGCCTTAAACGGGGCTTTCGGGCGGAGCGCGGTTCCCGTCCAGTTCCCCATCGGGGAAGAGAAGAATTTTCACGGCGTCATCGACCTGGTTCGAGTGAAGGCCTATCTCTACGACTCCAACGGGTCCGGAAAGGCTAAGGAAGTCGAGATTCCTGCTGACCTCAAGGATGCCGCGAGCAAGGCTCACGAGGCCTTGGTGGAAATGGTGGCCGAGGGTAACGACAAGTTGATGGAAGAGTTCTTTGAAAAAGGCACCCTCCCGGAGGAGCACTTGGTCCCTGGTCTGAGGGCCGCGGTCTGCGAAAAACGCCTCTACCCTGTGGTGGTGGCGGCCGGGCTGCCCAACATTGGCAGCGAGAATTTGCTGAACATCATAGTGGATTACCTTCCTTCGCCCCTGGGGCGGAAAGAGGTGGAAGGCCTGGACCACGAGGGCGGCGAGCCTGTAAAGCGCAAGATTGCCGACGACCAGCCGGTTTCTGCCTTCGTTTTCAAGACCGTGGCAGACCCCTTTGCCGGCCGCGTGAGCTACTTCAAGGTGATGTCCGGAGTTCTGAAGAACGAGGCCAACCTCACCAACTTCGACCGAGGCAGCACCGAGCGCCTCTCCCACATCGGGGTAGTTCAGGGCAAGACGCAGACGCCCGTAGCCGAGCTCCATGCGGGGGACATCGGGGCAGTCGCCAAGCTGAAGGATACCCTGACGGGTGATACGCTGGGTGACAAAAGCGGGCCGATTGTTTTCCCCAAGCTGAAGCTGGCGGAACCCGCCATTTCGTTCGCCATCGAACCCAAGTCGCGCGGCGACGAGGACAAGCTCTCCACCGCCATCCATCGCATGCTCGAAGAGGATTTGCTCTTGCGCTTCTCACGCGACCCGCAGACCAAGGAGTTCCTGCTTTCAGGCGCCGGCCAGCAGCATGTGGAAGTGGCCGTCTCCAAGCTCAAGCGCAGGTTTAACATCGATGTCACGCTCAAGGCGCCCAAGATCCCTTACCGCGAAACCATTCGCGCCCGGGCCGAAGCGCAGGGCAAGCACAAGAAGCAGACCGGAGGCCACGGCCAGTACGGTGACTGCTGGATCAAGGTGGAACCGCTGGTACGCGGCAGCGGCTTCGAGTTTGTGAACGATATCTTCGGCGGCGCCATCCCCAGGAACTATATCCCCGCCGTCGAGAAGGGTATCGTCGAGGCAGCCTCGAAAGGGTATCTGGCCGGCTATCCCGTGGTGGACTTCAGAGTGATCCTCTTCGATGGCTCCTATCACGAGGTGGACTCCTCTGAAATCGCCTTCAAGCTCGCCGGCTCCAAGGGGTTCAAGAAGTGCATGGAACAGGCCAAGCCCTGCTTGCTCGAGCCGATTATGAATGTGGAAATCACGGTGCCCGAGAATAACGCTGGCGATATCATGGGCAACC
>Ga0208821_1000651_pt1 | contig 24929 bp, 27 predicted proteins | sample June2015DPH_20_5_FD_184720 | JGI IMG/M metagenome (GOLD analysis project Ga0208821, IMG submission 184720) | Peatland microbial communities from SPRUCE experiment site at the Marcell Experimental Forest, Minnesota, USA - June2015DPH_20_40... | ecosystem: Environmental > Terrestrial > Soil >... | reverse complement strand
ATTCGGTCAAAAGACTACAGATTTATTCAGTGAATTGAAATTGTTACCCCCAAATACGACAGACTACAAAATTCGGATCACATAGAAGACCCAGACTTCCAAAATCGGCTTTTTCGACAGTCTCGGAAGTTATCTTCAGTTTGAAAAAGGCGCATAGTTAAGTATGAAGGTGCGTAGAGATCCTTGGTCCGATGGTATAGGCATTGGTACCCCTTAATCACCCGTTGGCATCTTCTTCAAGGTTTGGCTTCTTTTTAAACCAATAAGGATCAGGTAATTTCTTGACCAATTCTTTAAAGCCGGTGAATGGCATCATATCTTCTTGGGCCTTGTTTTTAGGCTTATATTGCTTCCAAGTTTCTCTCAAAAACTGCTGAACATTTTTATGGCAGGATAGGTTAACAATTTCACAGCCAATATAACCCCATAGTTTTTCGTCAAATAATTTCTCGGATTCGAAATATTCAAGCTCGTCAAACAGGGTCAAGGCCTTGTTCAATGCTCTTTTGTTTCCGGTGTTCAATTCGAAAGGTTGATTTGCCTTAACTTTCTCGTAAAGCTCATACACATCTTCCTCCAAAAATTTCTCGTAAAGTTTATTGATTACCTCCTTTTTTCTCATTGAGCGGTCATCTTTATAGGTTTGTATTGCTCCCGTAACATTTCTGATTGCCCAAAAAACTCCTATTATTGCCGCAATTGCCCCTATTATTGTCGCCAAAGAGACGTAAAGGGAACCTATCTTCGTGGCCGTTGCTGCACCGTAAAATTTCCAGCAATAGATTATCAACGCTACAGCAAAAGCAAGAACCATCACAAGAACTTTCGGCACGGATTTCATAAAAACAATCTTCCTTTCAACCTTCCCCTTGCCGCCACTCACTGACCTGTGAAGGCGATTAAGAGGGATAAAATATCCACGGGGCATAGCACCTAACGCGTGTTATCAATTTCTTTTTATAATATACATGGTTTTCAGAAATAACAAAACGGAAAGTTTCGGGAAGTGCTGTTTGAGCGCACACCAACTGCCGCTCTCCTTGCAGGCAGTCGGTGTGTTCAGCAAATATCGAAACGAGCCTCAAAGGCGGGAACTGCGATAAGCCCTCAGTTCTCCACCCGGAGCGCGCGATCTCTATTCTTTAAAAGGAACAATTGTGTGGAAAGTGATAGGGTTTGCGTGTGGACTGGTATGAACTTTTCAATTGGCCCCCCCTCTGAGCTTACCGTTTGATGCACATCCGAATATCATGGCAAAAATTAGATGTCAAGAAGAAAGATTTCACAATGTACCTTTTTGAGAACTGAATTCATTATAGAGTCATGCCCTTTTCCTGCCCTGTTGGACCGACGGGCGAAGCTGCACCCAATACTAAGATCCGAACTTAAAAGGGAAATTCTCTTCCCTGAGGGACAATTTTCATCCACTTTGCACTCTTTGTCAGTTTTGAACATTATTCTTAGAAGAGTCTTTTTTTCGACAATAATAGCTTACCTATTAATATCAATAGCTTATGCTCGTTATCATTATACTTTTCTGGTTGGCAGAGGAATTGCAATGTAAAAAGAAGGTTGACAGTTCTATGTGGTGTTGATAGGTTTAATTAAGAAGCAGTAAAAAAGGAGGGACGTTTTATGAAAAAGATTTTTCTGCTCTTGTTGACCGTTTCGTTGCTCATAGGGGGTCTTTATTCAACAGGGTGGGCTGGAGATAACCTGAGGAAGGATCCTATGTCACAAGGATGGAGTCTCGTGGATGTGCTCGTCGCCAGACCCCTTTCAGTCGCCGCCGGGATTGGTGGGAGCGCCATCTTTGTCGTTACACTTCCGTTCACGATCCCTTCCAACACTACCCACAGTGCGGCAGATATGTTTATCGTTCAGCCCTTTCAGTTCGCTTTTGATCGGGAGGTTCCGGACAAAGATATTTAGAAGGCAGTCCCTTGCAAAGGAGGGTATCGTCTCGACCTTTTACCAAATTTCCTTTACCTTGGATTCTTCCTTCAATTTGCGATGACAAAAGGGACAGACCCTTCCCTCCTGGATAAGCACTTCTTTCATCATCTCAATTAATTCGCTGTCGTCTAAGATTTGCTTGACGATATGGGGATGGGGCTTCCGGTCATACTTACGGTAAGGAAAACTACTCTTCCCACTCATCTCTTCACTCCTTTACCCCGTTAGAAATGATACCCCGCTGTTCTGCCCTGCATCCCGTGAGACGACGAAGAGCTCTGCACTGTGGTTTAGGTCGCGGAGTGATTCCGACGGGATTTCCTGCCCCGCTGGAATTTCTAACGGGGTTTGTATTTCATTATATAATTAGTTTATTCGTTTGGCAAGAAAATGAAATCGTCCGTGTTCTTGGGGCTTCATGGATGAGAAGAGGGCTTCCCTTACGGAAATTGAACGCTGAGGAGCTGATGCAGCTTCCTCCGGTCCTCCTCCAATATCTCAGTGAATTTCAATCCGTACCTGTACCCTTCCCAGTTTTCTTCCTGGTGATAATCCTTCCATATAATCTCGGCGGACGCTTCAAAGTCAGTCAACTGGAACCCTTTCGGGAACAAAACGGCAATATTCAATTTCGAACCAACCAGTATATCTTTGACCGAATTGATGAGCAGTCCCATCTCGCTCGCATTGACCACAAGTCCTCCGTGGGCGTAAGGAGCGTTCATCACCCGATACTCGACGGGCAAGTCTAAGTACGCCCTTGGACATTTCCTTCTCTCTTCGCGCGGAGCTTCCTTGTCCATCCCTCATCCCCCTAACCCTGTTAAGTCATTCTCTCATCCCATTTTCTGACGGGTCGAAGCGTACGCAAAGCCTCGAACAGAAGGTTTCGAACAGGCACCCCTCACACCACGGTTGGACTGGAAAACAATGCCCTCCCTCGCCTTCTCCCCTCCCCATCGACGCCATTGGCTCCTCCACCATCCGAGGGTTCCGAGGAAAAGCGGCCTTTGCAAAAGATTGAATTTTCATATCTCCCGTCGAACTCCCGCCTTGATAATAGTCGGAATGGGGATCCACGACGCCCAACCGGGAGGCGACCCTGTAAAGACCTTTTCCTACAGCGATGGGAGTATCGGAAAAATCGACCTCCACCACATTCCGAATCAATTCGTTGACCCACTGGATCGCCCTTCGGCTGCTCTGGTGATCCATATGAGGAATCACTTGAATCAACGCTTCCAAATCAGAGGCGCTCCATTTATTTCTTTCAAGAATCGCATTTCCGATCTGCCGGATCTTTGGGAGTGCCCGACGAAATAAATCTCTCCACTCTTCTCCCGATGCAAAGGGTGTCCCTTCAAGGGCCGGTATCTCACTCAGGGAAACATTCGGCCGGGCAATGAGTCCGAATACCCTCTTGGTGTTTTCCAATGCCGTGACAGACGGCTGCCCCTGCTCAAACCGGCAATGAACCAACAGGGTCAAAAGAGCATGAAACGAATCCTTAAATTCACCATTCTTTTGGCGCTCCTCAAACCATATCGAAAAAAAATCACGCGGTTTTTCGTAATAAGCCTTCACTGCATTTCTAAAAGATTCTATCCATGCGAATGAAGGAGCTGTCTCTTCCTCCGCCGTCTCTGCCTCCTCCCCTTCTTCTTCTGGGATCTCGGTGACACCCTCTGGCAGCTGAAGGGCGTCTTGGGGCTCGGATGCCCCCAAAAGCGGCGCTTCATTCACTTCCTTCCCGTCAGAGGCGAGATCTATGTCCCCTAAAGCCGCCCCTTCCTCCGTCTCGTTTTCCATCTCCACCAGCGCAGACGAATCAGATCCCACCGCAGTTTCCTGGCCAAGGGCTCCTTTCGGCTCCTCCGCCCCTGAGTGAGCGTCTTTTTCGAGCTCACTCGAGGAAGTTTTCATGACTTTTTCCAAGGGCTCAAGGGTCGGGGAAAGGGCGGAGGCACGTGTGGCGAGACTAATCGCCCGGGCCCTCTTTTCAAATTCTGCAGATATCCGGGGAAGACGTCCCTCTCCTGTCGGCACCTCGATCCACTCCCTCTTTCTCCTTTTGTCAACGGCTGGGATGGGCTGCCCCGAAGCATTCTTAAAGGCGATGGAAACCCTTTTAATGAAAAGGTCTCCTTCGAAGATTAACTTAAACGGGGACGCCTCTCCTGGTGGGAGCGGGTTAATGGCAAGGGGAGTCTCTTCAAAGGCGATGAATTCGTCCAGGTCTTCAAAAAGTTGAACGAGAACCCAGGTGTCGGTTAAAGTCTGATCCGATATGTTTTTCGCCCTTCCCGTAACGCTCCATGCCCCCCTTTGTGTCTTTCGGAGAGAAGAAGACTCTAAGGCCAGTTGATGAGGGGTCAACTCCTGAAATTCGAGAGAAAGGGGAGGAAGGTTTCTCCTCTCTTCAACCGAGACCCTTGCCCCAAAGGACCTAAGCGTCTTCGCGAGGGCATCCGCTTTCTTCAAAGAGGTATTTTTTTTGAGGATGACGGGGGAACCGTCAACGATCTTTCTCAGGAAGGGAAAGGGGATACTATAGTTCTTAGATAGATTGCGGCAGAAGGAGCCCTTTTCTTCTTCAGTGTTATCCCCGATACCGATGAGGAGGACCCTGTATCTCCCTTCTTCCTGATTCAACCAGACCATGACGCTCCTTGTCTGCCGAGCAAATTTCCCTAAATCGTGTCAAGGGAGATTCTCAGTCATCTTCTGTACGATGAGAACCTTAGGATCCTTTCTCAGCGATGCCCGACCGGGGCAGGCTCATGTTCGGCTCCTTCTTTTTAAATAATTTTTTGAAGTAGGTCAACCTATTTTTGTCCGACCCCAGGGCCCTCAAGAGGAGGTTCCTTCAATTCCCCACCTCTTTCAACAGAGTCGTCAACTGAGTAAAGTCTTTTTGTTCTATATGTTGGAATTGCAATCCATACCGGTGCTCGCCCCAACTTTCTCTGGCGGCCAAATCACACCAGACGACTTTTCCCACCGCCTGAATGGTATCCAGTTCCAAGCCCCTCACGTATAATATCTCGATCTTCAGTAAGGTGCCTAACTCGATCCTTTCTGGCAAATAGACGAGCAATCCACCCTCACTCGCATTTGCCACCATGCCTCCAAGGGGCTTTTCTCCGTCAGCCCGGGAATAATTGAGGGGCAGCTCGACGCTAAACCTCGGATATTTCCTCTTTTCAATGGCGAGGACGCCCATTTTAGTCTGTGAACCGGATGGCTTCATTTGTTTGAATTTGTTCATTCTTAGTTAGGCTCTCCGTTGTTAATGCCGAACGTAATGTGCATCATAAGCATCTTTAATGCCATTTATCTTATTTTTTCTACTAGAAACCGCCAGTTTACTCGTGATCTTGGTCGATATTTTACCAGAGATGGCTATTTTTCTGTACAGAATTGCAACTGGAGCGATATCTGATCCAATTATTTTCGGCCCTCTTTTACAAATTGTCATACTTATTCCTTCAACAAGAGGTATTGAAAACGGTCTGCGGGGACTTTCCTTTTAATGAAAGGGAGTTATTAATTCTTGATTTGATCCGAATTCACTAAATACTTTTTTTTGATGCCTATGAAATATTTTGCTTATTTCACCCATTCCGGCTTCGCCTTATAAAGTTCACCTTCTTCCGGGATCTTCTTTTCCAGCATGTCCTTGGCTTCTTCAATCTGACTTCTGCATTGATCCATTTCGCTCTTGACCTGGTCTCTTTCTTTCCGAAGATTTCCCCTTTCCGATGAACTTTTCGAGTCGTTGACCCTCTCCGTTAATTCATTGTATTTCGTTCTTAACGTTTCCAATCTATCCTGTTGTTCTCCTAATTTTCTCCTCCATTCCCCCACTCGACCCTTCCAATAGTCTTGCCCCCTCCCCAACTGATCCTGATGAGTCTCCTCTTTTCCCTTGGGGGTTACTTGTCCTTCTCCCTTTGTCCCTTCTTTATCGGCACCCGATGGGCCGATTTCTTCAGTCTTAGGTCGATATTTTTCCGGGACCTGCGTCATGTCATCCGTGAAATGGACCGCTCCTTTTTCGTCCACCCACTTGTAAATCTCGGCGAAAGAAAGTTGTGAAACCAGAAAGATGGATAAAAAGATGGATAAAATGGTAACCCAGATCCGTTTCATAACCATTCGATGAGCAATTCTCATGCCAAATACCCCTTAATCGTTGATTTTTCTTGCTTTACGTATTATAATTTGGTTAGCTAGTACGTCAAACCATATCACCTCCTTGTTTCCCCCCATTTGACGTACTGGCAGGGATCAGTTATTGCCCTCCTCTAACTGATCCCTTTTGAATTTATAGTATAAGATCATAAGGTTACACACTTTCCGACATTTTTTGTGAATAACCTGTTGAAAACTTCGATTCTTGAGCCCCATAAATGGTTCGCTCCGCTCCGTATGAGCAAAATACCCAATCTTTAAGTCAACACCATTTCAAATAATCTTCGTAGGCTACCCACCTTGTTTTAGCCCGATCCGTTTCTCTTCATCCCCCGGACCACCTCTGATGGGAATCCGAGTTGCGATACGAATTCTCTTTGGAATTGATCAAACCCAATTTTTTTGAGAAAAGGTTGGGCCATCACCCCCCTGCATCCTGCCAAGAGCGGAGGCTTCAGCCTGTAAATCCCTTCGTAGATTTGATTCAGCCATCTTTCCCCCTTGGTCATGTTGACTAAAACAATTCTGCCGCCCCCCTTCAGAACTCGTTTGAACTCCAGGAGAATGGGAATGAAGTCTTCAACGGGAAGGATGTCCAGGAGATATTGGTTCATGACGACATCGAATGCTTCGTCCTCGAAAGGAAGATGCCGGCAGTCGCACAAGTGGAGGGTATAATTCCTTTGCCCCGTTTTGCAAATCTTATTTCTTGCCTTCGCCACCATCTTCATGGAGACATCCACTCCATCCACCCACCCGTTCGGATTCCTCTTCAGAATCTCCACAAAGTTAAGTCCGGTTCCCAGAGCAACTTCCAGAACTTTTTCTCCGTTCCGGATGGCGGCGATCTCCAGTGCCCTTTGGCGGGCCTTAGACTCCATCAAAACTCCAAACAAGTCATAGATGGGTGCGATCCAATTGTATTTCCGAGTAATCTCTTGCTGGGTGTATCTTGCCTTCAGGATTTCTTGTTCCATGGATAGACTCCCATATCCGTGCCAGAGATCTTCCGTTCCATTCGCGGCAAGGATCAAAACAGCCTGAAAATAAATTACAGGATTTGAAGGAGAAGAGTCAAGAAGTTTTTAAGGAGGCCCTGAAAAATGACTTTTCTCTCTTGTGATCGCACCGATCAAAAAAATGATTGCGCAGAGATCTCCGGGCTTTTTCAGAGATCTTCTTACTTTCTACTCGTCGAATTAAAATAGTCCTTTATCCTTCCAAGGACAATGTGAGGGATATCTTCTTTCCGTTTGACGGTATAGATGCTGATGTTTTTTTGCCCTTCTACGGCCTTTTCAAATCGGGCTGCATAAGGATTGTCTCCAATGTGGACCGTCGTCATCCGGTTTTGAATCTGGCTAAAAAAACCGATCAATGCCTCCAAGTTTGTAATTTTCATATCCGTAATGATGAAGAGGTCCAAGTTCTTCCTCCCCTGGATTAATGGCATTAAATCCTCCAGGTCCAGCGCCGTCCCACCCCCGAAATATTTGCAAAGGACACGGTAGATGTCCTCTCGCCGGTCTGTATAATTCAAAATCTCCTTTCCCCCCATGGGGGCATCGCTGAAATTATAGACGGCGACTTTTGAGCCATTCTGAAGATAGGCATTGGCGGCGCAGGCTGCCCCGAGGACAGCATAGGAGAGGCTTTTTCGGGGATTGATCATGCTCCCTGAAGAGTCGATGGCGATCAGGCTATCGGGCGTGCCTTCGATTTTCCCCCTTCCCTTTCCCTCTCTTTTCGTCCAAACCTGAGTGATGCCCGGCATAATCTTGCCAAAACTGGTCCAGATATCCACCTCTTGAAAAGGGGATCCAATCTCCCAGGGAGAATGGGAATAGGGATGGAGGGATCCTTTCTTTTCTAACGGGACTTTCTTCACGGGAATCGAATAATTTTCCGCCAGCTTCATATAGAACAGGACGTCCGCATCCAGGGGATTCCCGTGCCCCCTTCCCATCCCCCCTTCCCTTCCATAACCTGCCCCTGTGAGCTCGTCAGAAAAGTCTTCCAGGACATCTTTGAATTCGGACAGATCCAAGGTCTGTCTGGCATAATCTCTCAAGCCCTGATCGATCTCCTCGTTGGAATAACGGTTCAAATCGTGTTCGCCTTGAGGATTGTGCTCCCCCCTGCTTTCCTTCCCTCCCTGTTGCTTCTGCTCTTCAACAAGAAGAGGTTTGAGAGAACGGGCAAACTTTCGAATGCTCTCTCCCCAGCGTGAGCGGTCGAGATAGGGAATTCGCGCAAGCCTTCGGACAATATCGGCGTGGCCTTTCACGCTCTTTTTAGAGGCCGAAATACCCAGATCGATTCCCCAAATTTTTTGATAAAGCGAAGCGATCACTTCCTCGATCGTCCCTTTCTCCAGGTTCCGATGTAATTCGGGGATCTCCGTACACCTCTTTTTCACACAATGGGTGTCGGCAATGACATCAATAAAGCGATTGGACACCTGTTTGGCCAGTTCTTTGTCGCCCACCACTTTCTTTGCCTCCGAATAGAGCCTGAGATGGGTATGAAAATCCCACGGACAGAAGGTGTAATGGGTCACCCCATGGTCCAGAAGAGCCTCAACGACTCTCTTTTCCTCCATCTTGTCTTTCATCTGCGAGACGAAACCAGCATGGATGGTCATCTGTTTCTGTTTCATCTCCAGTCCGACGCCTTCATCCTCCTCGGCCTCCCCTTCTTTCGGATGGGAGGTTCGTCTGACTTTGGGCACAGGGATTTCAGGGTAGAGATGTTTCTTCTTCAGACGCGGCCAAATCTCTTTAATAATCAGTTCCAAATTCTTCTCTTCCATCTTGATCGCCCGGGTTCTTTCCAATCTTCATGATTAATAATAGAGGTTGGGATATCGCGCTTTTCCAGGATAAACGAGTTTATCCCTCTCGTAGACCTTTCCCTCGACAATATTTCCCAGCCCTCTCACTCTTCCCCCCACATAAATCTCCCCTCCCATCATCCACTCACCCGTATGAAGGCCGATGTTCTTTTTGATTAGAATTTTCCCACCTCTCATCCCGGCCCCGGTCCAGTTCTTGGCATTCCCCTCGACGACTAAATCTCCGCCCTCAAGCCCAATACCTGTGAAATCGCCCGTATCACCTTCGATCCTCAATCGCTTGCCCCTGGGGAGCCGAAATCCGATGAGATTGATCTCTGTCTTCAACTCCGAAAGCTTGAGGAGGATCTCCTCTTCCTTCGCATAGTTGCATAACGCAGAAATATAGATGCCCGCCGGGCCTGGAATGAGATACGGGATCCTTTGGGTGTTCTCCATGGCAAAGCAAAAGTCTTCGACGTCCTCTGCGGTATAATCGATCTCTTTTACATACTTCTCCGCCACCTCATAGGCCTTGATGATCGTATTGTACTGGACCATCCAGACGAGTTCCTTCGCCTCTTCTTCCAAAAGTTTCTCGTATCCCCAACGTATCCGATCCATGATGGCCTCGGAGGATTGAACAATCTGATCCATGGGAAGGTTGAGGGCGGGGGTGGCCAAGGTCTTAAATTCTTCGAAGGGATTCTTGGCTTTCCAGTTCTCTTTATCCGGGGAAAGGTTGGAATTCTTTTTGGGAGGAAGCGAGGATTTCATTTTCAGCTCTGACCCCTCAAGGATAGGGTAGAAGAATTGTTCTCGCCTTATCTCTTTCGTGCATCGATGTCTTTTTTCACTTCCGCATAAATGGGGTGATCCCCTTCCAGTGGCTCTAAATCCCCTCCTTGAAAAATGTTCGATCCAGCCGCCAACGCATCTTTCAGGTGTTCGCTCTGCTCTCGATATCTCTGAGAAACGGCTTTGACAGCCTCCTTGGCAAGGAAGATGGAAAAGGGGTCATCCCTTTTCGATCTCTCCTTCTGAGATAAGATCTCATCTTTCCATTGGATACGATGGGCCAGGGTATAGGGGATGACGGCCTTGATATGTTCGATATCGATCTCAGAATCTTCCAGCAGCCATGCCAATCCCTGCGCATATTGCTTGATGGAGGAAGGGAGTCGATTGGAAGCACAATTCTTGATTTGGTGGCAAAGATATCCCGTATAGTGGCAGCCCTCCTCGCAGTTTTCAACGACCCGTTTCTGCCCATAGCGTTCACAAAAGGACAACTCGGCGAGAAGCATTCGGGTGAAAGCACTGGCGTCGAGGTCCAGGCCTAACCCTTCCATTTCCGTACGGATCTGATCACGATCTTGTCTCTGGAACGACTTGACCTCTAACGCCTCTTCAATATAGTCTCCATAAGCGTTACAAACTTCCTCAATCTTAGAGACCTTCTTCTCATAGGCGATTTTGGATTTCAAGATATGGTAGAGATCGCTTTCATACCTGGGATGCCTCAGGATGTGATCTTTTCGCTTATCCTTCCCGATGAGAAAAGAGAGATTGGCACCGGGATATCTCGATTCCACCATGACATCGAATCGATCCACTAACGGAGCGATGATGGTGTTCGTCCCCCCGTCTTGATAATTGGCAGTGGCAAAAAGACAGTATTCATCGTTAATGATCATTTCGTTGAGGTATTCCCAGTTCCCCCGATCCACCCCGTCCAGGATCATGCTCTGTTTGGTCTCAGGAAGACGGTTGATCTCGTCTACGATCTTCACGGGGACTTGGGAAAAATTCGTCCACACCACATCCTCTTCGCCCCGGTTCAATTTGCCCAAATCCGGCCTGCCGATAATTTTTTCTTCCGTTTGTTCCGGATGGCCCGAAACCTCGCTTCCCCAGATCACGCCCAGCGGAAACTGGTAGAGGAGGGAGCACACATATTCTGCGGAGGTTGTCTTCCCCAGACCCGGTTCTCCAATGATCAATTCTTTTCCCTTCTTCAGTCCGGTAAGCAGGCTCAACAGGATCGCAGAATTAAAGCGCTCCCCTTTGATCTCCATGTCCGGACGGTTGAAGTAAAGATGTTCACTGATGAACTGGTAAATACGCATCGCCCGTTTCTGATAGCCGTTTGTTCTCATCCGCAAGGTTTCTCTCTCTTATCCTAAGGCTTTTTCATTCCCAAGCTCGAAATCTCATTATGACTGATGAAACTTGTACGATCTCATTCTAACATGTCGAACCCTCTCAAAACAAGATTTCATCTGTCTCGCAAGTATTTCAAATCGTGTGACACCTATGAAATAACCCCCATTTCGTCCGTCCGGCGCATAGCCCAGGTACCGATGCCGGCGTTATTATGGCGGCTCTGAACGGCGGGACCCTCCTCAATTTAAGGGAGGAGCAGAAGGAGGTTACAAAGACAGAGGATGAAGAGGGGTTAAAAAGAGTGCGGCGCCCGTACGAAAACTGAAAGAAAATTCTCAAAGATTCGTGTCAAAGCTTTCCGCATATCCGCCTGAAGCAAGCGCACGCCGGGCAGCCCGACTTAGCTCCCGGTCAAAACGATGGGTCGGGGCATAGACTCGGCAGATTGCCACTTTGGCAGGGATGTATTGGAACAAAGTTCGAAGGGGTTCCCTTGACATTCTTTTAGATGCCGGGTCGAAGATGAGGAGGGTCCCCTCCTCCGATGCATGCCATGGATTGAGGGGCCTGGGGTCGTGGTGAGCCATATCCACATGGAATTCTATCTCTTTTAGATGGTGCGGTAACAAGGCCTTGATCCTTTGCTTCACCTCTTCGGGTGTCAGAAAAATCGGCCGTCCCATTTCCATCTCTCCCAACGTCAGCTTCTCCTCGAAGACGCTGCTCCATTTCAATTTCCTCAAAAGCACCTCAGCCCACTTCTCCCCCAGCCGTCTTTCCCGGGGTGATAGAGATCGTTTCCACTCCGATACCTTCTCCATCACGAACCAGTCCGTGAGGGAAAGGTATCGGTCTAACTCCTCCGCAGGATGGAAGGGACAGAGAATTTCCATAGTGTCTTTAAAAATCTCTTGTAACTGAAGATCAATGGAGCGGGTGGTGCGGTGATAGTAAACGTTGGAATAAAGATAGAGACGGGCGTTCAGAAACATCGCCAGTGCGTCCATTCCTCTCTTATCCAGGATTAATCCCTCTTTGCGAAAAGAGGTGTAATAAAAGAGCCGCCTCCAATCCACGGGACCGATGGAGACACCCGTCATGTAGGCGTCTCGCAACACATAGTCGATATTATCGAAGGTAAAGATTCCCCTGAAGAGTTGCTGGAGGAAATTCAACCACCTCGGTTGCTTCCGTCCCTCTCTCTTCTGAGGCCTCTTAATCAGGAAGGCGATCTGTTCCGGATCAAGGACTTCAGCTTTCTCAAACCGCCCGTGGGGACTCCGCCGAATTCCCCTTAAAAGGGGGGAAATTTTCTCGCGGATGATGTGTTGGCCGATCTCCTCATGATTGCTGCGGAACCGTAAAAGATATTGTTGATCAAAGAAATGACAGAAGGGCCCGTGTCCGGTGTCATGGAGAAGCCCGGCCAGGCGAAGGAGTTCATCCACATACGGAAAGGAGGGAAGGTCTGCTTTGAAAATCTTGAAGAGAGACGGATAGAGTTGTTCAGAGAAAGTCCCTGCGACGTGCATGGTTCCGAGGGAGTGTTGAAAACGAGTATGTTCGGCCGTGGGAAATACCCACCGGGCACTCTGCAACTGGAAGATGCGCCGAAGGCGTTGAACCCACGGGGTATCGATCACATCCCTCTCTGTCCTCTCCCCTTCTATCCGGTCGGTCATCACCATGTAGTGATAGATGGGGTCTGCGATCAATCCGGTGCCCTGGATTCCCTCCGCCCTTTCATACCCTCGAGACCTTCGATCATGTGCCATCGCTGGAAGGTTCGCTTCCCTTCTCCTCATCTTCAGGATGTTTAAACTTCACCTCACCGGCAGCCACCTCGCGAAGAGCCATGACAATGGGCCGGTTGTCTGCTTCGACCAGTGGCTTGGCACCCTTCATGATCATCTTCGCCCTTCTGGCTGCGAGGATCACGAGCTCAAACCGGCTTTCCACTTTCTTCAGGCAATCTTCCACAGTTATTCTAGCCATCCTTTTCCTCCCATCCTCTTTTATTCTCTTCGAGAATCAACGGTTTACTTCTCCGACACCTTTCTGCGATGATAATCGATTTTAACTTCTCAACCGCCTCCTCAACGCAGTCATTGACAATGACATAGTGGTATCCTTCTGCCTCTTCCATATCCCTCCTGGCACTCGAGAGTCGAAACTTGACCATCTCGAGAGAGTCCACCCCTCTATTGATCAATCGCTCTCTCAGGTCTTTTAGAGATGGGGGCAGGACGTAGATCAATACAGGGTGGCCAATCTCATTCTTCACCTTCTTCGCCCCCTGCGTGTCGATATCGAGAATCAGGTCGATCCCTTCGGATTCGAATTTCTTGAAATCAGGCCGGCGCGTCCCGTAACGGTTCCCCAACACCTCGGCCCATTCTAAGAATTCGTCTTTTTCGACCATTTTCTGGAAGACGGAGTGGGAAACGAAATGATAGTCCTCCCCCTCTTTCTCATTGGGCCGGGGCAAACGGGTGCTAAAGGAAACAGAAAATTGAAGACCCGGCAATTGACGGATCACCTCTCTGACTAAGGTGGTCTTTCCGGCGCCCGAGGGTGCGGAAATGATAAAGACCAACCCTCCCCCTTTTTCTCTCATGTTGTGCCTGAACCCCAATCCCTTTTCGTATACAAAGTTCACTCGATGTTCTGTACCTGTTCTCGAATCTTTTCCAGCTCAGACTTGACTTCTACCACGTTCTGGGAGATCTCTGCGTCATTGGCCTTGGCGCTGACGGTATTGACCTCCCGATTGATCTCCTGAAGCAAAAAATCCATCTTCCGCCCCACCGGTTCATTCGCTTCCATCAGAGTGCCAAATTGGGCCAGGTGGCTTTCTCCGCGGACAATCTCTTCCGTAATGTCCGTCCGTTCTGCGAGGAAAGCGACCTCCTGCTGAAAGCGCTGGGGATCGGTTTCCATCCCCTCCAAGAGGGATCGCAGCCTCTCATGCAACCGGGTGTAAGTCGCCTTTAACCGGGACGGAAATTGTTGCTTAATGACTTGTAGCTGTCGCGCGATACGCTCCAATCGCTGCCGGAGATCTTTGGCAAGGGATTCTCCTTCTGAACGCTTCATGTCGTCCATGTTTTTGAAGGATTGGTTGAGAATAGGAAGGACCTCCTGCCAATAGGGCTCTATATCCCCCGATTCCTCTTTCGCCGTGATCAAGTCCTTGGCCCCGGCCAGCAAAGCCAAAGAGATGTCATCTTTCAGCTGAAGCTTCTCCTTCAAATCATGAAGGACCCGATAATACTGTTCGGCAAGATCAAGGTCCACGCTGAGTTGAACTTTTTCCTCTCCGATGCCGTCCAGTCTGACCGAAACGTCGATCCGTCCTCTCGATACCTGCGATCGGAGAAGCTCTTTGATACGGTTTTCGAAAAGACTCAGGCGCTTAGGGAGTTTGATGTTGATGTCACAGTACCGGTGATTGACCGACCGGGACTCCACGATCACCTTGCCCAAGCTCGTCGCCCCTTCCGCCCTTCCAAACCCTGTCATCGATTTTAACATGGACGATTAGTTCTCCCTCTCAAATCTTGCAAGTATTTTCCCCTGAATTGGTTGAAGAGTGTGATCACTGCCTCTCCTCGATAATCAGGATAGGTCCACTCCAATGGCTGAAAGGATTTCTTCCGATAGATTAACGTCAAATCAGCATAGATGCCGTCCCGGAGGTAGGGGCGATGAGTATACCCTTTGGTCGTGGCGAGGATCACGTGTTCCAGACAGATGTACCCCGGATCAATGTTGATCCGGCGGGTTCCATCGGATCGTGCATATTTTTCTTCGAGCCGATTGGTAGCCAGCTTCACATCGGGGAGACTCGGGATGGGAATGAGGCGTCCGAAGGTCATGAAGTGGCGGAAAAGGGGCTCCCCCATCTCAGGAGTGTAATAATCGGTAAGGTCAAAGGGAAATCTTTCGCTGATCGTATCCGTCTCCCCAAAGATTGAACGAAAATCTTCCGCTCCGTGGCGAAAGATCTCCTCCTCCGAAGCAATCAGGCTCATAAAAAGTTTAGCCGGTTCGGGTTCCTTCGGTCTGCCCATTCTCCTCGTCTTCTTTTTTCAGGTAGATAAAAAACTCCTTATTCCCTTTTGGGCCAAGCAGCGGCGATTTCGTAACGCCCAATACCCTTAGTCCCAGCCCCCGGCTGAAGTCTGAAATCCGCTCGATCACTTTTTTATGCAACGCCGCTTCCCTCACCACCCCTCCTTTGCCCACTTCCCCCCTTCCGACCTCGAATTGGGGTTTGATGAGGCCGAGAATGGCGCCCCCTCTCTTAAGAAATCCAAGGAGGTGGGGCAGAAATTTTTCGATCGAGATGAAGGAGGTATCGATGAGGATCAAATCGAGTTCTTCCTCCACTTCCTCCCGTCGTAAATAACGGATGTTTCTCCTCTCCAGATTCACAACCCTGGGGTCTGTTTGAAGTCTCCATGCCAGTTGTCCATATCCCACATCCACCGCGTATACTTTTTCTGCCCCTTTTTGAAGGATGCAATCTGTGAACCCTCCTGTGGAAGCCCCCACATCCATCGCCACCATCCCCCTGGGATCAATGGCAAAAGCGTTCAGGGCTCCTTCGAGCTTCTCCCCCCCGCGACTCACATAATGAGATTCCTCTTCTTGAAGTGCGAGACGGGCTTCCACGTCGATCTGGGTCCCGGGCTTGTCAATCCTTCTCCCATCGACAGCCACTTTCCCCGCCATGATCATGGCCCTTGCTCTCTCACGGCTTTGGACGATCCCTCTGTCGACCAAGAGTTTGTCAAGGCGCTCTTTTGTTGCCATCTCACAGGAAATGGTATGGTCAAGCCTCTGTCCGGTTGAGGGGGTGCCATCGCCAAAATCTATTCGGGGTCATGAAAATGCTGGCTTTCGGAGGTTTCGGACTGGCTCGTGGAAGCGGACCCGGACCATTCTTCCTCAAACATCTTCCTTACTCCGTTCATGATTCCATTCTCGTCAATTCCATATTTTTCTCGGAGCAGTGCTTGCGGCCCATGTTCTAAAAAGGTGTCGGGAATTCCCAGACGCCTCACTTGGACGGAACCCAAACCTCTCTCCTGAAAAAGCTCAAGCACCGCGCTTCCAAAACCTCCCTGGAGGACGTTCTCTTCAACGGTAAGAACTCTTCCGGTCTTCTTCGCCCAATCGCAAAGGAGGGTTCCGTCCAAGGGCTTCAGAAACCGGCTGTTGATCACGGCTGCCCGTATTCCCGCATCCGACAGCTTCTCTGCGGCGCGAAGCGCTGGATAAACGGTGGAGCCAATGGCGATGATGACTACATCCTGACCCTCTCTCAGAAGTTCTCCTTTCCCGATAGCGATCGGGTGAAGAGTCCCCTCTCTTTTCACCCCCAGCCCTTTCCCCCTCGGATACCGAAATGCCGTAGGGAAGGGACACTCCGCTGCAGTCTTGATCATGTGCTGGAATTCATTTTCATCTTTGGGGGCCATGATGACAAGATTGGGCATATGGCGGAGGTAAGAGAAGTCAAACAGGCCCTGATGGGTGGGTCCATCTTCTCCCACGATGCCTCCCCGGTCCAGCGCGAAGACGACCGGAAGATTTTGGAGACAAACATCCTGAAGGACCTGGTCGTAAGCCCTCTGCAAAAAGGTGGAATAGATGGCGACCACAGGCTTCATCCCCTCAAGGGCAAGCCCTGCCGCAAAGGTAACCGCATGCTGTTCCGCGATGCCGATATCGTAAAATCGATCGGGGAAGCACCTTGCAAATTCCTCCAGACCTGTTCCGCTCTGCATGGCGGCCGTGATGGCAACCAGTCGCCTGTTCTCCCTCGCTAATTGACAGAGCGTTTCTCCAAAGACCTCCGTATAACTCGGAGGATTCCCCAGACTGCTTCTGAGTTCTCCCGTCTCAATGACAAAGGGCGGGACGCCATGAAAACGGTCCGGACTCGTCTCCGCAGGAGGATATCCTTTTCCCTTTTGGGTGATCACGTGGACGAGAATGGGTCCCCTCAATTTCCTGATATTCTGAAAGGTCTCGATCAGATAATCCATGCGGTGGCCGTCGATCGGTCCGATATATTGCAGACCCAATTCTTCGAAAAGCAGTCCGGGTATGAGGAGGCCTTTTAGCGATTCCTCCGCGTGTTTGGCAAAACGGAGGAGTTTCTTGCCGATCCGGGGAGGAAGGCTTTCCAAGAAATTCTTTATTTCACCCCGGAACCGGTACGCAAATTGACCCGTCATGAGCCGGTTGAGATAAGAGGAGAGAGCTCCGACGTTCGGAGAGATGGACATCTCATTGTCATTCAGAATCACGATGAGATCTTGATCAACATGTCCTGTCTGATTAAGGCCTTCAAAGGCAACACCTGCGGTCATGGACCCATCCCCGATCACGGCGATCACCTTTCCCGCTTCGCCTTTGAGCCTCAGGGCCTCCGCCATCCCAAGGGCCGAGGAGATGGAGGTACCGCTATGTCCGGAATCGTAGGTGTCGTAGGGGCTCTCCTCCCTCTTCGGAAAGCCGCTTATCCCTCCGTACTGTCTCAGGGTGTGAAAGCGATCCCTCCTACCCGTTAAAAGCTTATGAACGTAACTTTGATGGCCCACATCCCATACGACTTTATCCCTCGGGAAGTCGAAAACATAGTGGAGGGCAATAGTCAGTTCTACCACCCCTAAGTTCGAAGCCAGGTGTCCCCCGTTTTTTGAAACAACGGAAAGGATCTCTTTCCGTATCTCATGGCAGAGTAGCTCCAACTCTTCAGGGTCCAATTTTTTGACATCCTGCGAGGTGTTTATCTGATCTAATACCTTCCCCATCGGTCACTATTCCTTATATCAAAAAGGTTGATGTTTTGAACTTTGGAATTTGAGCTTCATTTGAACAGTGAATCTTGTCGTTTGACATTGCTCTACCCTTCCTCCTCCTCGTTCGAGTCGGATAGAGGAGCCTCTCCAGAGCCTGCCGATGGAGCTCGTCCTGAGCCTGTCGAAGGATCAAACGGACGTGTCCTCAGGGTACCATCCTTGCCCTTCGATAGAATCTCCACTTTTTTCTCTGCCTCGTCCAGCTTCTGGTTGCAAAACCGCGAAAGCCGGATTCCCTCCTCAAAGAGTCTCAAGGATTCTTCCAAAGGAAGATCTCCTTCCTCTAATTTAGAAACGATCTTTTCCAGTTTATTGAGGGCGTCTTCAAATTTTTCTCTTGGCATTTCCATTCCTTGTCGGCTCTATCTACCCTAAGCCGTTGGAGAGAGAGGTTCAAAATTCGTATAAATATACATTTTAATTCTTTGATCCTATGGCCGTCAAGGTTTTTGCGTTTTTTCCACACTGCAGAGCAAAGCCCCTCTATAGAGTGTTACCTCCACTTTGTCTCCCTGTGCCACATGGGTCGCCTCTCGTAAGATTTGCAACGAAGGAAGCTCGCGCGTGATGCTGTACCCCCTTTGGAGGATAGAAAGGGGGCTTAACGAATCGAGCTTGCCCAAAATTGCCGCAACCCCCTGCCGTTGAATCTCCAAGGAAAATCTCGTGCCCTGCAATAGCCTCCTTCTGATCTCCGAAACAATGGACCGGAGGCTCTTCACCCTTTGGACCGGACTACGAAAAAGCAGGCTTTCACTCAGATGAAGACATTTTTCCTTCTTTCTTTTGAGAGTCCATGCAGCGAAAAATTGGAGTCGGCTGACAAAATCATCAACCCTCAAAAAATATTGCTCGACCTTCTTTCCAGGTTCCTTAAGAATCTTTATCAGATGGGATAAATGGACCCGGTATTCCTGTAAGGTCTGGAGAATTTGGCTCTTCAAACGGCCCTCCAGATAATGGAGGGTGTTTTCTATCTCCCTTCTGTCCCTGACCACCAATTCTGCCGCCGCAGAGGGCGTAGGGGCTCTTAGATCGGCTACAAAATCCGCAATCGTGTAATCGGTCTCATGGCCCACAGCGGAGATGACGGGGATTTTGGAGTGATAAATTGCTCTCGCGACCCTCTCTTCATTAAACGCCCATAAGTCCTCGAGCGAGCCTCCGCCCCGGCCGACAATGATGACGTCGACGTCCATCGATGTATTAAAATAGTCTACAGCCTCAGCGATCTCTGAGGAAGCCTCCTCCCCCTGAACTCGGACCGGATAAAGAATGATATGAAGATTTTCAAATCTCCTTTCGAGAATACGGACCATATCCTGGATCACGGCTCCGGTAGGGGAAGTAATGATCCCAATTCTTTGCGGAACCATTGGGATCGGTTTCTTTCGGGCTGGGTCGAAAAGCCCTTCTTTCTCAAGCTTCTCTTTCAATTGGAGAAAAGCCAGTTGGAGAGCCCCTATTCCTTTGGGCTCTACGGATTCCAAAATCAGCTGATAGTCTCCCCTCTTTTCATAAAGGCTGACCCTTCCTTTGCAAATAACATGAAGCCCGTCTTTAGGGACGAACCGAAGAGCGCGGGCCTGCGTTCTAAACAGGACAGCACGAACCTGACTAAACTCATCTTTCAGGGTAAGGTAGATGTGGCGGGAAGGTGGGAGCCTGAGGTTTGAAATCTCTCCCTCGACCCAGACGTCGGAAAATCTATTTTCAAGGACGTCCTTGATCTGTTGAGTGAGTTCTGAAACCGTCAAGATGTACCGAAGAGGTAGCTCCATTTTTTCTTAGCTTCTTACCTCGCTTTCATTCCCATTTCAACCCCCTTTCATTACCCCTTAAATTAAAAGGGGGATTAAGGGGAGCAGAGCGGGGTTATTGGGATAATATAACAGAAAGGGGTTAAACTGTAAAATTCGAGGATTGACTAAGAACGGAGATGGAGTTATAAAATTCAAATAGTTAAACAGGAGGGTTTAACTTTTGAAAAATTCCCCCGGATAATGCTGGCAGATTAACCCTTGTAGGAACGCGTCTATGCATTCCTGGAAAGGAAAATGGCCATGTATGAGATCTCCGTCCACTCACACTTCTCCGGCGCACACCGATTACGTTATCTTCAGGGAAAATGCGAAGAACTTCACGGCCACAATTGGAAGGTGGAGGTCTCCGTTGTGTCCAACCGTGTAGGCAAGGACGGGCTGGTGATCGATTTCGGTATCTTGAAGCGGAAGGTGGACAAAGTCCTGAAGCCTCTGGATCATACGTACCTCAACGATCTTCGCTATTTTTCGGGAACGGAACCTTCCTCTGAAAATATTGCAAAGTATATTTTTGACAGAATGAAGACCGAATTGAAGGGACATTCCGTGACCCTCAAAAGAGTGACCGCATGGGAGTCGGAGACTTCCAGCGCCACCTATTTCGGGAGGTAACCATGAATGATATTCAGAATCGGAAGGACCATCGAAGAATCGAGATCAATAAGGTCGGAGTGAAAAACATCCGTTATCCCATCACGGTCTTGGATAAGGCGAAAGGGTTCCAGCACACCGTGGCCAGTGTCAATATGTATGTGGGTCTTCCCCATCGTTTCAAGGGGACCCATATGAGCCGCTTTGTCGAAATTCTCAATAAATACAAGGGGCATATCGCTATCAAAACTTTCTCGACAATTTTGACGGAGGTCAAGCGGAAGCTGAAAGCAGAGACCGCTCACTTGGAAGTAGAATTTCCTTATTTCATAGAGAAGGAAGCTCCTGTTACGAAGTCCAGGAGCTTGATGGAGTATATCTGCCGCTTCTGCGGCTCGAGCAACGAAGAGGACGACTTTTATGTCGGAATCGTAGTTCCCATCACCACCGTATGCCCCTGCTCAAAAGAGATCAGCCAGTTCGGGGCACACAATCAACGGTCCCTCGTCACGGTCAACCTACGATTCAAGAAATTCATCTGGATTGAAGACATCGTCCAACTGGTTGAGGATTGTGCCTCCTGCGATCTCTATTCCATCCTAAAAAGGCCGGACGAAAAATTTGTGACGGAAAAGGCCTACGAAAACCCGATGTTTGTGGAGGATGTGGTGCGAGAGATCGCAAAACGATTGAAGAAGGATGTAAACATCACGTGGTTTACTGTGGAATCTGAAAACTTCGAGTCGATCCACAATCACAGTGCGTATGCCTATGTGGAAAGAGGAAACGACGATCAGTAGGCAAACGGTGGGAACTTCCCTCTTAGAGTTTCAAAACCCTTTTGGCGATGTTTGACCTTTGAATTTCTGATGTTCCATCCAAAATCTCCTCAAATTTCACCTCCCGCCAATAGCGGGAGATCGGATATTCGTCCATCAATCCGTATCCTCCGTGGATTTGTACCCCCCTGTCTGCGCAGCGCTTCGCCGTCTCCGAAGCAAACAGCTTGGCAAAGGTAGAAGCGGCAAAATAATTCTGCCCCTGGTCTTTCTGCCACGCCGCCTTATAAACCATCAATCGTGCTAATTCAACCTCCATGGCCATGTCCGCGAGCTTGAATTGGACAGCCTGAAACTTGCTGATAGCTCTCCCGAACTGTTCCCTCTCCCGGGCATACGACAACGACACATCGAAGATGGCCTGGGCCAATCCTACGGAATGGGCCGCAAACCCAATGCGACTGGTCTGGAGAGCCATCAGAAATTGGGAGATCCCTTTATCGGGGTTGCCGAGAATATTTTCCTTTGGAATATGGCAGTCGTCAAAAATCAGCTCTCTGGTTTCCGAAGAACGATATCCCATCTTATTGTACTTCTGACCGAAATTATAACCGCCCACCCCCGTCGGGACGATGAAGTTGGAAACTTTCTTCCTTCCTCTCTCCTCCTCCCCTGTCACAGCGGCAATGATCACCAGGCTGTTATGCTTGAGGCCTGCGTTGGTGATGAATTGCTTCGTCCCGTTGATGACCCATTCCTCATCTTTCAGAACGGCTCTCGTCCGAATCGCACTGGTATCCGAACCGGCCTGAGCTTCGGTCAACCCGAAGGCGCCGATCTTTTCCCCTGTTGCCAAAGGCATCAGCCATTTCTTTTTCTGATCTTCTGTCCCGAGGGTGCAAAGGAGGTTCATCGGGAGCGTTACGGAATCTACGAGGGAGGTGCCTAAGGAAGCGTCTCCACGACTGATCTCCTCGATGGCAATGATCATGGAGAGCCAATCCAGCCCGCCTCCGCCGCACTCTTCAGGAAAAGGAATTCCGCAAATACCCAGGTCGCCCATTTTTTTCCATACTTCATACGGGAATTGGCCGGTTGCGTCCAATTCTTCCGCGATAGGCATGATTTCATTCTTGGAAAAATTCCTGCACAAGGCCCTGATCATCTCTTGTTCAGTAGAAAGCTTAAAATCCATATCCCTCCTTGCAGGGAGAATAGCTTTTGGCAAACCATCTGTTACATCCAACAGGTTGAAATGACCGGGGGGCCGCAAGGGTGCTACTTCGTTCTTCCGGTTCTTGTCTTGGCCAGATCCCAACAATAGTCATAGATATGAAGTCCCTTGCTGCAGGCAATGATCTCTCCGTCTTCGACTCCTATCTCCTTTGCCATGTACTCTTTCAACAGCTGAAGGCCGGCGAGATTGGACGGGAACCCAGCCCACAAGTCCCACGAGCGGAAATAGAGCATGAAATGGAGTTTTCCGTCACGAACGCGCGTATCGACGCCGCGAAGGCATTGCGGGTCCTCAAGCAAAATCGAACTGGCATTGCCCACCGCCATATAGGCTTGGTTGGTATTCAGCCCCTCTTCCCGGTACATGCGAATGACCTCATCAATCTGTTTCTCAAGATCTTCTCCGTACGTGTAAGCTTCGTGAACATCCTTCCTTGAGGTGATCAACTTTTCAATGTACTGTTCCACATATTCCATGGAGGTGGGAGGGGGGACGTTGCATCCCGGAGGAATGTCAGGGATAAGGGGTCTTGTCGCGGGATGCGTGATCTGGACAACCATATAATCATATTCGATCCTTTTATGCCCCTTGAAGCTCCCTCGGTCAATCGTATATTCAAATCCTTTATCAAAGATATTATAGACACACTGAAACCACGCATCCGGCAAATCTCTTGCTTGAATAAATTCAATCTTCATCGTCTCCTCCGGCCTTTTTGATCAATTGATTTTTCTTAACTTAATCGCTCTGAGATTGTCAACCAACCTCGCGCACAAACATCTGGACATTTCACAGCAAATCTTGTATCTTAATCATACACGAAAACGCTAATCTGCACCATTCATCTAACGTCCTTCAACGATTCGGGGAGTAGCGCAGCCTGGTAGCGCGCTTGGTTCGGGACCAAGAAGTCGGGAGTTCAAATCTCCTCTCCCCGACCATTTTTTAAAAATATGTCAAGATTTTTAAGCGGTTTCAAAGGTTAATTCTTGAGAGGGTATTTGAATTTTTGAATTTCTCACCATTTTCTCACCGGCAGACGAGCGTGTCCGTATATATAATAGATTACATGATTATCCTCTTTCGAATAACCGGCAAAACCTAATTGATCTTCAACTTAGGATTGCCAACTTATTTCACCCCCTTTTTCATTTATTTGCATACGGTTCTGTATAGAATCTCACCTATTGATCCCGGATTGATGGAACTCCATTCAGTTTGTTGGGATAGATTAGATGAAATGATTTTTGCGTCCCGGGAGTACGAAGTTGATTGTAAAACGCGGTTTTTTTGGCCTACACAGTTGACCTCCCATAAAATTAGCGTATAACTCAAATCTTCGTAACGTTTTCCCAGTTCTTTAACTTGCAAAGCTACCCCTTCGTTAGAATAAACTAACCTGACCCAGGTTCTAACAATATGCTTGGATGGATGAGTGATATTGGCTCCATCGTAATAGATTACTCCAATCTCAGCTTGTGTTTCTGCAAAAAGCCTCCAATCGGCCGCTCGCTTCCCTGCACAGCCAAAGATAACAAGTCCGATGAATATAAATCCCAATTTAAATGATAAGGATTTCATTTGGTCACCCCATTCTTCACTTGTTATGCCATTTTTGCTATTTCAAGATTCACTACGTTCACCTTTTCTAAAAACTCTCCCTTGGTGAATATTCCCTTTTCTATAAGCAAACGAACAACGGCATCCTGCGAGACTAATAGAGACGTAATGAGTTGCTCAGGTAAAAGACTTTGTTTAGGATCAAGACCGATTGCCATGCGGGTTATCTCCTTTCTTATTTTCTTTGGTCAATCCCTTATTCGACCCCAGGTAATTTTCCATCTCTGGATTGAATCGGAGTTCTGCCGGATTTCAGTCTACTTTGCTGTTCTATATATTCAGCATGGCTAATAACCTTGCCATTCCTATCGGCCTTATATTCAAAACACCATTCTTGTCTATCCCATGGTTGAAGCAATCTGCTTGTTTTCTGGTAGTAAAACCAATAAATATATTTCACAGCATCTTTATTGTTGTAGTAAGTATTCTCGTCACAAACAGCACCAGGAATACATTCAATTTCCACTCTTGCTGGCCTTCCGTACTTGCTTTCAACCTTCGTAAGCGTAAGGGCACTACATCCACTCAACAGCACGATAGCTACCAAAACAAACATAGTCTTTTTCATGCTTTTCCCCTCCCCTTCTTTTCAAACCTCTCCCAATATTCATCAATCGCACGCCTTAAAATTTCACTTCCTGTAGGTTTTGTCAAGCATTTCTTTGGACTCTCTCGTCTCGTAACTTTCTTCCTCCTACCAGTAATTGTGTTATAGAGAGAATAAACTAGAGAGAGTGAAAGGCAGGAGAACGAACTTCTTCCTGGGTCAAGAGCCCTAACTTCAGTGTGTTCCCTGCCTCCCGTAGCCCTGATAAGTTGATTGGGTCCAAGAACCCTGGTTACGATGGAGGTTTG
>Ga0208821_1000648_pt1 | contig 25009 bp, 30 predicted proteins | sample June2015DPH_20_5_FD_184720 | JGI IMG/M metagenome (GOLD analysis project Ga0208821, IMG submission 184720) | Peatland microbial communities from SPRUCE experiment site at the Marcell Experimental Forest, Minnesota, USA - June2015DPH_20_40... | ecosystem: Environmental > Terrestrial > Soil >... | reverse complement strand
CATCATTTGCTTTTTTCGGTTGGCCGTTCAATTCACGGCCCGGTGGATTTTCAATGCTACATCGCCTATCAATTTACCTTCGATAACAGTCTGTTCCATTTCTGGAGTGATTCACATCATGGAGGTCTGCCATAAAATCCTCCTTGTTTGAGCCTGATACTGGCAACCGTCTTCGATATTAAACTCGGTCAAAAAACCTTCAACGAAACCTTCAACGATTTCTTCAATAACTGCGAACAAAGCTCATGGACCGAGCAGCGCGCGATAGAAGCGATACGGGAACGCCGTCGCCATTGTCAGCGGACGGTCAAAACCAACCAGGGAGGGTCGAATGAAAACCAGCCACTTTGAGGGACGCATTGCGTTGAGTGCCGTGAGAACGGCACAAAGACGCGATGAACATACTCAACGTGAGCCTGCAACATTCGATTTTGACATTGGCGGCGCATGGCTGGTCGCACCGGCGGATTGCGCGCGAACTGGACCTCAACCGGGAGACGGTGGGCAAATATCTGCGACTGGCCCGGTCAAAACCGGCCATTTCGACCCCCGGCTCGGAGTCTGACCCGGCGGCAAAACCAGCCATTTCGACCCCCGGCTCAATGGCGGGTCGGCAGAGTCTTTGCCAGCCGTGGCAGCCGCAGATTGAAGCGGCGGTGTTAGTCGGGTTGAGCGCCCAGCGGATTTATCAGGACTTGGTGGGCGATTACGGTTTCAGTGGCAGTTATCAGGCGGTCAAACGATTTGTGCGGCAGTTGCGCCAGACCCAGCCGATCCCGTTCATGCGGATGGAAGTGGAGCCGGGGATTGAGGCGCAGGTGGATTTTGGCCAAGGGGCCTGGGTGATGGTGGACGGCAAGCGCAAGCGGCCGCATTTGTTTCGGATCGTTTTGAGCCATTCGCGCAAGGGCTACAGCGAAGCGGTCTGGCGGCAGACGACCGAGAGCTTCATCCGCTGTCTGGAAAATGCGTTTCGCTATTATGGCGGAGTTCCCAAAACGCTGGTGATTGACAACCTGCGTGCCGCCGTGACGCGGGCGGACTGGTTTGATCCCGAACTCAACGCGAAGGTGGCGGAGTTTTGCCGACATTACGGCACGGTGATGTTGCCGACGCGCCCGGCGATGCCGCAGCACAAGGGCAAGATCGAGGCGGGCGTTAAGTTTGCCCAGAACAACGCGCTCAAGGGCCGCAGCTTCGAGAGTCTGTCCGCGCAAAACCTGTTTCTCTCGGATTGGGAAAGTGGCGTGGCCGACACCCGCATTCACGGCACGACCCGGCAGCAAGTAGGCAAGGTGTTCAACGCCGTGGAACGCCCGCAACTGTTGCCCTTGCCGGAGAGTTTGTTCCCGGCGTTTGAAGAAGCCCCCCGCACGGTGCATCGGGATGGCTACATTGAGTTACAGCGATCATATTACTCGGTGCCGCCGGAGTATGTCGGGCGGCAGGTCTGGGCACGCTGGGAGTCCCGGCTGGTGCGGGTGTTCAACCAACGCCGGGAAGTCATCGCCGTCCATGCGCTGGTCGAGCCGGGAAAGTTCGCCACCGATCCGAACCATCTGCATTCCCCGCACCGGCACGTCATCCAGCACGGTCTGGATTATCTGCTGGATCGCGCCCGGTTGATCGGTGCGCACACCGGCAGTTGGGCCCAGGCGATGGTACAACAACGCGGTCCCATCGGCATCCGGGTCTTGCACGGCCTGTTGTCGCTGGCCGGCAAACATCCCGTATCTGCCTTGGAACGCGCCGCCCAAATCGCGTTGCATCATGGCGCCTGGCGCTTGCGCGACCTGCGCGCCTTGCTGGAACAGGCCGGGCCGGCACCGCAACTGGACTTTCTGGAAACGCATCCCCTCATCCGCAGTTTGGACGCCTACCAGCACTGCGTCCCCGATTGCTTTGCTCCCTCAACCATTAACCAAGAACCATCCCTATCACCATGAACACCACCAGCCTCGAAACCACCCTAAAACAACTCCGTCTCTCCGGCCTGGGCCAGACCTTGAGCGTCCGGCTCCAGGAAGCCGCCGCCAATCGTTTGAGCCACGCCGAGTTTTTGGAACTTATTCTTCAGGATGAACTCAACGTCCGCCAGCAACGCCAGTTGGAGCGCCGCACCCAGGCTGCCGACTTCCACAGCCTCAAACCGCTGGAGGACTTCGACTGGAGCTTCAACCCCTCCGTTCACAAAAAGGAGATTTTCGATCTGGCCAGCGGCAAGTTCATCCGCGAAGCCAAAGATATTTTGTTCCTCGGCCCGCCTGGCGTCGGCAAAACCCATCTGGCCCAGGCCATCGGTTACGAGGCCATCAAGATGAACTTCCTGGTGCTCTACCGTTCCATCTTCGATCTGGTCCGGGACTTCCTGAAGGACGAAGCTTTCAACCAGCAGGACAAAACCCTGCGCAAATACTTGAAGCCCGATCTGGTCATTATTGACGACATGGGCCTCAAACAGTTGCCCAAACACTCCGGCGAATACCTGCTGGAAGTCATCATGCGCCGTTACGAAAATCGTTCCACCATCATGACGAGCAACCGGCCACTGGAGGAATGGGGCAAGTTGCTCTGCGACGTGCCCACCGCCGGCGCCATCCTGGATCGGTTCCTGCATCACGCCCAGGTCATTGCCATCACCGGCAAAAGCTATCGCGTCAAGGAAGCGCCGGGGGTCAGCACGGAAAACAAGAAAAACCGGAAGAACAGCGAACCCGCGACCGCCGGGGACGCGAGCTAAGGCTCGCAGCTCGGCCCCGGCTCGTTTAGCCGGCAGCCGGAGCCGGCACGACGTTCAAACACAAGAAACCTTGCATCCAAACATGAACCTGTTATGAAATCCACGCCTCAGAGTGGCTGGTTTTGATTCGACCCCGACTGGCTGGTTTTGAAGTGACCGGTGACATCGCCATTGAATCGGTGAAAGTAAAGGGCGCCGTGTTGGTGTAAATGTTGCACCAGTTCACCAAATTCGTTGAAGCCTGGATGATGGTTGAATAAGATGGTTGAGTATAATATGGAGACGGCATTAAAACAGTGAGTTGAAAGCCGCCATTGGTTGCCACAGCCTGCAACTCAGGCAGGGGCTGGAATGCCAGTCCAACCGGTTCGCCAACGCCAAATCCAGAAGCGAAAACGCTCTCCACGCCGCCCGGAGTGATCTTGACAATGTCATACGCCGCTGTATTGGCCACAAACAGATCGCCCGTGCTATTAAAGGCTATCCCATTAGGAGTGTCCAAGCCGGAGATGAAGGTGCTTTTCGTTCCGTTTGTCGTGATCTTAGTAATGTTGTCGCCAGTCTGATTCGATACAAATAGATCGCCTGTGCTGTTAAAAGCCAATCCAGCGGGAAAAGACAACCCGGAAGCGAACGTGCTTTGCGTTCCACCAGGCGTTATTTCCGTGATGGTGCCGTTCTGCTGATTCGCTACGAACAAATTACCTGCGCTGTTAAATACCAATGCTTCAGGACCTTTCAATCCAGAAGCGAATGTGCTTTGCGTTCCGCCTGGCGTAATTTCATAAATATAGCCGCCGTGATAATCCGATACAAAGAGATCGCCTGCGCTGTCAAAGGCCACTCCAACAAGAATGCCTCCCACGGAACCAAAGGTGCTTTGCGTTCCACCCGGCGCAAATTCATAAATGTCACCGTAATAATTACCCACAAACAGGTCGCTCGCGTTGTCAAAGGCCAATCCACGAGGTTGATCCAAACTGGTAGTAAAGATGCTTTCCTTGCCGTTCGGCGTGAATTCACAAATCGCGCCGTTGCCGGGGCCATTTACCGACACGAACAGATTCTGCGCCCACCCGCTCCCAGCCATTAGTAGGACCGCTCCCGCACAGACGACTCCGCCGAATGAATGACACGCGGCACGAATAGAGGATTTGAATTTCGTTTTCATAGGGTTGCTTTTTGGAGGTCAACCACTGCCGTCAGGTTAAGAATTTGTAGTAAAAAGAACAAGGCGTGTCAAGTTTTTTAATGCGAAACCATATCGGCAAGCTAAATCACAGTCAGTCCGCTTCGCGTGCCGCTGTCCAGATACCTATGCGATAGACACCTCAATACACCAGCACCAGCACCGCCGCATCCTGCGCCGATTTCACCACATCCTCAAACTTCCGGTCAGCCGTGACTGGCGCTTTCAACTTGCTCGCCACATCCGGCACCGATTCCAGGAAGCTCAACAGAAAACTGCTCTTGATCGCGTAATTCACATTCTCCGGCAACGCGCCCGTGGCCGCCAGCGCCGCCGCAGCGTTCAGCTTGGCCGACACGATGCCGATGATGTTGCCATGCTCAGTCATGACTTGACTTACCCTGCCGGGTGTGGGTCTGCTTGAGTCTGTCATCCGCATAACGCGAAAGCCATGAAGGACGCAAACTGGCAGCGGGAATTCCGGCACGCGCAGACCGTGAAGACCTACCGCATCAATTCACGGCCATTCAAACGGATTGCCTATGGCCGGGAGACGGCGGACTGGGGCGCGGAAATACATGATTGCCCCGACTGCGGGGTCGCCAGCGGCTGTCTGCATTTGCCCGGCTGCGATGTCGAACAGTGCCCGCGCTGTGGCGGGCACGCGGCGTCCTGTGAGTGTCCGTACGATGACCGGCCGGATTCTGTTTAGCCGGACGCAGGAGTCAGCAGGGACAGGGCCTCGCCAACTCACGAGCGGCGTTGCGGCTTTTTGAGCCTGCGCCGGATTTGGAACACCGACACAGATGGGTCAAGCGACTTGGCGCACCATGTTCTGGCCGCCGTAAGGATTGGGGGCGCGAACGGAGCACTCCGGGTCATCGCACCACTGGCCATCGACGATGAACCGGTAGTTGTTTTTCTTATGCTGAGCTGAGCATAGGAAAAAGAATTTTTTATTCATTGGCCATCCCGATGCCGGTGAACGCAGCGCGGTGATCTACACCCTGCTGGGCAGTTGTCGTCGGCACGGGATTAACCCATTTGATTACCTGAAAGATTTGTTCACCCGTTTGCCCGCCGCCAAGATCACTCAAATCAAAGAGTTCACACCCACAGCATGGGCCCGGGCCAAAGCGAGGGAGGAAATGGTCTCTCTGGTCGCTTGAACAAACCGAGGCGCAAGGCGCAGTCAAACTTCGGCGGCGATCCGTGCGGCTTCACCACGGCCTGCCATCAATTCTGTTTAATCCTTGCTTTAGTAATATTTATTTGCCATATTAAAAGCTCGATTCAGGTCAGAGCCAGTTTCCGTAACGTCGGGAGCGGTTTGTGCAAAGCCAGAAACCATCGGAATCAACTGGGGCCATGGTGCGCCGTTTTGGCGTGGGCTGGCTTGGTTCATCGGTCTGCTCCCGTAAAGCCCGTTCTCCCCGCAACCGGTTTTATTTCCCGTTCGTCATTCCCTTCATCCCGCAAACTCTGAAAAGGTTTATTTATGAAAAAACAAATTAAACACCTCCTGCTCGCGCTGGCATTGCTGGCGCTCTCAACCCTTAACTCGCAACTCTCAACCGTCTTCGCCCAAGGCACGGCGTTCACGTATCAGGGCCAGCTCCAGAACAACGGCAGTCCGGCCAGCGGCACCTACAACCTGACCTTCTCACTGTTCAACACCAACATCACCGGTGTGCCCATCGCCGGGCCGGTGACCAACAACGCCGTGATCGTCACCAACGGCCTGTTCACGGTGCTGATTGATTTTGGCCCCGGCGTGTTCACGGGCGCAACTAACTGGTTGCAGATTGGCGTGGAGACCAACGGCGTCAGCAGTTTCACCTCACTGACACCGCGCCAGGAATTGACGCCGACGCCCTACGCGATTTACGCCGAAAACGCGACCATGCTGGCGAACGGAACGGCTATCGGAGCGGGATCGGGCAACGCGATTTCGACCAGTGGCGCGACCGACTCGTTTATTGGTGGCGGCAGCGCCAATGGGGTGCTCTCCAGTTCCGTCTATTCCACCGTCGCCGGCGGCCAAGGCAATGTTGTGGGAGCCAGTGCTGGCTGGTCAACCATTGCCGGTGGGGACAACAACCAGAGCTATTCCGGTTGGGGAGCCATCGGTGGCGGCGGCGGCAATGTAATCTCGAACAACTCGCCGTTTGCCGTCCTCGCAGGTGGCGAGAACAATCTCATTTCCTCCAACGCGCAACTCGCCGTCATTGGCGGCGGGTTCGCCAATACGAACAGCGGCCAATATGCGGTGGTTCCCGGCGGGGCGAACAATTATGCGCAAGGGAACTACAGTTTTGCAGGCGGCAACCGGGCCAAGGCCACCAACCAGGGGGCCTTCGTGTGGGCCGATTCCCAAAATGCCGACTTTGGCTCCACCACCAGCAACCAGTTCAGCGTGCGGGCCCAAGGTGGTGTGCAATTTGTCACCTCGGGTGCTGGTGTGATACTGGATGGTCAGCCGATGCTGGCCGGCACGGTGGGAGAATCCCAGATTGATGATGGCGGTGCGGCTGCCTACCAGGTGTTTCAGCATACCGTCCAATCCGTCGGCGGCGACAGCTCAATACCGTTTGCCGATCTTTTGCCGATCAAGGCAACGAATGGGGTGACACCGTCCTTTGCGCTTACGCTGAATGGCTCGGCGTTTGGGTCAGTGATTGGCTTTTCCGGCAACGAAGGAGTTTCCCAGCCCTATTCCTACGTTGTCGATGTGCTTTACTCCGGCACGGCAGTGAGTCCCGACGGTCAACTCGGTCTTAACGGCCGCCTGACTTACACGCGAAACGGCCGCACGACGAGTTTTGGCGGCCTCGTCACCGCCTGCACCCTTTCAGCCTCCAACGGTGCAAGTCTGCTTTATACGTTTCGTCTGGAATCCCCGTTGGCCTCCATGTCCCTTTCGACAGACTACCATATTTACCAATTCACGAATGCTCCGGCGCTGGCCGCCGCCGTGTATTCGAGCGCCACGGCCAACACGGCAGCTCAGAGCCTGACCACAAGCTATACGGCCCATGACAATCTCATCCAGTTTGGGGAGACGGATTTGAACTTTTTCAGCCGCATCCTCGAATACGAAGGGATTTTCTACTTCTTCAACCAAAGCGCCAGTCCGCCCAGCCTGGTTTTGGGCGACAGCACGTCCGCCTACCTGTCCTCGCCCAACTCGCCTTTTCCCTATTACGGAAACCTGAACACCAACGTTACGTCTGGCGCGGAGTACATCCAGACTTTTCAGATGGCGTTTCACCAGTCAACGCTGACTTCCACAGTCAGCGCGTATAACTTTACCACTCCCGCGACATTGCAGAGCGCAACCGTTTCCGGGACGGAAGGAGTCGGCTCGCTGTTCGAGTTCGGCTCTTCATCCGTCCAGACCACGGCGTATGACCAGTTGATAGCGCAAGTGCGCCAGGACCGCCAAACTGCCGCTCGCGCCGCCATCGCCGGCTCCGGCACGGCTCCGGATTTGCGCGCCGGTTACACCTTTGCGCTCAATGACCAGACCGGGGCGGGGTTGGGTAGTTCTTACCTGGTCACCTCCATTCACCATGCCGGCTTTGTGCGCGTGACGAATGGAGTCAGCACACTCTTTTACGGCAACCAGTTTGAAGCCATCCCGGCTTCGTTAAATTACCGGCCGCCGCTGGCAACGCCCAAGCCGCAGGCTCAACCTAGCATCGCCGTCGTCACCGGTCCCTCAGGGCAGGAAATTTATGTGGATCAATATGGTCGCGTGAAGGTGCAGTTCAAATGGGACCGTTATGGCGCCCTTGACCAGAACTCCAGCGCCTGGATTCGTATGACCAGTCCCATGGCCGGCTCCAACGGCCGTGGGATGATGTTTCTGCCGCGCATTGGCGACGAAGTGCTGGTTTCGTTTGTCGAGGGAGATCCCGACCAACCCGTGATTACCGGCAGTCTTTACAATGCCAACAATACGCCACCTTATGCGCTGCCGGCTAACAAGGCGGTTTCGACCATCCGATCCACCGGTACCATAGGCCAGCCCACGGAGGTCAATGAGATCAAATTCAATGACACTGCCGGGAGTCAGACATTCACGATTCAGGCGGCGAAGGACTTGAGCGTCATAGCAGCCAACAACACCACTCTTTCCGCCGGTAACAGCCTGAGTGTTACGGCAACTGGTAGCGCGACGCTTGCAGCCGGTACTAGCCTGAGTATTTCGGCAACCGGTAACGCCACCCTTTCCAGCGGCGGTGGCCTGAGCGTTCAAGCCGGCACGCAGACAACCTTTAGCGGTCCGGTTTCCGTCGGCGCTCTTTCCGCCACGAGCGTGTCCGCAGGCTCCCAATCGGTGACTGGGGGTATGAATATCGATCAAGCCAACCTCAACAACGGCACTGTTTCGGCCAATGCCTTGACCTTTGGCGCCGGGAGCGGCGAAGGCATCGGTTCCCAGCGCACCAGCGGGGCCAATCAATACGATCTTGTTTTTTACACGGCCAACGCCGCGCGAATGAGCATTCTCAACAACGGCTACGTTGGCATCGGCACGAGCCTGCCGACGGCGCCACTCCATGTTCAAGGCAATCAGACCGGCAGTTTTGCCAACGCCACTGTCCTCATCGCCAACACCAACAGCACTTCTACCTCCGGCCCGGCGTTGCGGGTGCAATCCAACGGCACCGGCCAATACGGCGCGCTGTCGGTGTCGGCCAACAATCTGACGGGGCCGATTGCCGAGTTTGGCAACGCGAACACCTGGGTTGCGACCATTGCCAACGACGGCACCATCACCGCCACCGCGTTCAACTCCACCAGCGACCGGAACGCCAAGGCCAACTTTGCACCGGTCAACCCGGCGACAGTGCTGGCCAAAGTGGCGGCCCTGCCGATCTCGGAATGGAATTTCAAGACCGACCCGGCGGATCAAAAACACCTCGGCCCGATGGCGCAGGATTTCCACACCGTGTTCGGCTTGAACGGCGCGGATGACAAGCACATTTCTGTCGTGGACGAAGGCGGCGTCGCCCTCGCCGCCATCCAGGGATTGAACGAGAAGCTGGAAGTCAGAAGTGAGAAGTTAGAAGCGGAGAATGCGGAATTGAAGGCGAAGGTGACGGATTTGCAGTCACAGCTTGACGGGCTGCAAAAGGCCGTCGCCCGGCTCGTGGACAAATCGGCAAGCCCGCTTGCCCTGAACACCCCACCGCAGGAGGCGAAATGAAAACGCGCAGCGTCTTGGAGTGCGGTGGCTGTGACACCGCTTTTAAACCCGTGGGTCGCGGGACATTTTTGACTCCGTTGATGATCATTCACCGGCGGGAAAGCGGCGGCGTGCTCCGCTTGCCGCCGCAGTCCAAAACCTCGCGGCTGTGGTTGATTGCTTTCTGTTTTCTGCTTTCAGCTTTCGGGCGTCAGGGCAAAGCTATTCCATTGACTGGTATAAAGTTTCCGGCGGCGGCGGAACGAGCACCAATGGCCAATACGCCGTCAGCGGCACCGTCGGCCAGCATGACGCGGGCGGGCCGATGACCGGCGGCAGTTACTCGCTGACCGGCGGTTTCTGGGCGCTCTTCTCCGTGGTGCAGACGCCCGGCGCGCCGACGTTGTACATCACCGGCTCGGGCAACACGGTGACGGTGTATTGGCAGGATGTATCCGGTTGGAGTTTGCAGCAGAACAACAATCTGGCTGTGCCTGCGGGCTGGACGGGCAGTAGCGGCGTGACGACCTCCAACGGCACCAATTATCTGAACATCACGTCGCCCGCGGGGAATTTATTCTTCCGATTGAGCAATCCCTGAAACAAGTGAAGCAAATTATCTGACACCTAACGCCAGACGTGCTTGACCAGACGCATAGAAGCGCCAGATAACTGGCCGGAAGCAGTGAAATGGAAAGTTCACACAGGAAAGATACAGCCAATCATCCTGACCCCGAGTCATGCGGGACGGGTCGTAAGGCCCATCACGAAGCGTTGACAGGGGCAGATGCGGGCGAGGTATCGAGCCGCGAAATCCGAACCTCCGGGTCGCCGACGCTGTTATGCGAAGCGGAAGGCAACATGACGGTGAACGCCAAGGCGAGTTCACCGGCAGACCCGCGCGGTCGCAGACCCTCAGCACGCATCGAAGCTTCCAGCGCAGGAACTGGGAGACCCCGCACCTCTCCAAGCGAAGAAAAGCGCTTGGAGCGCCCCTCGAAGGCAGTTAGCCAAACGGTGGGGATGAGTGGGTGTGGGGAGTCGGATGAGTCCGTAGTATCGAAGAAGCCAGCGAACAGAATCCAGAAGTCCCAATGGGACTTCCCGGAGGCGGAGTTGGTGGAGAAAAGGGACTCAATCAAGAGGAACACGTGCCAGCCTGGCACCTCCCGGACACAGAGCCGGAAACATGAGGTGTCACCCGGGTTGGAACGTGTGCGACGAAACGAACGTTTCGACGCCAGAACTCAAGATAAGAGCCGAGTGCGGTAATACCGCCTGCTCGGATCTGTGCGGGGGGCCGGAGGCAACTCCGGTCCCTACCGCGACCGGTCAATTCGCACCGGCTCGATGCAGCGCGCATTATCCGTTTTCGGGCTGTTCACCAAGTCGCTGACCGGATAATCTCGCGCACATGAAACTCCAGGCCTACGTCTTCTGCGGCTGTTAATATGCGCGCCCTGATTTCCTACGAACGCTACACCGAACTCCTGTCCAAGCACATCCAACGCACCATCATCCCGGCGGAGGTGGAGGACAACGCCCGCTTCGAAGCCGCGCATCAGGGATCCGAACGGAAGTTCTGCCCAAAATGCAACGTCCCCGTCTGGACATTCCTTGAACCCTACCGTGTGGCCCACGACATCGCAAAATGCCCCGGCAAACCCGACGCCCAGATCCTATGACCCTTGATCTCCCAAACGTGCTGACCAAACGGGAGAAGTTGGTGGTTCGCCTCCGTGACCAAAAGAAACTGGCATTTCCTAAAATCGCCGATCAGCTCGGCGTGACCGATGGTCGGGTCTGGCAGATATATCACGCCGCCCGCAAAAAGATCCAGTTTCCCCCCAACGGCCTGTCGCATCGATCCAATCGCCTACTGACCATCGCCGGCTTTACGGTCGAGAAGGAAGCCATCGCCCACGCCCTCCGGACTGGTAAACTTTATTCCAGCAACCAACCGCCCAACTACGGCCGATACACCCACCGAGAAGTTTGTCGCTGGGCTGGCGTTGACCCTGCGACCCTGAAGTGGCACAGCCAAGAATCCAAACCCTATCCTGCCAACGGATTATCCTACCGGGCGAACAACTTGCTGAAATATGCCGGCATCTCCGCCACGAAAAAGGCCGTCCACCAAGCCCTCAAACAAGGCGACCTGCTACCCACCAAACGTCCGGTCGGCTATGGCAAGATCACGCACGCCGAACTCCGTCGCTGGGCCGGCGTTGAACCGAGGACTAAAATATATGCCAGAAGAAAAAGCAGGTGATGATTTATTGGACATGGGTAAAGCCTACCATGAGGCCGGCCATGCCATTCTTCAGAGCATCTTCGGAATGACCGTCATGAACGTCTCGATCCGGCCAGCAACTGAAGACACGGGGGGGTATACCATGAAAAATGAAAACGGATTGACCGGCAGAGAAATAGAAAAGGAAGATACACTTGAAGAGTCGCTTGAGGTTTGCGGCCAACAATTGAAAATAAATAAAAGATTTAAAGATCTGTTGGATGATGCAAGTTTGACCATTTCTGATTTAAATGAGTGCGCGCAAAGAATCTGCCAGTGGATGCAGAAGAAAGGTTGGTTCCGTTTCAACCACACTATTACTTTTGTGGTCGATCAGATTCCTCGCGGCAACACCCAATTCTTATTTGTGTACAAACCCGCCAATACCAACAATATCAACAAAGAAATCCCCACAGAAACAACGGGGATTATTTGTGCATACTCTTATAAATTTAGAGAGGAGGTTGCTAGTGCGCAAAAGGCAATTACTGATTCTGGAAAGAAAGACCCAGCTAAGATTCTAAGAGAAATGCTTCACCTCTGCATCGGTTTTAAAATCTCCCATGAGATGTGCCACGCATTCGGAATTAATTACCAGAATGGGCTGTTTAAAGGTATGGAATTAGAGGATTTAGAATTGTTGACCGATTGTTCAGCTTACGCGAGTTGCAGCGAATTCATCGGAGAAGGTAGCGCTTGTCTGGGAGCGCCTTACATCCAAGAAGCGCTTAAGAAAGCTGGGGACGGCGTCAATGCAGATTCTGTAAAGCGGCTAGTTGCACGTGTCATTGCAAATCCAGTAATATGATGGAAGACTGAACGGAGTCCACAGCGTGCTTGTCGTCGATGATGTGTTTTCAAGAGGCATCACTATTGGCGCAATACTCAGTCATCTGTGCAATTTAGGATTGCAGGCCGGTGCTACCGTGATGGCGTTCGCGCCATTGTGGGTTCCGGGCAACTGATCGATTGCCGTATTGTGCATACAAACAATGTGTCATCACCAATGCTCGGCAATTCATCTGCTCGACCCTGCGGATTTCGAGGCCGACGCTTTATCGATACGTGGCGATGAAATAATGTGTTACACTGTTAGGGCAAATCAAAGATGAAATCTAAAAAGCATGAGCGGCTATCATTGGCAAATATGCCGAAAACCTTCATGGAAGAAACAGGGATGACGCTTGCGGATTATTCAGTCGCATTGGGCTACGCCAAAAACGGAGAAATAAAAAAATTTAAACCGATTGGTTCTGGGGTACTGGTTCGCAAAGGTAACCGGTACGGTCTTTTAACCGCACACCATTGTATACACTCACCCGGCCCAGAACTGCATCTGGGGTGGTTTGGCGGCGATGCGCTTACCTTGGTAATCCGAAGAGGCCGGAGTGTTATTGTGCAATCTCAGGACGTAAATGAAATCCCTCTTGCAACACCAACGTCCATAGAATTTGGCCCGGATTTAGCATTTTTGGAGTTTCTGTCCAAACCACTGATCGGTTCCATAAAAGCAATTAGCTCTTTTTGGCCACTTGATAAAAACCCCGACGAAATAAAAAAAGGCTTTGGTAAAAAAGGAACGCTGTTCGCCGTGATTGGTTTTCCGGGTGTTCATCAAGATACAAAGCGGGAAGGGTTGACGATACGTCATATCATTAAGCACATGGCGTATTATTTTGTCATAAAACCGGGTAACACATTTGAACGAGACGGCTGGGATTATATCGAAGGTGATTGCGAGTACTTCAACCAGCGGGATGCCTTGGGCCAACTGCCCGACACTTTTGCAGGCGTCAGTGGCGGCCCTGTGTGGGGCTTGCAGTTACATCGTGATAAGCCTGACGGTAAAATAACACTTGCGGATCATGCGCTCATTGGCATTGCGTTTTTACAGACGCCAATAAAGCGCAAAAGACGCCAGTTACGTGCGCATTTTATCAGGTCAATCTACGAAACTGCATGGAGTAAAATGAAGTAGCGACATATTCTTGACCGTCTGGCTATGGCTTACTACGCCAATTGGGACTATGATACGTATCGCCCACACGTGCTGCGGAGGGATACGCGGATTTATTGGGGCGCAGGGAATCAGGCACAGGCTTCCGGCCGGTGTGTGGGGACGTTTATTGGCGAAAACCCCGGCGCGGGTCATGCCGCTGGACAACAGACCGGGTGGGGTATACTGGTCGAAGGCGCATCAAAACGGCCCGGCGACCAAACACTGCGTTTTCTTCGTGACGCATGGGTAGCTGCCGTAAATACCGCAGGCAAATCTCCGCCGCGTGACGACGATTACATTGAAGTGCTCAACACGTACTATTTCCGGTGCCCAGAATCCGGCGGGCAACTCCAAAACTGGCGGGCACTTGGCAGTCGGGCGATTTACTTTCAAAGCATTCATCGCGATGCAAAGTTTGTGATCTTGGGTTGGGGCAAGGTGATGAATGATTCGGACGAATGCCGTGATCTATTGGCAACGCTGTCCGGCCAACCCGTAATCGTTTCTAATGTATACGGAACCGTGACCGTGTTACCTCCACCCGTTCGATACCCCCTCCCGTTTTATCCGGCCCAACCTTCGGCGATTGCTCGATGGGGCAACAGCAAGACTTTTTTCAAAAACATTTCAGGCAAGCTCGTCTCTTTTGTTTAAACTATATTGACCCGTGCAGAATTGTTTTTTAGTGTTGACGCATCGTGAAGAAAATCGTCATGGCGCTCCTGATCATGGCATCCGCATCACTGGTTATCACACGACACGGACAATGCCTGTATAGCCTATCCGGCGTTGTTCAACGGCTGGGGAAGAGCTTTCAAGGTTGCTCGGCCACAGACGGTGAGCAACGCCGTCGCGAAAAATGGCCGAATTGCAACCCAGTGGTAAATTTAGTTCGGGCTCCGGCACGAATAACAATGCCCGCTCGCTGGACGAGCTTTGGACAAGTCTTCGACCGGAGCTCGAACCCGGACTCGGATACGCATACTCAGGTGCCGACGACTCACGTCTCGTCTATACGGCTTGCGCCCCGAATCCACAACCATACTAACGCATCATGAACCAGAATACCAACAACGATACGCAGTCCGTCGCCCCGCAAGCGTGGATCGGCCTGGATTGGGGCCATGAAACTCATGCCTTCGCCTTGCAGGACCACTCCGGTCACACCGAGGCGGGCACATTAAAACACTCGGCTGAAGTTCTCCACCAATGGCTGAACGATCTGGCCATCCGGTATGGCGGGCGTCCGGTCTCGCTGGCGATTGAAGCCAGTCGTGGAGCGGTGATTCACAGCCTGCTCCAATATCCCTGGTTGACCATTTATCCGGTCAACCCCGTCACCAGCGCCCGTTATCGAACCGCCTTTACTCCTTCCGGAGCCAAAGATGATTTGCCGGACGCCCATGTGCTGCTGGAACTGGTGCGTGATCATGCTCACAAGCTCCGGCCGTTGGAGGCACAGGATCCGCAAACGCAAAAACTCGCGCGGTTGGTGGAAGTCCGGCGGCATCTGGTGGACCGGCGCACGCAGTTGCTCAACCAGTTGACCAGCCTGCTCAAAGACTATTATCCACAGGCCTTGGAACTGGTCGGCGGCCTGAACAGCGACCTGGCCGTTGATTTTCTGACCCGCTGGCCTGATCTCGTAGCTCTCAAGGCGGCCCGGCCCAGCACCATCAAGCAGTTCTATTACACTCATCACATCCGCCGGCCTGAAATCCTTGAAGCCCGAATCAAACGGATCAAAGAGTCCGTGGTTCTGGTGCAGGATCACGAACTGGTGCAGGTGTCCGTGTTGCATTTACACGTGTTGCTGGATCAATTGCGCGCCTTCCGCAAACATCTGCCCGTCGTGGAAGAGGAAATCAAAGCCGTGTTCGCCACGCATCCCGAAGCCTATCTTTTCCGTGATCTGCCGGGTGCTGGCGCCCAGTTGGCTCCTCGCCTGTGCGTTGCCTTCGGCACCTTGCGTGGATTACATCCTAATCCCGCCAGCCTGCAAAAACTCGTCGGCGTGGCTCCGGTGCGGGAGAAAAGCGGCAACCAAGTTTGGACCCACTGGCGCTGGCTGGCACCCACCTTCCTGCGACAGACCTTCGTGGAATGGGCCGGCCAAACTGTGGTCTTCTCCGCTTGGGCCAAAGTGTATTACCAGCGCATGATTGCCAAGGGCACGAAACATCATGCCGTTCTTCGGGCACTCGCCTTCAAGTGGATCCGGGTGCTCTGGAAGTGCTGGCAGACACACACCCCGTATGAAGAAAGTCGCTATCTTCAGCAACTCCTCAAACGCAAAAGCCCCAACGCCGCCACCGCCTAAATATTATGACCGCTCCCGTCAAAAAAATCATGGACAGACAAGCTCAGGTGTTGTCCAACCGATAATTTTTCTGTCTGCCCGTGCGGCTCGCACTTTTCGTATTGTCCCGGCAGCAAGGTAGCGCAGGCAAGTCGCCGAAAACCTTCCGCCCTAAAATCACCCGACGAGCATCTGGGTTTTTGCCAGTTCACGGGCGAAGTAGCCTTCCGGCTGATTCCAGACGGCAATTTAAACTTATCAGGCGGTTAGCCCGGTCACTCGCGCGGGGTTCCATGCGCTGCCAGGTGATTTTGATGTGCCTCTTGCGCATGCGAGACTTGTTCCGGCCCCGGGGCTTGATGCGGTGCGCGGCCTGCCTCAACTTCACTGTCGGAGGGTTTCGCCGTGATTCCACCCTTGCCATTGAACGCGTGGTTCGGACCCTTGTTCTCTTGAACCACGGTGCGGTCCACATAGGTATTATGCACGACATTATGGTCCACCTTCGACACGGCCGCGTTATGCATAAAGACGTTCCCCTCCCAGCGTCCGCCAGTGAAGCCCGCCCCGGTGTAGCCGTTGCCGTAATTGATGCCGCCGTAGAAACCGACTTTCGGGCCCCAATACCCCTCGTGCCAGGCATACTTGCCGCTCGCGTAGCCCCAAATACCCGGGCGTCCAAAGGAGTCCGACACTGGGCGGCAGCACCCATTGGCCCGGCACCCAATAGTAGCCATAATCACCGTATTGATAGTAGCCGGGCGTCCAAATGTAGCCGTCGCCAGGACAGGCGGTCTGATCGAATACGACGATGGGGGGCGGAGCCAGCTTTACGATCAACTCAATTCCAGCATAGGCCCGTGCGCCGGAGAGAACGCCCATCACCAATAGCAACACGATTGCGATTTTGTTTTTCATATTTTTTTCCTTCGTCTTTCGGTTCGTTGAAACCAGGCGAACATTTTATTTGAACCGTTGTAAATTCGACTTTTTGATGCTGGCCATTTAGGCGGAACAACGAACCGAATTTGTTAAGTTTCGACCCACAATATGTCATTGTCGGGTCGCGTCAAGGTTGTTTCCTTCAAGACACTTTCTTGCCTGCTCGAATCGCTTGTCGCCAGCCGAACCGTTTTGACTTCCCAAGCGCTATCTGTTTTTGTACCCGAAGTCAGATGATGTGGGTCTGATCTGAAACCGCCGCCATGCCTGCAAAACCCAAAAAAGAACCGTTCGATTTCTGGCACCAACCTGCTGTCATTTCGCCCAACAAATTCAAATACAAAAGTCTCTCAAACTGGGCATTTAATATTTCGGTGGGCTGCAGTCATGCGTGCAGATTTTGCTACGTGCCAGATGCGGCTACGAACTGGCAGGCTCCAGAGTTGGTAAAATACGGCGTGAACGACCCAGATGAGCAGTGGGGTGCGTATTCCCTGCTGCGGCCGTGGAATGAAGAGAAATTTCTGGCTTCGCTGAAAAAGGCCGAAGGCACGCCAAAGAAGGATCTGAAAGCGGACGGCAATCGGGCGGTGATTTTTTGCAGCACGACGGATGCGTATCAGATGTTCAAAGGGAGCACGCCCGAAAAAAACAAACTGCTGAACCAAAGCGCCGAGGCCCTGGTTAGGAAAGCCCTTGTTGCCATTCGTGATAAATCTTCGCTCAACGTCAGGATTTTAACCCGCAGTCCACTGGCCAGAAAAGATTTTGGCCTGTTCAATACGTTCGGCAATCGGTTGGTCTTCGGGATGAGCCTGCCGACGTTGGACAACAAACTGTCCAGAATTTACGAACCGAAGGCGCCAGCCCCGAGCCAAAGATTAAAAGCGCTGCAGGAAGCCAAGAAGGCGGGTTTGCATGTGTTTGTGGCGCTGGCTCCAACCTATGCAGAATGCGACGAAGTTGATTTACGCCGGACGCTGACTGCCATCAGGGAACTGAACCCCATTACCATCTTTCACGAACCCATAAATATTCGGGCAGAAAATGTGGCGCGGATCGAACAGCACGCCCAGGAACAAGGTGAAAGGGTCAACACAGCGGTTTTCGCGGATGGCAACACGTGGCGAAAATATGCATTGGAATCATTGTTCTTGGTTCAACGGCTGGCCGATGAGTTGGGTTTGTTGAATCGTTTGCATCTGTGGCCCGACGAAAGCCTGGAATCCAAAGAACAGTTTTTGGCCTTACGAAAGCAACAACGGCAAAACATCCAACTGACACGGCATCAACAACGGTTGGCTCGAAAGGAAGATGAAAGGTATTACGATGAAAAATATCACCCCTGGCTCCAACGATGGTGGAACCGTGTCAGCGAATGGCCTGGCGAAGCTTGAGTGGACGCCGCCGACACTGATTATTGACGCTCTGGGAGCATCTGCGCCAAAGCCCACGCTCACCCCAGTTGAGCAGAACCAATTGGCGAAGCTGGAGACGATCATTAAAAAAGGCTGGTCGACGTTTTTGGATGTGGGCAGTGCTTTGCTCGCGATCCACGAAAAGCGGCTTTACCGGGACGAATACGCGACTTTTGAAACCTATTGCAAAGAACGGTTGGGCCTCAGCCGACCCTATGCGTACAACTTGATCGGCAGCGCAAGGGTGAACGAGCAAATGTCTTCAATTGAAGACATCCGTGTTAAGCCACAAAATGAGGCCCAGTTCCGTGAACTGATATCGGTGCCGGAAGAAAAACGAGTTGAGGCGTGGAAGGGGGCCATAAAACTGGCAGGTGAGGAACCAGTGACCGCAACAATTGTTCATCGAGCCGCTGCCAAGTTCAAGCCCGAGAAGCCTGGTAAACCTACGGCAAAGAAAAAACCCTCGGGCAAGAGAATCAACCTCGGGCCGGCCTTGAAACTGTTGGCCAGAGCGGAACAGGCAGCCAATGTCAGCAAGGACAAGGTGGTACTGAAGGAATTATCGGCCTTGAGGAAATGTTTGGAAGCGTTGGCCGGACAAAAGCCGTGAAAAACACTTCTCGTCCCCGCTTTTAACCGTCAATCCTGCCGGGAGTTTTCACACAGGCTCGCGCTTTGTTAGGCAGCAATTCAGCCGTCGAATGGTTCAATTCTCTCGCCAGCTATTGACAGAGCACACGGTAGAAGCAAATGCCAGGCAATACAGGGTAAAAGTCGGTCAATGCCACTCCAACGGTATTGGTTGAAACGGCATTGGTTGAAAGCGAAATCCAATTCACAAAATCCGTCGAGCATTGGAGGACGTAGTTGACATTGGTGACACCGCTGGACATTTGAATTTGAAAATAGCCGTTTGTGTCAAAGCCATTCGGTTGGAGCACGGGTGCAACGGTGAAGGTATTGGTCATGACTGGTGCACCCCAAGACGTTGTGATCAAGGTATAGACCCCCGGGGCTAACGTGCCTAAAGCAACTGTGGTCGTTTCATAGACGATAATCAGTGGGCACCCTCCCGCGATTGTATTCATAACGTCGAAATCATACGAGAAGGTGTTGCCATTGCGCATCAAGGGTCCCGTACTAACCAAGTCCTCGCAACCCGACAGCGACCAGGAGTATTCGACATAGGTGACGTTGTTGGTCGTGGCAATGCTGGGTGTGCCTGTCCAAGTCACCTTCACGTTGCCGAGGTACAATCCGTTGGTCATCACAAACCTGATTTCATCCGGCGATAAGACCCGGTTCCAGAATCCGATGTCGCTAATCTGGCCAGGAAGGCCAGCGGAGAAGCCGCCGTTGCGGAGGACACCGCCGAAGACGGTGGCACCGGTATGCGCAAGGTGTGGCAGTACCCAGTGCACATAACCATTCGGAGGCGGGTTGTTTGTGGGCGGATTGACCAGCGGGTAATTGTTGGTCGTGTAATAAACATTCGTCACGTAAATCGGCGGACAGATGGCCTGATTGCCCTCATTATCGAGATTCTGAGAACCGGCCGGAGACGTGCCGGCGACGCCTGGATCATAAGCGCCATCAATAAACTGGTGGACATCGCCATTTTTATCAATCGTCAACGTCAGCATGTGCCAGTTGTTGTCAAAAACATTGCTCGTGCTGTATTCGTTTGGCTGTGTCCAGATGTAATAAGGGTTCGGCAGTTCATAAGTTCCATCCTCCAGTTGGTAGCAGGAAACGCCGTTGGGAGCTGATCCAAAGCTGTCACCCCGAAGGAAATAGCGCGCGGGCGAAGTGCCGCCGGTGGCACTGATGGAAAAGAACGGATTGTTGTCCCCGCCTCCGTTATCGGTTTCCGCCATGGCCCGCAATTCACCGCCGGTAGTCACAGCGCCGTTTAACCTGCACCAGAAGTTCATCGTGGCGCCGCGCTGGTTGATGAAGGGCAAAAAATCGCCCGAACCGTCCAAAGGATTCTGGCCGGCCGTTTGGTAGTAGATCAACGTGGCCGCGGGAGATTGGCTGAAATTCATGACCAAGCCGCCCGCCTCAATGCCAGGATGGCTCCCGACCACGATGTTGTTGGAAGTCATGCCGTGCATGGTCATGTCACGCCGGTTGATTAGATCGGGCGTCACGTCGGTCGTTCCCGGCACAACGGAGTTCAGCGGATAATAATCAACCAGGCCGTTGACGATTTGCCCAAGGGTCACTTGCCCGAGACAGGGAACTCCCCGCAATGCCAGTAAGCCGAATAGTAGCGCAAACCCTCGATCAACCCAAAGGGAGCTTCTGAAAGCTTTCATAGGATTCTCCTTTCAGCTAATGCGCATTGTTCTAAATTGTCAAGGCGAAAAGGATGCTGCTTAACGCCCAGAGCTCAGGCACAGCCGCCGAGCGGGACGTTGAATGGAATAATGACAAACAAATTTCATAAATCAATCGCCACTGGCAAGGGCAGCGGCTGTTGCCTGCAGCGATTTGTTCGGCGTTTCTTCGCGTGTCATCACTCTCCAACTCCTAACCGCGGCTCGAACAACTTCGCCCACAGTCCTAGCAGAATCAACAGAATAAACAAGATGAACAATACCCAGGCGACTCTGGAGGCTCGCGTCGGTCGCTGGAATACGGTGTCGCACTGAACGCATCGAACCTCTTCCTTGCGGCTGCCACTCCAGAGCAAAGACAAGAACAAACCACCGAAGAAGAATACCCACGGATTAACGTGACGCCGCAAAACGCCAGCAGGCTGAACTTCTTTGCTGCCGCACTTCGGACATGCTTGCGGGTCTCCTGCCATACGCGCTCAATACGCCTAACGTCCAGAGCTCAGGCACGCGGGACAAAATGACGTGAACCGCGAAGCGGAACTGGCCTGTCCTCCATAACCCCGGCGACGGAGGAAGCCGCCATCCCGCGTTGCCAGCGATTTGTTGAACTGAGCCGCTGCGCGGCAGGGGAAGTCGGGCGTCTGGTTGACAATCCTACGTCGGCAGTTGATGATCGGTTTATGCAACATGGCCCCGTCGTGCGCTTCAAATTTCGATTGCAGAGTCGAATTAAGTTGTGGAAAAGGCAAGCGGGATGTGATAAAAGCAAAAGGCATATTTTTTCCGGGGGGTTTAAGGGGGTCTTTTTGAAACATTGGCTTTTTTGCCCGTTTTCTTCGCGTTTTGTAAATTGTTCCAACCTTAATTCTCCGGCTCGTTCAACACCTGATAGCATTGAGGCTCCGCGCGACTACCCCTCTCTGGCTTCCGAACATCCCTCACGCGCTCCGCTCAATGCTATCTTTTTTCGTTAGACCTCTCTGTGCCAAATACCTGCTTATAAACCTGCCGCTGATAGATGAAGATCAACCCCTCCTTGGTTGGACCTGTAAGACGATATCTCTTTTTGCCATAGCGATAAACCAACTCCAAGGTCCCTTTATCGGGATGGCCTTTGATCCCGAAACCATCTAGCAACCCGAGAACGTCGAAGATGCCAGCATGCACTCCCATTTGGACAACCTGCTCTACCCGCTTTCGGTCGCTCGGAGAGAGCGAATGAAACCACCGTGATAAATCTTTGATTCGCTGCTGCTGTCCCTGTCCTGGCCCACGCTTCAACCTCTTCATGACAGAGCGCACACCAAAATCGTGAACCAACTTGACCCTCTTGATGAAATGATCGGGCGTCATATGGTCGTGATGTAGGTCTAACGATCCAAAGCTGAGCCACGGCCACCGGCGGCTGGCTCACGACTGCAATCTGGACTCTCAAATCTCATATTTCATCCCAAAACTCAAGGGGCAGTGGCCGTTGGCTCCAGCGCGGTGTTTAGGCCGCATCATTGCGTCTTGAGATTGGGTGTGAACCTAACGACTACAGTTCCCAACTGGCAACTGACAAGTCGGCTAGGAAGTGTAGTCATCGTAACTGAATTTATCCCCTTAGTTCCGTTAGTGTTGCTGTCATCAGGCAACATATTTATTTCAATAGTCCCATTGGTAAGTGACTTGGCTGTGACATTCCAGCCATTGCCTGCGCCAAGGCCGAAATGCTGTGGGGTGTGTTCGGAAAACTCAACTATTCCAAAATTTGTAAAGGCGGTTGGAGGTGATGGATCCTGAAGACCAGACCTGGGAGCCGCCTTTCGGGCGCAAGCGAACGAGAAGACAACCACAGCAATCACAAACAACGATAAAACTATTGTAACTGATTTTTTCATATGTTGGATAAACACTGTCAGCGGTCACCACAAACCGGCCAGCCAGGGTCGAATCAAACCAGCCAGTCAATTTTCGTAAGTTCGCATTTTCATTCCAAAAAACTCCCCGTAACGCTCTGCTATGGAGCTTTTTGGAATGAAAATGCTTATTTCGTTTATGCAAACTCAGTGGCCGGATCAATTCGACCTTTCGTGGCTGGTTTTCAAGTGACCGGTGACATAAACACCAACGCTGTCGAACAGTTGCGGCCTAACGAACCCAATATAGGTTATCCGAAGTTATTCATGGGCGGCCAGGCCAGCGGAGCGAATCTGAGTCGGCCAACGACCAAGGTTGACCGGAAACCATTTCCTCGTCGCCTTGATATTTGACACGCTGGTTTACAGGCTGTTTTTGCCTTGAGCTTTGGCTTTTTTCCAGCGCGCCCTGGCTGCCGCCGCAATTTTCGCACGGCCTGCTGCACTCATTTTGCGTCGGGCCCTCTTGACCGGTTTTGTGGCTGACTTCCGTCCCTTAACTTTCGCCCAACGGGCTCGTGCGGCAGCGGCGATTTTGGCCCGGCCTGCGGCGCTCATCTTTCGGCGCTTACGGGGAGCAGGAGCGCCATCGGTGCTGCCCAACAGCCGGGTAAATTCCTTTTGCAATGAGTCGATTTTGTCTTTGATGTCAGCCGCACGGCGCAACTGACTGGCAGATAGATTTGTCATAGTTCCCGGAGTTAAGCCGGAATCGCCGGTCAGGTCAAGCAGGCGTCACATCGGGCCATGCCGGAACTACACTGTCAAAAGCGAAGGCGGAACTGACCACGCCAATCGACGCTGGCTCTGGTGATCTGGTTAGGTGTTTCTCTTGATCATTTATTCTGAATCTTTTCAATTGCCTGTTTTGCAAATCGACGCACATCCTTGTTGGGATCATTCAGAGCATTTCGCAGTGCTGGCAGTGCATCTCTGGCTTCTGGGCCAATGTCACCTAAAGCCATACAGCTCGTGTTGCGAGGCCCCTCATCAGAATCATGAATTAACTTGAGCAGCGCAGGAACAGCGTCTTTAGCATCTGGGCCGATTTCTGCCAGTGCATGGGCGGCCCATGCTCTCACTTCGCTGTCGCCATCCCCCGTCGCCTTGATTAACGCGGGTATGGCCTCCCGTATATCCACTCTTGGCTCGCCGTCATAGGCTCCTGCTAAAGAAATCATGACCAGCTCCGCATTTCGTCTCATCTGCACGTCCGGGTCCCTGAGAGCATGTACCAAGGCCGGAATCGCCTGTTTTCCAATCACACGGAACTGACTTATTATCTCTTGCCTGCGCTGCTCTTTAGGATCAATTGTTCCATCATCCAATCGCTCCCCGTTACCGCTTGACTGCATTGAGAAGCCTCGCATTTGCTCTACAACTTCCTCTGACTGCCAAGCCATGTCCTCAGTTTGTTTTTGTATTTGCTCTGGCGGAATAGTTGCGGCGGGACGATTTGCAGTTGTTGAGCAGCCAAACAAACCGCCGCTCAAAGCGAGCACGAGGCCGAGGATGAGTTTGGGTTTCATGGATTGTTTTAGAAATTTCGTCAGTCAATGACACTCCACTCTAAATACGGTTTGGAAATCTTGCTGATGGTGTCTGTCGGTCGCTCCTCAAGCACATCTTGCCCTGGCTCCGAAAGTGTGAACTCAACATCAACCTTGATGTATGGGCAACCACGACAGACAAAAGTCCGATGTGTGGCAGTCGAGATGCCGCCCTCCGTGGTGAAGACTTTTAACAAATCTGAACGAGTCATTCCGGGCTTAATCTTCTGACACTCGGAGAGAATGTTGGAAATCTGCTTTGTCAGGTCTTTGTCAACGTCATTACCGCCGCGTGATGGCGCGGATGATCTGGCAGAAGGCGCGGATTCGCAACCAGTCAGCACAAGGCTCAAAACGAGCGCGAGGCAGAGGGTGATTTTGGATTTCATGGCGTTATTATTTTTCCTGCGAATCAAGCACTTGGTCAAGACGGCCATCCTCGATGTAAGCGAATCGCAGAGTTTCTGTGTTAAGAACAAAATCAGTCCAAGCGATGCGTCCCCACGGCACGCTGACAAACAACATTTTTTCATTCAGCCAATTGTATTTAACTTCATAGCTAGCATGGTCAATCAACTCCACACGAACACAGTGGTTTGTATCGTCCCTCTCAAAAATATAGAGCCGCGTATTCCACGGGCCGTCTCGCATCGTATCTGGCTTTTCTTCAACAAGCCACCGCATACCGTTTTCTGTCTTGCTCTTGGGTAAAGCGTTCAATGTATGCAACTGCTCCTTCGTCAATGAAACACGCTCAACCTTAATTTGCCGTAGGCTTTCTGACGATGGCTTTGAGTAGGACAGAATGTCTGACCGCTCCGATGGATCATATGACACAAGATATTGCCGAGGCGACTCGATAGCGGTTGAACAGCCAACCAAACCGCCGCTCAAAACGAGCGCGAGGCCGAGGATGAGTTTCGATTTCATGGTTTGTTAGACGCGGCTTCAAGGCTCAATACTCCCAAGTCGCTTAAAAAACGAGCAGGAATTTGTAAGTCGATATTTTGATGCGTCGTGGTGGAATTGACGGCGACTTTTAGCCGGAACGATGTAGTTGCAAGAGAGCCACCGATTGGGGATTGATTGGTGGATAATGAAAACAACACAATCGTCGGGCACACGCCCGGATCACC